>ENA-OROS01000864-OROS01000864.1-human-gut-metagenome-genome-assembly--contig:-NODE-864-length-15917-cov-5.078489_pt1 | contig 15917 bp, 10 predicted proteins | sample MGYA00242134_ERZ509059 | MGnify/ENA primary metagenome ERZ509059 (study PRJEB26280, sample SAMEA2338753) | human gut metagenome | biome: human gut; feature: human-associated habitat; material: faeces... | reverse complement strand
CTCGCCGATGATGCAGGACTCGACCGTGATGCCCTCCTTCGGCATGATCACAGCCTGTGCGCAGGGGCCTGCGGGCGCTGCTGCGGCAGCGGGAGCGGCAGCCTTGGGGGCTTCTGCTGCGGGAGCTGCGGGTGCAGCGGAGGCTGCCGGTGCGTTTTTCAGCGCGGAGGTATCCTCGCCGGGGTTGCCGATGGCGCAGACATTGACCAGGCACGGAACCTCGTCGCCGTCTTCATAGAATTTTTCAAGCAGGGTGCCGGAGGCGGTGGATTCGCATTCGAACTCCGCCTTGTCCGTCTCATAGGTGAAGAGGATATCGCCGACGTTTACATGGTCGCCGACATTCTTCTTCCACTCGCCAATGATGCAAGATTCGACTGTAATGCCTTCCTTGGGCATCAATACGCCTTCTGCCATAAGTGTTTCACTCCTATTTTAATCTCAATAAAAATTATTTGTTGGCCAGCAGATACTTCTCTGCTTCCGGGCTCCACAGGCCGTTGTGGCGCTTGGTGATCTCGTCGAGCTTGGCAAACAGCGGATCTGTCTCGCCCAGCTTGCCGAAGTCGGCGATGGCCGTCAGGGGCAGCTCGATCTGCGTGTAGATGAGCTTCTTGCCGCCGGGGATCTTCGGCAGGTTCAGAACGGTGTCGACGACGGCGTTCAGGCCGCCGATGTGGGTGATCATGGCAGCGGGGTTGATCTTGCCGGAGGTCATCATCTCGATGGCTTCCTTCATGTCGCTGGTGTTGCCGCCGGAGGTGCCGACCACATGGGTGTAGAGATAATGAACGTTGTACCAGTTGAATTCTGCCTTGAACTGGCTGTTGGTCGGGCCTGCGAAGAAGTTCAGGCAGCCGTCGAAGCCGAGGATATCGCCGGCCTGCTCGACAACGGGACGAACCGGTGCGAAGCAGATGACATCGTCATAGCCGGTGCCGCCGGACAGCTCACGCAGGTAGTTGGTGTCGCAGCCGGGCTTGGCGGTGTTGACATAGTGCAGCTCAACGCCCATTTCCTTTGCGTGCTCAACGGTATAGATGCTCTGGGCGCGTTCGAGTCTGGCGTCGTCAATGTCGGTGATGACAAGCAGGCTCGGGCGGCGGTCGCAGTGCAGCGCGTAGTCGATCGCGCCGAGGCCCATGGGGCCGACGGAGGCGAGCATGGCCATCTTGCCGCCCTCGACGATGCCCATCTGATGCTCATAGGAGCCGGGCTTGGTATGGTACATGGCATGGAACGTGCCGATGATGCAGCTCATGGGTTCTGCCAGAGAGCCGTAGAAATACGTGTCGGAGTTGTACGGCAGCAGGTTGTCGGTCAGCAGCGTCTCGATGGGGATGTTGGAATACTGGCTGTCGCCGCCGCAGTACTGGTAGGAGTAGCCAGGAGCCAGCTGGGAGCCCTTGTAGAAATGCGCGGGCTGGATGGCAAAGCCCTGGCCGGGCTTATACTTGTTCTTCCAGTTTTCACCGACCTCGGTGATCACGCCGCAGAATTCATGGCCGACGATTGTGGGATGCTCCGCAACGTCGTTCGGGACGCGCTTGTGATCCTCACCCTCGACTGCGGCCTTGTAGGTCGACATACAGATCGAGTCGGAAATGACCTTGACCTGAACGTCATCCGGGCCGACCTGCGGCAGCTCGATCTCCTCCAGACGAAGATCCATTTTACCATGGATACGGACAGCTTTCGTTTTCATACGTTCCATTCCTTTCTTGTATTTACCTTGCATAAATCATCCAACCAAAAATGGGATTGTGTTGGTTTGTATTGATTTCACCTTATTGTAGCGCAAGAATCCCAAAGTGTCAACGACAAATCCCGCATTCCGGTGCGGGATTGCGTTGTTTTTTGTGGGAGCACTTTGCATCCCCCTCCCCTGCCGGACACGGCGGGCAGAAAATGGCTCCCCTGAAAGGGGAGCCGGGGTGCTGGCGCGCCAGTGCTGATATTGTTACCCCTGCACCCTGCGCAGCGTGAGGGTATAGCTGTACTGCGTCCGTGTGGAATCGATTATGGTGTCGGTATAGACGTAATCGACCGCGACGCCGTCCACGACGGTATGATATTCGGAAAATACGCTGTCGCACAGCTCGGACGCAGCCGTCTGCAGGGGCTTATCGAGCAGGATGTGCCCCTTTTCTGCTCCGGCAAATGCAAACAGGGCGTACTGCATCACATCACCGGACGGGACGCTGATCCAGCCGTCCTCCTCGCCGCCCGCAGCGTGGTAGACAATGCCCGTCATGACGCCGTTTTCTGTCTGGTATTCCAGCTGCGGCAGGCGGTCGTTGAACATGACGGTCGTTGTCCCACCGTTCGATTGAAAGCTCGATTCTTCCTTCCAACGGCCGTTTTCGTCCAGTTCGATGCCCGCATCTCCGAGCTGGCGCTGGATCCTGTTGTAATTCTCCGCAAACTGCGCAACAGTCAGCTCCCCGCGGTAAACCGGGCCGACCGGCAGCAGTACGCGCAGCACGCCGCCCGCGATCAGCAGCGCAGCAAGCACAGCTGCCGCCGCAAAGCGCCATCCGGCGTGATCGCGGATGGTCTGCTCGGAGCCGTCCTCCCACGGAAGCGCCTTCCCCTGCTGCTCGTCGGTATAGCTGACATACAGGCGGTACAGGCGGAAAACCGGCAGATTCAGCCGGATCCCGTACCAGAACAGGTACGCCGTGCGCTCCCGGCCCTCCGCATAGGTCAGCTTTCTGCCGTCCGGGCTTGTCACGCGCAGGCCGAAGAGCCATTTGCCGGGCGTCGTGCCAAACCGGGACAGCAGCAGCGGCTCCAGCAGGAACATCGTGCCGAGCGTCAGAAGCTCCAGAAACAGCATGCCGCCCCGGCTGTTTTTCAGCATGTTGAAGCCAAGAGCCGGCAGGAGCAGCATCCACAGCGTCCGGTAGATCTGGCCGTCGAGCAGGCGCGCGAAGAAGCGCTGCCACGGAAAATGCTCCTTCGGAAGCGTATCACGTTCGAGCACGCGCTCGGTCTGCATTTCATCGAGATACGGCCTTGCGTCGAGCGTCCGGAACTGCGCATGCGCCTGCCGGAGCCGTCCGGCGATCTCCCCCGCCCGGTCAAGCGCTGCCTTTTCCTTCTGTATGGCCGTAATACGCGCGGAAAGCGCCGCATCCAGCTCTGTTTCGCCGCGCACGATCGCCTCGATCTCCTCGACCGAATAGGATGAGCCGCAATAGTCGCATTCGAGCTTCCCGGACGCGCCGACAAAGTGCAGCGGGCCGGTACACGCGGGACATTTGTAATTCGTGATCTGGTCTGCCATGCAGATACTTCGCCTCCTTTGATGGCTCTGCCCGCGCCAAAGGCGCGGGCAGAAAACTCAATTAAAGAACGATATCGCCCTCGTCAAACGGGTCGCCGCATTCGGGGCAGAACTTGGGCGGGTGGGTCGGATCCTCCGGCTCCCAGCCGCACTTGTCGCACTTGTACTTGGGTGTTCCGGCGGGCTTGGGCTTGCCGCATTCCGGGCAGAACTTGCCGGTAACGGTAGCGCCGCAGCTGCACTTCCAGCTGTCGGCGGCAGAAGTCTGCTGCTGGGGTGCTGCGGGCTGCTGCCCCATGGCGAACAGGCTCTGGGCGTTCATGCCGTTTGCACCAGTTGCCATGCCCATGCCCATAAAGCCGGTCATAGCACCGGCGGTGTTCCCAGCAGCAGTCTTCATGGCATCGATCTGACCACCCACCAGACGGGCGGCAGCGGTGGTGGGGTCGGTGGTCATGGCGTTTTCTTCCCACTCGGTGATCTTCTTCTGCTGCTCCTCCGGGATGGACAGGGAGTTGATGTTGAAGGAGAACACCTCGATGCCGCGCTTTTTGCGCCAGACATTGGACAGCTGCTCGTTGAGGGCGTCGGAGATCTCCAGCGTGTGAGCGGGGATCTCGTAATACTGCACCTTGTTGGCAGAAAGGGTGGCCAGCGCAGGCTGCAAAGCGTTCAGCAACTCGCTCTTCAGCCGGGGTGCGATCTCGGATGCGTCATACTGGGTGGAGACGTTGCTGCACACGTTGGTGTAGAACAGCAGCGGGTCGCAGATGCGGTAAGTAAAGCTGCCGTTGCAGCGGATGTTCACCGAGAGCTTGTAGCCCCGCTCCTCGCTGACCACCACACGGAACGGAATGGGGGTGGCGGTGCCGTACAGGATCTCGCCCAGCTCCTTGGTGTTGATGTAGTACACCCGCTGATCCTTGCCGGTGTCGCCGCCGTAGGTAAAGCGCTTGGCTACGGTCTGGAATGTAGCAGCCAGACTGTCGCCGAAGTTGCCGGTGAACACGCTGGGCTCGGTGGAGGAATTGAAGGTATACTCGCCCGGCTCGGCGCACACTTCCACCACCTTGCCCTGCTCCACGATGAGCATACACTGACCATCGGCCACGGCAACGCCGCTGCCGTTGGTGATGATATTATCCTCGCCGTGGTTGGAGCTGCGGCGGGAAGTGCGCTTCTGGCCCTTGACCATCAGCACATCCTTATCCAGCGCATCGCAATAGAAAAATTCTTTCCACTGATCTGCAAGAGTTCCGCCCAGTGCGCCCATACCTGCTTTGATCAAACCCATAATAATTTCCTCCTGTATGTTTTATTGTTTTTGCTCTCTTCTTTATCATGCAGAACGATTTCGTTTGTAAAAAAGGTTCTGCCTGCTCAGGGGTAAGGGTCAGATAATTGATATTATAATCATACTGCAATGCGGCGCTGAACGCAAGGAATTTCTAACCGTTGCCACCTGCCTTTGCAGCTTCTTTCACAAAAAAGAACACCGGAGCGTCCATAGAGACTCCGGTGTTCCGAAATAATATTTTTATGCTTGTCCCGTACCCAAAAAAGGCTTAGAACCGCCGCCATGTATCCGGCATAAACAGCACCAGCATGGGGAAGATCTCCAGACGGCCGGCCAACATATCGAAGATGAGCACCAGCTTTGCGGGGTCTGCAAAGCAGCCGAAGTTCTGCATTGGGCCTGCCATTTCCAAGCCCGGGCCGATGTTGTTCAGGGTAGCAGCCACGGCGGTAAAGTTCGTCACCATATCAAAGCCGTTCAGGCTGATGAGGAAGAAGGATGCCGCAAAGATAAAGATATAGGCCGCCACAAACACGTTGGTGGTGCGGATGGTCTCGTGGTTCAACAGCTTGCCGTCCATGCGGGCGGGCGCTACCACCTGCGGGTGCAGGGCGGTCTTGAGCTCCTTGGCCAGGGTCTTACCCAGAATGAGGAAACGGCTCACCTTGATGCCGCCGCCGGTGCTGCCCGCGCAGGCGCCAATGAACATGAGCATGACCAGAATCTCTTTAGAGAGGGTCGGCCACAGGTCAAAATCGCAGCTGGAAAAGCCGGTGGTGGTGATGATGGAGCCCACCTGAAAAGCGGCCTGCCGCAGCGCCTCGCCAAAGCTGTTGTACATACTATAAATATTGGCAGTGATGATACCCACTGCCACTGCGATGACCACAAAGTAGCCCCGCACCTCCTCGCTGGCAGCAGCGCGGCGGAACTTGCGCATGAGCAGCAGGAAGTAGGCGTTGAAGTTGACGCCGAACAGGATCATGAAGATGGTCACGACCCACTGGATGTAGGGCGAAAAGCTGGCAAAGCTGTCGTTGCGGAAGCCGAAGCCGCCGGTGCCCGCCGTACCAAAGGCGGTGAGCATGGCTTCGAACAGGGGCATTCTGCCAATCAGCAGGAACACCAGCTCCAGCATGGTAAGGGCAAAGTAGATGCCGTACAGGATCTTAGCGGTGGACTGTACCTTAGGCACCAGCTTATCCACCTGCGGGCCGGGGCTTTCCGCCTTCATCAGGTTGACGTGGGAGCCGCCGGTCAGCGGCAGCAGCGAGAGCAGAAACACCAGAACACCCATGCCGCCGATCCAGTGGGTGAAGCTGCGCCAGAACAGAATACCGTTGGGCAGCCCCTCCACGGCGGGCAGGATACTGGCACCGGTGGTGGTAAAGCCGGAGACTGTCTCAAACAGAGCATCCACAGGGTTCGGGATGCAGCCGGTGAGCACAAAGGGCACCGCGCCCATCACCGAGATGAACACCCAGCACAGCGAGGTAGCCGCAAAGCCTTCGCGCATATAGAACACCTTACTGCGGGGTTTGATGGTGTGCAGGGCGTAGCCGATGCCGGCGCTGACGGCAGCTGTGAGCAGAAACACACCCAGCACCATCCACTCGCCATACACTAAGCTGGCGGCGGCGGGCAGCAGCAGCAATGCGCCCTCGATCATCAGCACATAGCCCAGCAGACGGAAAACGATCGCATAATTCATAATCCGCCTCCGTCAGTGCTCCACGATATCGCGCAGATCGTGCAGACCATGCTCCAGCGTGACCACGATGACGTTATCGCCCACCTGGATCTGGTCGCCGCCGCGGGGGATCAAAATCTTGCTGCCGCGGGTAATGCAGCACAGCAGCAGGTTCTTTTTCAGGTGCAGCTGGCTCAGGGGCACACCGGTAGCGGCGCTCTCCTCGTGCACTGTAAATTCCAGTGCCTCCACGCGGTCATCCAGTATGCGGTACAGAGTCTTGATGTTGTTGCCTGCCTCGTTTTGCAGGGCGCGGACGTACTGCACGATGTAGTCACAGGTCATGTACTTGGGGTAGACCACGCTGCCCAGATCCAGCCCGGCCAGAATATCGTCAAATTCCAGACGGTTGACCTTGGTCACCAGCTTGCCGTTGGAGTGCTTTTTGGCAAACAGGGTCAGCAGCACGTTCTCCTCGTCGATGTTGGTCAGCGCCACAAAGGCTTCGGTGGATTCCAGACCCTCGGAAAGCAGAAACTCGCGGTTGGAGCCGTCCTCGTTCAGGATCTGTGCGCCGGGCAGCTGCTCGGCCAGTTCTACGCAGCGGGCTGCGTCCCGCTCCACGATACGCACCCGCACATGGTTTTCCAGCAGTTCCTGACTGAGGTAGTAGGCAATGGCACCGCCGCCCACGATGAGGGCGTTGCGTACCGGCTGCACCGGCAGATGCAGCTGCTGGAAGAAGGCGTGAGCTTTTTCCTGCGTAGCAAGGAAGGTGACCTGATCGCCCTTTTGCAGCATAAAGTTACCGTTGGGGATGATGACCCCGCCCTCACGCTCCACCGCGCACACCAGAATATCGCTCTTGAGCCGGGTAGGGATCTCGCGGATGGCCACGCCGTTCAGCGCATCGGGCAGCGCAAACTTGATCAGCCGCACACGGCCGTCCGCAAAGGTATCGATCTTGCTGGCACCGGGGAAACGCAGCAGATGAGAGATCTCCTTTGCCGCTGCCATTTCCGGGTTGATGATGGCGGAAATGCCGATCTGCTTTTTGATAAAGTCCAGCTCGTGGCTGTAGGATGGGTTGCGCACGCGGGCAATGCCGTGGCAGTGGCCCGCCTTTTTGGCAAACATGCAGCAAAGCAGGTTCAGTTCGTCCGAGCCGGTGACCGCAATGAACACGTCCGCATCCTCAATGCCCGCCTCAGACAGGGTGGTGATGGACGAGCCATTGCCTACAATGCCCAGCACGTCGTAGCTTTCGGTCAGGTGCTCCACGCGCGCTTTGTTGGTGTCCACCACAGTCACGTTGTGGCCTTCCTCGCTGAGCTGGCGCGCCAGAGCCGTGCCGACCTTGCCGCCGCCCACCAGAATGATCTTCATAACAAGTCCTTTCTCCTTTGGCAGCCCCTTTTTCCGGGGCATACAAGTACAGTGTAGTATACCATATCCCGATGCAAAGTTCTACCGTTTGTCCCGCAAATACAGCGAATTGCTTAAAAAGCGACAGTTCTTTTGTGCAAGATGGCCTGTTCTCAGCGTGAAAGCGCAAAAAGGGACTGCCGCACAGCTTTGTGCAGCAGTCCCCTTGGGACGAAACGATTTAGAATGCCCACCGCGTACGCTCTGGGCATCCTCAGCGGAAAAAAAATTGTTATAAGAGCAAGGTCGGTCAGCCTGCGGGCTGCCCGACCTTGCATTTTCGCGGAAAACAGGGTTCTCCCTTGCTGTCCGGTCTCAGTACCGCTCTACGCCGTCTTTGGTGACAAGGGCGTACACCAGCGGGGCTTCCTCCGGCTTTTCAGCGCCGTACACAAGGCCGCTGCGGTACTCGGCTGCGGCAGCTTCAAACTTGTCCGCTGCGCCGTAGAAGGTGGCAAGGCTTTCGCCCTTATGGACATAGTCGCCGCGCTTTTTGTGCAGGGTAATGCCGGCGGAAAAGTCCAGCGGGTCGCCCTTTTTCTGGCGGCCTGCGCCCAGCAGCACACTGGCAGAGCCGATCTTTTCGGCATCGTTGGCCACAATGTAGCCGTCCTGCTCGGCCAGCAGTTCGTAGCTGGCGGCGGGCTGAGCAAACAGGCTGTAATCATCCAGTACCCGGATATCGCCGCCCTGTGCGGCAAACATTTCCTTGCACTTTTCAAAGGCAGAGCCGTCCGCAATGACAGTCTCGGCCATAGCGCGGCAGTGGGCGGCATCGCCCTTGCCCGCCAGCACCAGCATATTGGCTGCCAGTTGCAGGCACACCTCGGTCAGGTCTGCCGGACCGTGGCCTTTGAGCACGTCCATGCTCTCCATGACTTCCAGACTGTTGCCGATGTTGTGACCCAGCGGGGTGTCCATATCGGTGATCATGGCAGCTACCCGGCGGCCATGGTGGGTACCGATGGCGACCATCAGCTGCGCCAGCTCAATACTCTGTTCGACAGTTTTCATAAAGGCACCGGTGCCGGTGGTGACGTCCAGCAGAATGGCGTCCGAGCCGGAAGCCAGTTTTTTGGACATGATGCTGGACGCAATGAGCGGAATGCAGCTGACGGTGGCAGTAACGTCCCGCAGGGCGTACATCTTTTTATCTGCCACGGCGATGCCCTCGCTCTGGCCGATGACCGACAGGCCGATCCGATTCACCTGTGCAAAAAATTCCTCCTGCGAGAGGGCGGTCTTTGTGCCGGGCACGCTCTCCATCTTGTCGATGGTGCCGCCGGTGTGGCCGAGACCCCGGCCGCTCATTTTGGCGATCTTCACCCCGCAGGCTGCCACGATGGGTGCGATGACCAGCGTGGTCTTATCGCCCACACCGCCGGTGGAGTGCTTGTCCACCTTGATGCCCGGAATGGGCGAAAGGTCTACCATCACGCCGCTGTGCGCCATTACATCGGTCAGTTCGGCGGTCTCTTCGTTGGTCATGCCGCGCAGGTACACCGCCATCATCCATGCGGCCATCTGGTAGTCGGCCACTTCCCCGCTGACAAAGCCGTTGACAATAGCTTCCAGCTCTTCCCGGGTGTGGGTGCCGCCATCCCGCTTTTTTGCGATCAGATCATAAATACGCATCGTTTCACGCTCCTGTTCTTATAGCTTTTGGGGCGTTTTATGCCCGGATCTCCTGCCATACGCTCTTGCCGTCCAGCGTGGAAGCATCCACTTCCAGATACTCGCAGATGGTCTTGGCAATGGTGCCGAAGCACAGCTTGGTGCCCAGATCCATACCCGCCTTTACGCCCTTGCCGCAGACCAGATACGGCACATACTCGCGGGTATGGTCGGTGGTCTTGGTGTAGGAGGGGTCACAGCCGTGGTCGGCGGTGATCATGAGCAGATCGCCCTCCCGCATCCCCGGCAGGAAGTCAGCCAGAAAACGGTCGAATTCCGTAGCGGCGGCAGCGTAGCCGGCCACATCGCGGCGGTGGCCGTAAAGCATATCAAAGTCCACCAAGTTCACAAAGGCAAGGCCTTCAAAATCCCGGGTCTGCAAGGCCTTGGTAAAGGCGATGCCGTTGGTGTTGCCGGTGGTCTTGATCTTTTCGGTCACGCCCTCACCGTCAAAGATATCGTAGATCTTGCCCACGGCGATCACATCCTTGCCTGCATCCTTCAGCAGATCCAGCATGGTAGCGCGGGGCGGCTTCAGGCTCAGGTCGTGGCGGTTGGTGGTGCGGTAGAAGGTGTCCGCGCTGTTGCCAAGGAAGGGGCGGGCGATCACGCGGCCCACGCCGTACTTGCCTTTGAGCATTTCCCGGGCGATCTCACAGTAGCGGTACAGTTCCTGCACCGGCACCAGTTCTTCGTTGGCAGCCACCTGAAAAACGCTGTCAGCGCTGGTGTAGACGATGAGGGCGTTTTCCCGCATGGCCTGCTCGCCGTAGTCCTTCAGTACCTGCGTGCCGGAATAGGGCTTGTTGCACAGTACCTTATGGCCGGTTTTTTGCTCGTACTCCCGGATCAGCTCCTCCGGGAAGCCCTCGGGGAAGGTGGGCAGCGGCTCCGGGCTGACCACACCGGCGATCTCCCAGTGGCCGATGGTGGTATCCTTGCCCATGCTCTGCTCCTGCAGGCGGGCAAAGGCAGCCGCCGGGGCATCCGTTTTCTCCCCTGCGGTCACGCCGTCAATGTTGAACAAACCCAGCTTGCGCAGATTGGGACAGTTGAAATTGGGGTGGTTCGCAATGGCACCCAAGGTGTTGGTGCCTGCATCGCCAAAGGCAGCGGCATCCGGCTCTGCGCCGATGCCAAAGCTGTCCAGAACGATCAGAAAAACACGTTTTTCCATAATGGTCACTCCATTCTCCGGGCGTTCCCCGGAACAGTACTACTTTATTACCCTTATTATAAGCAAAAAGCCCCTCAGATGCAAGAGGAAACAGCCTTGTGCGCTCTTATCAGTTTTTACGTTTTACAGCAGTTTTCCCCCCATCAGGCAGTCCACAGAAAGCCGCGCCACATCGTTAAGTTTTCCACAATCCCTCTCACAAACATAAACAGATACAAAAACTTGTATTCAAGCAAAAATTCCTCTTGCTCTCTTGCACCGGAACGATTATAATAATAGGTGGTAGAGTTTTGTGTTTTCCACTCTGCCACATAAACCGACCCGCTGTACCGGGAGCTTTTACTCCCATTGGTCATACACAGCAGCCTGCAGGGATGCTGTGCCGGATATAGGTAAGAGAGAGTTGACGGAGGTATATTGCATGAGAAAGACGAAAATTATTTGCACCCTTGGTCCTTCCACCGATAAGGAAGGCGTGCTGCGCGATCTGATCGCCAACGGCATGAACGTGGCCCGCTTCAATTTTTCCCACGGTTCCCACGAGGAGCATCTGGGTCGCCTTGAAAAGCTGAAGGCTCTGCGCGAGGAGCTGGGTAAGCCCGTGGCTGCACTGCTGGACACCAAGGGTCCCGAGATCCGCCTGAAGGACTTCAAGAACGGCGTTGAGAATCTGGTTGCCGGCCAGACCTTTACCCTGACCACCCGCGATGTGGAGGGCACCAACGAGATCTGCTCCATCACCTACAAGGATCTGCCCATGGACGTGGAGCCGAACGGCACCATCATGCTGGACGACGGCCTGATCAAGCTGCAGATCCAGACCGTGAACGACACCGACATCGTCTGCACCGTACTGAATAGCGGCAAGATCAAGAACAAGAAGGGCGTCAACGTGCCCGGCGTGCACCTGTCTATGCCGTATATGAGCCAGCGCGATAAGGATGACATCATCTTCGGCATCCAGCAGGGCTATGATTTTATCGCCGCCTCCTTTGTGCGCACCGCACAGGACGTGTACGAGATCCGCAACCTGCTGAACCAGTACGATTCCAACATCCGCATCATTGCAAAGATCGAGAACCGCGAGGGCGTGAACAACATCGACAGCATTCTGGCTGCTGCCGACGCCGTGATGGTCGCCCGTGGCGATCTGGGCGTGGAGATTGACTTCACCGAGCTGCCCGGCATCCAGAAGACCATCATCGAGCGCTCCTTCCCCTTCGGCAAGCCCATCGTCACCGCTACCCAGATGCTGGACAGCATGATGGTGAACCCCCGCCCCACCCGCGCCGAGATCTCGGACGTGGCAAACGCCATCTACGACGGCACCTCTGCCATTATGCTGTCCGGCGAGACCGCTGCCGGTGCCTACCCCGTGGAGGCGCTCAAGACCATGTCTGCCATCGCCGAGCGCACCGAGCAGGAGGGTTTCCATCTGCGCGGCCGCACGATGGATTCTAACCCCGGCAAGATCAGCGTCTCTGACGCTACCGCCCATGCTGCCTGCCTGACTGCACGGGACGTGAACGCCGCCGCCATCGTGACCGTGTCCGAGTCCGGCACTACTGCCCGCCTGCTGAGCAAGTACCGCCCGCAGCAGCCCATCATTGCCTGCGTCATGCGCGAGCAGGTGCAGCGTCAGCTGTCCCTGAGCTGGGGCATCACCCCGCTGATGATGTCGCTGGCGCACAGCACCGATGAGCTGATCGAAATGTCCACCGCTCTGGCCAAGGAGAATGGCTACCTGCACAACGGCGAGCTGGCTGTTGTGACCGCAGGCGTGCCCGTGGGCGTTTCCGGCACCACCAACATGATCAAGATCCACATGGTAGGCAACTGTCTGGCTACCGGCGTGGGTGTCGGCCCCGAGAACAACGATGTTGCCAGCGGCAAGGCCTGCGTCTGCCGCACCATGGACGAGGTGCGCGCCAAGTTCAAGCCCGGCATGGTGCTGGTGGTGCCTTCCACCAGCAACGAGATGCTGAGCTTTGTGCGCGATGCTGCCGCTCTGGTGGTAGAGGAGCCCGGCCTGAACAGCCACGCCGCCATTGCCGGCAAGGCACTGCTGAAGCCCACCGTTGTGGGTGCCGCCGGTGCTACCAGCCACATCCGCGATGGCCTGATGGTGGCTGTGGACTGCGCACACGGCAGTGTGCAGCGTCTGCAGGGCTGATAAAGGAGAAATGTAGTATGGAACGTATCGCAAGCTTTTGCGTGGATCACACCCGGCTGGAGCGCGGGATGTATCTGAGCCGTCAGGACGGCGATGTGCTCACCTGGGACATCCGCATGAAAAAGCCCAATCAGGGCGATTACCTGACCACCGCTGCTGCCCACACGCTGGAGCACCTGTTTGCCACCTACGCGCGCAACAGCGCCATGAAGGACGGGGTGATCTATGTTGGCCCCATGGGCTGCCGCACCGGCTTTTACCTGCTTACCCGGGGGCTGACCCCGGCGCAGGCGCTGCAGCTGACGGTGGATGCCTACCACTTTATGGCTGGCTTTGAGGGCGCTGTGCCCGGTGCCAGCGAGGTGGAGTGCGGCAACTACCGCGATATGGATCTGCCCGCCGCCAAAGCCGAAGCCGCTGCCATGCTGCCCGTGCTGGAAGCGCTGACCGCAGAGGATCTGCACTACTGATTTATGAACCAAAAGGAGCACCGCACAGTTCTTTGTGCGGTGCTCCTTTTATTGCAAAACAATGCGGGAGAATTATTTATAATTTTAGGGCAGGGGAACATCTGCGGACGTTCCCCTGCCCTATTTTTACAAAGATATGTCAAATCAGCCCCAAGGCTGCAAACTCCTTGGCGATGCCGTCCTCGTACACCGAGGGGGCAATGCGGTCGCAGCGCTGCTTCAGGCTTGCAGAGCCGTTGGCCATACAGACACTGATGCCGACCACATCGGTCATTTGCAGGTCGTTGTCGCTGTCGCCAAAGCCGATGCTGTCCTGCAGGGGCACGCCCAAATAGTCGCAGACAGCCTTGATGCCGCGTCCCTTGTCAAATTTACGGTTGATAAGCTCTCCGTTCACATAGCCGCCATCCAGACCGTCCAGCTTGCTCTCACAGAACACGAATCTGTCCTCGTACAGGCGCTTCGCCTCGTCCAAGTCCTCGCTGTGCTCCGCGATATACACAATCTTATACAGCGGCTCGCCCTTATAATCGGCCAGCGGGCTGATGGTCATGCCGTCCTCCATGGCCTTGCGCCAACGGGCGGCTTCGCTGTTCAGATCGCCTGCATCCCGGTGGGTAAAGCTCCAGCGCTCTATCATCTTCAGGCTGCCGTAGGTGGCATCCCGCGCTTCCAGTGTGCACTCCACGCCGTGGCGCTCCATGGCGCTGCGCACATCCTGTGCCAGCTGCGGCTCCATAGGCAGGTCTACCAGTACCTTGTCCCCGCAGAACACATAGCCGCCGGCGCTGCACACTGCGCCGTCAAAGCCATAGTCCAGCAGCGGCTGGGTCATGCGCCGGTTGCGCCCGGTGCACAGAAACAGCTTGTGGCCGTTGGCGTGCGCCTTGTGCAGCGCCCCGACCGTGCTTTGGGGGATCAGCATCTCGCCCGGGGGCAGCAGAGTGCCGTCGATATCTAAAAAAATCAGCTTTTGTTTCATTCGTTCCTCTTTTTTACAGTGAGCCGCGCTCTACCAGCGTATAGCCCAGCGTGGTCTGGCGCACCGGTGCAGCGTCCGGCTCAGTATGTTCTAAGCTTTGCAGCAGCATCCGGGCAGCCTCCTGCCCGACCTGCCGCTGATAGAAGCGGATGGTGGTCAGGCCGGGTTCCACCACCTTGCCTGCCCAGTTGTCTCCGATGCCGGCAAGGCCGACATCCTGCCCTACTTTGCGCCCGGCGTCGCGCAGCACCCGCAAAGCGCCAAAGGCCACGGTGTCTGTCACGCAGACCACACCGTCCAACTGCGGGCAGCGTGCCAGCAGCTCCTCCATGCAGCGGTGCCCTTCTTCCATGGAAAAGGCGGCGCAGTAAGCGCGGGGCAGACCATCTGCGTTCAGTCCGGCCTCCCGCAGTGCATCCTGCACACCCTGACGGCGGGCAATGCCGGTAGCGGCGTCCTGCTCGCTACCGCCGATGTACACAATATTTTTGCGGCCATGCTCCAGCATCTTCCGGGTCAGGTCGCGGGCAGCAGAGCGGTCGTCGTTATAAACGCAGGGCAGGTCTGCAAAACGCTGCCCCGTTACCACCACAGGCACACGGCAATCTTTCAGTGCCTTGCACAGCTGCGGGCTGGAATCATAGCCCAGCAGGATGATACCGGCCACATGGTTGCGTTGCAGCGCTGTAAGATATTCCAGCTCCATCTGCCCGTCCAGCTCGGTGTCTGCCAGCAGCATCAGGTAGCGGCTGGCCCCCAGCTCGGCTGCAATGCCGCTGGTGATCTGCCCCACCGACTGGGAGCTGATGCTGGGCACGATGACCCCCACCTGACGCACCTTGCCGGTGCGCAGGGTCTGCGCCGCAGTATCCGGGCTGTAGCCGGTCTTTTCCACTACGGCTTGTATCACGGCGCGCTTCTGCTCGCTGAGGGGGCCGCCGTTCAAATAGCGGCTGACCGCAGCGCTGGAAACGCCTGCCATCTTTGCAATATCACTGATGGTCATGGGGTTATTCTCCGTTCCCTCTCCGGTGGTAATGTGTAAACGTTTTCATGCTTATTATAAATCCGTTTCATATTTCCCGCAAGAGGTGCAATGACCGTTTTTCTGTGGGGCTGCCCGCTGCTTTTTTGGTGATTTTACACAATCCAAACAATCTTGCTTTCTGATTTACCGCCAGAATTGCGAAAACCGTAGCGCTTATACAAGTCCCATGCTGATGGCGCGTGCGATAAGTCCCAGCACCAGCGCTGCCAGAATAATACCAAGTGCCACCCTGCTCTCGCCGCCGGTCTGCTGCTTTTTGCTGCGGGAGGCTGTGCCGCGGCTCTGCTTTGTACCGGTGCTGCGGCTGCGGGCAGAGGTATTCTGCCGCCCGGCAGTGCTTTTGGTGCTGCGGACAGTCTGGGGATTGCGGGGCTTTGTGCGGGCGGCGGCTTTCCCCTGCTGTGTGTTCTGCGGGCTGCTCTGGCGCGCTTTAAGAGGTTTGCCCTCGCTGCACCGGTTCAGGTAGTCCTCTGCCTCGCGGTAATACTGCACCAGCTCGTTTTCCTTAAAGGCAGTACCGGCGTAGCCCTCCTCCAGCGCCTCGATGGCTTCGTTGAACAGCAGGGCTGCCTGTGCGCCGTCTGCTGCAACTGCCGCATGAGCAGCTTCGTTGCGGGCGGTGCGGATGGCGTTGCAGGCATGGCGTGCGGCAGAGGGGGGTGCCGTGTTGCCCAGCAGATCCAGCGGGCGGG
>ENA-OROS01000856-OROS01000856.1-human-gut-metagenome-genome-assembly--contig:-NODE-856-length-16099-cov-2.625031_pt1 | contig 16099 bp, 9 predicted proteins | sample MGYA00242134_ERZ509059 | MGnify/ENA primary metagenome ERZ509059 (study PRJEB26280, sample SAMEA2338753) | human gut metagenome | biome: human gut; feature: human-associated habitat; material: faeces... | reverse complement strand
CCAGAATTTAATTAAACAGGTTTTGAAAGAACTTAATCTTGACGATAAACGCTACCAGCCAGCCGGCATTTTATCACGCATCAGCAACGCCAAAAATGCTTTGCTTGATGCAGCGGCATTTGCCAAAGAAGCCGGTGATTTTTACGAGCAGAAGGTAGCGGAAGTTTATGCCCGTTACCAGGAAAAATTACAGTTAAACAATGCGCTTGATTTTGATGACCTTTTAATGCTTTCCATTAAATTATTGCAGGAAAACAAAGAAGTCCGCGAAAAATATCAGGAGCGTTTTGATTATCTTCTGGTAGACGAGTATCAGGATACCAACCATGCGCAGTATCTTTTAACAAAGCTGCTGGCGGCAAAGCACCGCAATATCTGCGTTGTAGGCGATGCCGACCAGAGTATTTACGGTTGGCGCGGAGCGGATATTCAGAACATTCTTGATTTTGAAAAGGATTACCCGGATGCTAAAGTAATTAAGCTGGAACAGAACTACCGCAGTACGCAGGTTATTTTGGATGCTGCCAATGCGGTGATTGAAAATAATACCGGACGTAAGCCGAAAAATTTGTGGACAGACAATAAAAACGGCGCGGAAATTATTTATTTTCAGGCTGCTGATGAACGCGATGAAGCCCGCTTTGTAAAAGAGCAGCTTCAGAATTTGCAGCGCACCGAAAACAAAAAACTGGGCGATATGGCGGTGCTGTACCGCACAAATACGCAAAGCCGTATATTTGAAGAAATGCTGATTAAAAGCGGCATCAGCTACAATATGGTAGGCGGTTTGAAGTTTTATGAGCGCAAAGAAATTAAAGATATTATTGCATATCTGCGCGTAATTTTTAATCCGGCAGATTCGCTGAGCCTTCTGCGCATTATTAATGTGCCCAAGCGTGGTATCGGCGATGCTTCGCTGGCCAAAATACAGGCTTATGCCAACGCCAACAACATAGGTTTATTTGATGCCGTAAGCAATGCTGCTGAAATTGAAGGTTTGGGCAGCCGTTTTGTAAGCAAGCTGGATGATTTGGCAGGCATTATTTTTGAACTGATGAACATGGCGGCAGAAGCGCCGGTGGAAGATGTAATAAACAGAGTGCTGAGCGATACCGGTTATCTTGAAGAACTGGAAAATGAGCGTACGCCGCAGGCGCAAAGCCGCATTGATAACCTTCATGAACTGATTTCCGTTGCGCAGGAATTTGCACAGGGTGATGAAGAAAATAATCTGGAAAATTTCCTTGCGCATGTAGCCTTGGTTTCCGATATCGACGATGCCGAAATGGGAGAAGACGCTATTACTTTAATGACGCTGCATTCTTCCAAAGGCCTGGAGTTCCCGGTTGTATTTTTGGCAGGCATGGAAGAAGGCTTGTTTCCGCATGCCCGCACGCTGATGGATGAGACGGAAATTGAAGAAGAACGCCGCCTGTGCTATGTAGGCATTACGCGCGCTAAGGAAAAACTGTTTTTAAGCAGCGCCAAAATGCGTACTATTTTTGGCAATACGGTAACATATCCGCCATCACGCTTTTTGCAGGAAATTCCTGCAAAACTGGTTAAAACTGTAAAAAGGCAGGAACGTCCCACGGCTTTGGAGAATTTTAAACAGGTAAGCGAAAAACGCAGCAACTGGTGCAACACTTTTAACCCGCGCAGTTTTGTGCAGGCTAATAAAATTCCGGCAGGCGCCGGAACCGGTACGCGTTTTAACACCGGTGACAAAGTAAACCACAGCAAATGGGGCAATGGCATGGTAGTAAGTGTTAAAGACTGCGATGACGGGCAGGAAGTAAAGGTAGCTTTTGCCGGTGCCGGTGTGCGCAGCCTGCTTACAAAATATGCTGTGCTGAAAAAATTGTAATTAGTGGAGGGCATTATGGATTTAGAGCGTGCAGAAGCCTTGAACGAAGCGCAGAAGCTGCGCAGCGAGATACGCCATCACGAATTTTTGTATTATGTAATGGATGCGCCGGAAATTACCGATGCTGAATATGATGCTTTAATGCGCCGCCTGCAGGCGATAGAAGCAAAATATCCGGAAGATGTGCCGCCGGATTCCCCGACGCGCAGGGTTGGCGGCAAGGTAAGCCCGGAATTTACGCAGGTACGCCATATGACACCGCTTTTAAGCCTTGGCAATGCTTTCAGCGATGAAGAACTGGAAGCCTTTGATGCGCGTGTAAAAAGCGGCTTGCCGGAGGGCAGCACCGTAGAATATGTGTTTGAGCCGAAAATTGATGGCCTTGCCTGCAGCCTTATTTATGAAAACGGACGCCTTGTGCGTGCGGCAACGCGCGGCGACGGCGAAGTAGGCGAAAACGTAACGGCTAATGTACGCACAATCCGTACTATTCCGCTGACTTTAAACGTAAAAGACGGCGAAGAAGTGCCGGAACTTTTAGATGTGCGTGGTGAAGTTTATATGCCGCGCCATGCTTTTATGAAGCTGAACGAACAGCGCAGTGAAGCAGGGGAGAACGAATTTGCCAATCCGCGCAACGCGGCGGCAGGCAGCCTGCGCCAGTTGGACCCGAAAATAACTGCAGGGCGTCAGCTTAGCTTTTTTGCTTATGGTGTAGGCGCAGGGCACAGGGATAAACATTCCGCATCGCTTGCCATGCTGCACGATTACGGCTTTAAAGTAAGCGAAGGCTACTGCGTTGTAAATAATATTAAAGAAGCTATTGCCAAAATAAAGGAATTTGCCGCCAAACGCCAGAGCCTTGCTTATGATACGGACGGCGCTGTAATTAAGGTTAACGCTGTGTACCAGCAGAATATTTTGGGTGCGACCGGCAAAGACCCGCGCTGGGCCATTGCTTTTAAATTTCCGCCGGAGCAGGCAGAAACAAAACTGGAAGATATTATCATTCAGGTTGGGCGCACGGGCGTGCTTACGCCTACGGCAGTGCTTACTCCGGTAAAACTTTCCGGCAGCACCATCAGCCGCGCCACGCTGCATAACGAAGATTTTATCCGCAGCAAGGATATACGCATCGGCGATACCGTTGTTATTAATAAAGCCGGCGAAATTATACCGGAAGTGCTGCACGTTGTTAAAGAAAAACGCACCGGTGCGGAAGAAGAATATTTTATGCCGTCAGAATGTCCGGAATGCGGCTGGAAAACAGAACGGCTGAACGGTGAAGCGGCAATACGCTGCACTAATCCGCACTGCCCGGCGCTGGGGCGCGAAGGCTTAATCCATTTTGCTTCCAAAGGGGCCATGGATATTGACGGCTGCGGCCCTGCCGTAATTAACCAGCTTTTGGATAACGGGCTTATCAGCGACCCGGCTGATTTATACCTGCTTGCCAAACCGCAGCTTACGGCGTTGGAACGCATGGGCGAAAAATCGGCGGATAATCTTTTGAACGCCATTGCTGAAAGTAAAAAGCAGAATTTAGACAGACTGTTGTTTGCGCTTGGCATCCGCCATGTGGGCGCAAAGGTTGCAAGGCTTTTGGCGCTGCACTTTGGCAGCATGGAAAATTTGATGGCGGCAGAAGCAGATGAAATTGCCGCTATTGAAGATATTGGCCCGAAGATTGCCGAAAGCGTGGTAACGTATTTTGCATCGCCGGCGAATATAGATTTGATTGAACGCCTGAAAGAACTTGGCTTAAATATGCAGATGGAAGCGGCAGAACTTGATACTGCGCATCCTTTTTACGGCAAAACCATGGTGTTTACCGGCACTATGCCTACGCTCGACCGTGCTACGGCGCAGACCATGGCGCAGCAGGCTGGTGCAAAAGTTACCGGCAGCGTCAGCAAAAAAACGGATTACGTTGTAGCAGGTGCAGAAGCCGGCAGCAAACTGACTAAAGCGCAGCAGCTTGGCATAACAGTTATTGATGAAGCAGAATTTTTGCGGCTGTTGGGCGAGCATGGCAGTGCAGCAAGTGATGATGCAGACGCTGAAAATAAAAACTCCGCTGCAAATGCGGAGCAAAGTTTGTTTTAAAGAAGGTGCGTTATGAAAAAACTTTATAAATTTATGGCGGTGCTGGCAATGGTTCTGTGCCTAGCAGGTACAGCACTTGCTAAAGAAGAAGTAAGCAGCATTGACGCTATTGATATGGGCGTTGCCGATACGGGAGAAACGCATTTTACCAAAACAAATGCCGAACTTACAGAAAGTAAGGAAAATTATACGGTGGCAGTGCTGCCGTATGTGGATGTTTCGGGATTGGAAGGGCGCAGCCGCGAAATGGCGGTGAACGCCGTTAAGGAAGCGTTGGAGAAAAAATATCCCGGCAAAAAAAGCAGTCCCACTAAAATTGTAGGCAATAATGAACTGCAAAAAGCGATACTGGCACATCCGTTTGAAAACGCCGAAGCGCCTACGCTTGAAGAAATGGTTGCGGTTGGCAAAGCCTGCGGAGCAGACAGGGTGCTGTTCATCAGCCTTTTGCCGGTAAGGGAAAATGAAACCGGCTTTATGGTTATTGTCGGCTCGCAGACTTACAGCGCAGTTGTAACAATGAAACTGAAATGCGCCGATGTTAATAACGAAAGCTTTTTGTATAACCAGAACATTGAAGGCATAGGTTCTTCAAGTTCCATCAACTTTTGGCGCATTGGCGAGCCAAGCCGTGCCAAAGCTGTTAAACGCGGCGTTGAAGACTGCCTGGAAAACTTTTTGACATCGTTTGATTAAAAAAATAAACCGGCATTAATGCCGGTTTATTTTTTATGCTGTTTGCTTAAATTGCACTGTAATCAATCTGGCTTCTGGGGTCATGCGCGCCATAGAAAATATGGTGTTCATTATCTAACATAATGCAGTTGGCATCGCCCATGTATTCCTGTACGGAAAGGTTGTAGCCCATGTTTTTAAGTTTGGCTTCGGTATCCGGAGAAAGCCCGTATTTTTCAATTCTCAATTCATCGGGCAGCCACTGCATATGAATGCGCGGATAGCTTATAGCCTCGCTGATGTTCATGCCGTGGTCGATAACGTTGGAGATAATCTGCGTTACCGTGGTAATGATGCGGGAGCCGCCGGGGCTGCCTACAACCATGAACAGTTTGCCGTCTTTGGTAACAATGGTAGGCGACATGGAGCTGAGCGGGCGTTTTTGCGGTTCGATGGCATTGGCATCTGTGCCTACAAGACCGAAGGAGTTAGGCACGCCTGCTTTAATGGAAAAATCGTCCATTTCGTCATTTAACAAAAAGCCTGCGCCGTCAACGGCAGCGCCGCAGCCGTAATAGTTGTTAAGCGTATAGGTTACGGAAACCGCATTGCCGTCTTTATCTACAACGGAATAATGAGTGGTGTGCGTAGGTTCGCCAAACAGCATGCCGGGTTTAACTTCGCTGCTGGGAGTTGCTTTATCCGGCAGGATTTTGCTGTAAATGCGGGCTGCGTATTCTTTGCTCAAAAGTTTTTCAATAGGCATATCATTAACAAAATCCGGGTCGCCCAGATATTCGCTGCGGTCGGCGTAAGCATAACGCATGGCTTCTGCCATCAGGTGAATTTTATCCGCAGAGCCTGCGCCCATGGCTTTAACGTCGGCATTTTCCATAATGTTGAGAATCTGGATTACATGGATGCCGCCGGAGCTGGGCGGGCACATGGAAATAATATCGTAGCCGCGGTAGGTGCCTTTTACGGGTTCGCGCCATACGGCATTATACTGCGCCAAATCTTCTTTGGTAATAAGGCCGCCGTTTTTAGCCATATCTGCGGCAATCAAATCGGCAATTTTACCTTTGTAAAAGGTGTCCGGGCCTTCTTTGGCGATGGTGCGCAGGGTTTTGCCCAAATCTTTCTGTACAAACAGGTCGCCTTCAACATAGCGGGAGCCGTCCGGTTTTAAAAAGTATTTGCGGCTGCCTGCAAACTGGTTGAATACCGGGTTTGCTTCCAGCATGGTCATTTCTTCATGATGGTTGATTACAAAGCCTTTTTCTGCAAGTTCAACGGCCGGCATAATAAGTTTGTTCAGCGGCATGGTGCCGTATTTATCAAGCATGGCGCTCATGCCTGCTACTGTGCCGGGCACGCCTACTGCTTTGTAGCCTACATAGCTGGCATCGGGAATAACGTCGCCTTTTTCGTCAAGATACATATCGCGCGTTGCGGCAAGCGGCGCTTTTTCGCGGAAATCAAGAGCGGCATCTGTACCGTCTGCCATGTGGATGATGGCAAAACCGCCGCCGCCGATGTTGCCGGCTTTGGGGTTTGTTACTGCAAGGGCATAGCCCATGGCTACTGCTGCATCGACAGCGTTGCCGCCTTCGGCAAGTATTTTCATGCCTACTTCATCGGCAAGGTCGCTGGTAGAAACAGCCATGCCGGTTGTAGTGTTGCGCAGCGGCGGATAAGCTGCTGCATTGGCCTGCGGCATAAAAGAACCTGCCAAAATGGACAGGCTGCAAAACGCGGCGGCAATTTTGCCTGCCAGTTTGCGCATGCCGTGTAATTTTAAATCTGACATAAAATTTCCCCTTCCAAAAAATAATAAAAGATGACGGCAACTGCTTTGTCATCTTATATGTAAGAATACATAATTATTAAAAGAATGTCAAGATTACTGAATAAAAATGCAAATGATTTTTTCTGCGCCGGAGCGGCATTTATTTTACATAATTTTATTTAGCAACAGCTTACCAAAATAGTGCAAAACAAAGCGGCAGTGTGATATAATAGAACAGGTTATTTATTAAACTTACATAAATTTTTAGGAGGCGTACTAATGAAGGTAACAGTAAAAGATGTTGAACACATCGCCGGGCTTTCCCGTTTAACGATTCCGGAAAGCGAAATGGAAAAATTTACCGAACAGTTTAACCAAATCCTCAATTATGCCGACATTCTGCAAAAAGTAAATACGGAAGGCATTGAACCTACTCCGTATGTACTGCCGGTAAGCAATGCTTTCCGCGAGGACGTTGTACAGCCGGGCGTATCCCACGAAGATGCGCTTAAAAATGCGCCTGCCGTTTACAACGACGGCTTTAAAGTACCGCGCGTAATCGAATAACAGAAGGAGGAACAACTGTGGATTTATATAAATTAACAGCCCACGAGCTGCACGATAAACTTGTCAGCAAGGAAATCAGCTCCGTGGAGCTTACTGAAAATGTATACAGCCGCATTGACGAAGTTGAAGATAAAGTTAAGGCTTATGTAACGCTTGATAAAGAAAACGCACTGGCACAGGCTGCCAAAGTTGATGCCAAAATTGCCGCAGGCGAAACCATTGCTCCGCTGGCAGGCATTCCGGGCGCAATTAAAGATAACATTTGCACCAAAGGCCTTTTAACTACCTGCTCCAGCAAAATGCTGTCCAACGTAGTGCCTATTTATGATGCGCATGTTATTACCAAACTGCGCGCTGATGATGCTGTATTTACCGGCAAAACCAACATGGACGAATTTGCCATGGGCTCTACCACTGAAAGCTCTTATTTCCATAAAACTTATAATCCGTGGAACCTTGAACGTGTTCCGGGTGGTTCTTCCGGCGGCAGCGCCGCAGCTATTGCTGCAGGCGAAGCTATCTGGACTTTAGGTTCCGATACCGGCGGTTCTATCCGTCAGCCGGCTGCCTTTAACGGCTGCGTTGGCATTAAACCGACTTATGGCCGTGTAAGCCGTTACGGCTGCGTTGCGTTCGCATCTTCTCTGGACCAGATTGGGCCTATTACCCGCGACGTTACCGATGCTGCCATTGTGCTGAATACCATTTGCGGCAAGGATGAACACGATTCTACTTCCCTGCCCGTTGATGTGCCCGATTTCACCAAAGCCCTGCGCGCCGATGTTAAAGGGCTGCGCATTGGCCTGCCTAAAGAATATTACGGCGAAGGCGTTGACCCGAAGGTTAAAGCTGAAATTGAAAAAGCCATTAAAACCTATCAGGATTTGGGTGCGGAAATTGTTGATGTTTCCCTGCCGCATACCGAATATGCAGTAATTACCTATTATATTATCGCTCCGGCGGAAGCAAGCGCAAACCTTGCACGTTATGACGGCGTGCGTTACGGTTTCCGTGCTGCTAACGCTACCAGCGCTCCGGAAATGACGAGACTGAGCCGCACCGAAGGCTTCGGTCCGGAAGTACGCCGCCGCATTATGCTCGGTACTTATGTTTTGAGCAGCGGTTACTACGATGCTTATTATAAAAAGGCAATGCAGGTACGTACCCTTATCCGCCGCGACTTTAACGAAGCATTTGAAAAATGCGACGTGCTGCTGACCCCGACTTCTCCGGTTGTTGCTTATCCGGTGGACGGAAAAATGGACCCGCTTTCCATTTATATGCTGGACGTAACCACCATTCCTGTAAACATGGCAGGCCTGCCGGGCATTTCCATTCCCTGCGGCTTTGCAGACGGCATGCCGGTTGGTATGCAGCTTATCGGCAAAGTGCTGGACGAAGAAACCGTGCTGCGTGCAGCTTACACCTTTGAACAGGCAACTGACTTCCATAAAGCAATGGCACCGCTGGGAGGTAACAAATAATGAAAAACTATATTACAGTTATCGGCCTTGAAGTACATGCCGAATTAAAAACAAAAACCAAAGCATTCTGCTCCTGCTCTACCGAGTTCGGCAGCCTGCCCAACACCCATGTATGCCCTGTGTGCCTCGGTATGCCGGGCGCATTGCCGGTGCTTAACAAACAGGTTGTAGAATTTGCCATCCGCACCGGCCTTGCACTGGGCTGCGATATTCAGAAATTCAATAAATTTGACCGTAAAAACTATTTTTACCCCGACCTTGCCAAAAACTATCAGATTTCTCAGTTTGACCAGCCGGTTTGCCTCGGCGGCCATATTGACATCGAAGTTGACGGCGTGCCCAAACGCCTTGGCATTACACGCATCCACATGGAAGAAGATGCTGGCAAACTGAACCACAGCGGCGCTACCATCAGCACCTCTGATTTTTCTTCCGTAGACTATAACCGTGCCGGCGTGCCGCTGCTGGAGATTGTTTCCGAACCGGATATGCGCAGCGCCGAAGAAGCACGCGCTTATATGGAACAGTTAAAAGCTGTTTTGGAATACATTGATGTCTGCGACTGCAAAATGCAGGAAGGCAGCCTGCGCTGCGATGCCAACATTTCCATTATGCCGGAAGGCGCAACTGAATTCGGTACCCGCGCTGAAATTAAAAACCTTAACTCTTTCCGCGCACTGGTACGCGCCATTGAGTACGAAGTTGAACGTCAGAAAGCAATTTTGGAAGACGGCGGCCATGTAGTACAGGAAACCCGTACCTGGGACGAAGCAAACGGCGTAACCCTTTCCATGCGCAGCAAGGAAGAAGCACACGATTACCGCTACTTCCCGGAACCGGACCTTGTACCGGTAGAAATTGACGATGCCTGGATTGAACGCGTACGCGCTGAACTGCCGGAACTGCCTGCACAGCGTTTGCAGCGCCTTGTTGAAAAACACGGCCTGCCTAAATACGATGCTTCCTTAATCGTTGCTACCAAAGCCATGGCAGATTATTTTGACGCTGCCTGCGCTAACAGCAAGGACGATAAAGGCGTATCCAACTGGATTTTGGGCGATGTTTCCGCATACCTCAACTCTGAAAACATTACCATCAGCGAATTCCCAATTAAACCGGAAAACCTTGGCGAACTGGTAACTTTAACTAAAGACGGTGTACTCAGCAGCAAACTGGCTAAAAAGGTATTTGCCGAAATGTTGAAAGACAGCAGCAAAACCCCGAAACAGCTTGTTAAAGAGCTTGGTTTGGAACAGGTAAGCGACGAAGGCGCTATTGCCGCTATCGTTGACGAAGTTCTGGCTGAAAATCCGCAGTCCGTTGCCGATTACAAAGCAGGCAAAGATAAAGCTATCGGCTTCCTTGTTGGCCAGGTAATGAAAAAATCCCGCGGCAAAGCAAACCCGGGCATGGTAAACAAACTGCTGAAAGAAAAAATGCAGTAAAGGATATTTTATGAAACGCGATTTTGAATTTGAAGGCAGCGGCTTTGGTTATTTATGGCTCTGCATCTGGACAACGGTGCTGACCTTTCTGACCTTCGGGCTGTTCTTTCCCTGGGCGTACAGCGCGCAGCAGCGCTGGATATGCAGCAATACTTATGTAAACGGACGCCGTCTGCGCTTTGACGGAACAGGCTTTGGCTTTTTCTTTCAATGGCTTGTGATAATGGTTTTAACCACCATTACTTTCGGCATCTATATTCCGTGGGGCTACTGCCAGTTTAAACGCTGGGAAACCCGCAACACAGTATTTGACGATTAATTACGCCTTAATAAAACGGCAGGTTCGTGATGAGCCTGCCGTTTTTTGTATGCTTTTATGGTTTGCAAAGTTTAACGGCGGCAGGATTAATGCCAAAGGCGGCGAATTTAAGCAGTAACAGCAAAATTAAAGGAGGATAGCTAATGCGTAAAATTATTAAAGACTATCTGGCGAAAGAATACGACAACTATGTAAAAGATTTGGAAACGCTGACCAATATCGACAGCGGTAACGGCGATTTGGAAGGCACAACGGAAGCCAATAAATTTGTGGCTGCAAAGATGGAAGCACTTGGTGCGGAAACTGAGTTCCGTTATAATGACCGCGCCTGCCATTTAATTTCCCGCCTTAAAGGCAAAGGCACGCAGACAGTGCTTTTGGTTGCGCATGTAGATACGGTGTTTAAACGCGGCGAAGCTGCCAAACGGCCTTTCTGCGTTGATGAAAACGGTTTTGCCTGGGGCCCCGGCGTTGGCGATGACAAAGCAACCGTAATGGAAGTTATTTATGGATTGCAGGCACTGAAAGAAGCAGGCTTTGACGATTATAATGAAATTATTTATTACACCAACGGCGAAGAAGAAGGCGGCAGCCCGACGGCAGAAGGCATTGTGGCTGAACTTTCGCAGCAGGCTGATTTTGCCGTAATTATGGACGTTGCGCGCCCGAACTGGGGCATTGTAACCCAGCGTAAAGGCAACGCTAAATATAAAATTACCGTTACCGGCAAGGGCGGGCATCACGGCAACGCATCACAGTGCTGCGCCAATGCCATTCACCAGCTTGCCTATACCATTACCGAACTGCATAAACTGGCAAGCCCCATGCCCGGCAATCCGGAAGATTTTACCGCCAAAGCACTGGAAGAGCGCGGCATTACCGACAGCGGTCAGTTTATTCCGCCCAACACCGTCAACGTCGGCGTTATCGGCAGCACCAACGATAAAATCAGCGTAATTCCGGGCGATGCTTACTGCGAAGTAAACGTACGCTGCTTTGAAGTTGCTGAACAGCAGCGCCTTGATGCGGCAATTAAAGCTCTGGCAGATAAAATCGTTATCGCCGGCACCAAAGTGGAAGTTACCGGCGGCATCGTAACCGGACCGATGGAAAAAACTCCTGCCGTGCAGAAAATGATTGACGTTTACAGCAGCGTTGTTGCGGAAGAATTCGGCGGCAAAGTAAATGAATGGGTAGCAGGCGGCTTAACCGACGGCAACCGCACCGCAAAATTCATTCCGACACTTGATGCTTTAGGCGTAGAAAACTACGATGAGCATACAGACCATGAATCGGTAGATTTAAAAACTGCCGTACCGCGTACCGCAGCTTTTGCCATTACCCTGGCAGAACTTTTAAAAACCGGCGTTAAATAAGGCGTTAATATCAGTTTTTGCCGCTGTTATTTAATTTGTATGTGTTTTCTTTGTGAAATAGCTCCTAAAGTGTAAGAAAGTTTACAAAAATAATTTCTACTATTTTAGTAGGACTATTGCTATTTACCTTTAAAGAGCGTATAATTAAATTATAGAAGCAATAAGCTTTGACAATTTAATAGTAAAACTTAGACGGACATATTTTTTAACCGAGACATTTCCTTCAAAAGTTATTTAGAAGGAAATGTCTTTTTTTATACCGGAAAAGGAGTATAACAATGAAAAAACAATATAAATTTTTAACAACAGGAACAATAATGGCATTACTTATTATCGGTATTGCGCCTTATGCGTATGCGCAGGATTTAAACGGTACTGATAACGGCAAGCTGGCAGAAGTAAGCGACGGCATGAATTATGGGCATGTATACGGTACAGCGGACGGTACGCCGGACCCCGGAACATGGAAGTTTGAAGATGCTGCGGCAGAAGGCGGCAGCGTAAAAATGAACGGCGGACTGGTTTTTAATATGTACGGCGGCACGGCGTATACATTCGCCAGCCGTAAGGCAGATACCATAGCTAACGGCAACACGGTCGATATCAGCGGCGGTAAAGTTGATATAGCGGTTTATGGCGGTATGGCAAATGGCTACAAAACAGAAGCCTCCGGCAATACCATTAATATCAGCGGCGGCGAAATTGGCATTGATGACACAATCAGATACGCAGTTGTAGGCGGCTGGGCAAACAGTCTTGGCAAAGATGGCGGCGCCCATGCCAAAGCCAATAACAATACGGTTTTAATCACGGGCGGCGTTTTAAACAGCGGCATCTACGGCTCGTTTGTGCAGGGCTATGATACGGAACAGTTTGAATCTGACAACAACACTATTAGCATCGGCGGTGATGCTAAAGTAAATGGTGATGTATACGGTGCCTATATTTTTGCTAAAAATTATGAAACCGGAATGGAAGTTAAAACAGGCAGTGCCAATGATAATAAAATTATTATCGGCGGCAATGCTGATATTGCCGGTGCCAGACTGCATGGTTCCAATATCTCCGGCAAGGGTAATGAACTGATAATTAACGGCTGGCATGGCAAGGTTGCTTCCGTAGACGGATTTAACGCAATACGTTTTAATGATGTTAAATGGGAGGATAACGGTACTGTTGTTAACATAAATGACGGCAGTGCAGCCGATTTGCATGGTACGGAAGTTGATGCAGGGCATATCCATTTTACAAACAGCAAAGAAATAAATGCCAACGAACGGATAGTTTTAATTCATTCTGAAAATGATGCGCATGAATTTGATGATGTAAAAATACAGTCCGGCGGCTTTACGGCAGGCGTTGCGGCAGAAGGCAGCGGCGAAGCGGTTTTGCAGAACGGTGATTTGGTGTACAAAATTACCGGCATAAACACGGCCAGGCAAACTAATCTTGTTGCCGAAAACCGCGCCGTGGCAGCGGCGTTTGTAAACCAGGGTACGGATTTAATCAGCGACAGCCTGGATACTTTAAGCCGTGATGATAATTACGGCGTTAAAACATTTGCCGCCGTGCATGGCAACAGCAGTAAATATGACGTGAACAGCGATTTAAAAATTAACGGCTGGAGCACTATCGTAGGTGTTGGCAATTCTGATAAGTTTGCAGACGGCGATGAGTTTAGCTGGGGTGTGTTCTATGAAAACGGCAGCGGCAATTACCGTACTTATAACGAGTTCAACGATGAATTTTTCCGCGGCGACGGCAGCCTTGTTTATAATGGCGGTGGCATTGCGGCGCGTTATGAAAACGCAGACGGCGTTTATACGGAAGGTTCGCTCCGTGCCGGTATGTTAAAAAGCGAAATGGATAACGCTCTGCGTGACGGCAGCGGCAATAACTACGGTTATGAAAGTGACAGCGCTTATTACGGAGCGCATATCGGCGTAGGCAAAATAATCAGCATAAGCGAAAACAGCGATTTGGATGTGTATGGCAAGTTCTTCCATACCTACACTGAAGGCGACAGCTTTACCGTAGCAAACGATAAGTTTGAGTTCGACAGCATTACGAGTGACCGCCTGCGTATCGGCGCAAGGGTTAACACCAATAAGGCAAAGGCTTTCAGCACTTACTATGGATTAGCATATGAATACGAATTTAACGGCGATGCCGAAATGCGTGCGCAAAACCTTGCAGCGCCCACACAAAGCCTGCAAGGCAGCAGCTATATGGCAGAACTTGGCTTTAACTATCAGCCCACGCCTGAAAGCCCGTGGAACTTTGATTTAAACATGCGCGGCTATGCCGGTGAACGCGAAGGCGCAAGCTTTAACGTGCAGGCAACATATACATTTTAAGTGAAGGAAATTTAGAACATAAAAAATGAAATAAAAAAGATGGCATCTTATGATGCCATCTTTTTATAATGTCGTATCGCGGAACAACTGGTTTATCATTTGCCTGCTGCCGATAATCCAGAGAATATCGCCGTTGTTAATAACAAATGAAGCATCGGGGTCTAAAATTGTGTAGTTGCCGCGTTCAAGTCCCAGTGCCAGCCATTTGCCTTTAGACAGTGTATCGGATTTTTTCAGCGTGCTTTTGGCAAGCGGTGAGGCGGATGTTATTGGCATTGCATAGCAAAGAAGCTGTTCGTGTTCTTTGCGGTTATCTGCTTCCTGCTGCAAAAACTGGTGCAGCGTAACAGGTTCGGCAATTTTGTTAAGCCCCAGGCCCATATTTTTTATTGCAGCGTCAAAAGTGCGCAGTACATGCAGCGGCGCGGTAATTAAAAGTTTATCGCCGGCGCGCAGTACGGTATGCCCGGAAGGTATCGGCTGGTAGCCATGGGAATTGTGTATTTCGATAACAAAAATTTTGTAAATGCGGTGCACATCAAGGCGGCGGATACTCCAACCAACCCAGGGCGAGCTTTCTGTAATTTCGTAACCGCAGGTGTAAAGTTTTTCATCAAGCCACATGCCATGCCGTGCAGAAGCACGTTTTTGGGCGGCTGCTGCCAGATTTTCGGCGTTGAGGTTGATTAAAAACTGCGATTCGATTTGCAGATAACGGCTGACAAGGTAATCTGACGAATAAATTAGTTTTGCCAGCACTACTGCGGCGATAATGGCTAAACTGATATGCAGACCAAGCATGGAGGTGAACACCTGCATGATAAAGAACATGCCGATAGCGGCCTTAACAAACATTAAAACAAGTATCAGCAGGCGGTTACTGCGTTTTTGGAACCAGAGCCCGGCGACAAGGTCGCGCCTGCCAAGGCGGCTGACCATAAGCGCTGCCAGAAAAGGTGACATAAACAGCAAAGTAGCCGCAGCGGCTGTAAAATTACTGATGGGAGCCTGTAAATATTTCTGGCAGTACGGAAGAATTGTATGCGTGCCGATGTATGAAATAAAAATTAAAATTACGGCGTAAATAATGATGCGGGTAAAGTAAATCTGCAAAAAGTTTTTCCAGTCGCTCTGCTGGGTGCTGCCTTTGTTATCGCGGTGGGCTTCAATAAGCATAACAGCCGTTTTTTTAGGCAGGCGGCGCAGCAGTTTGCGGTAAACTTTGCCGGCATTAAGTAAAACATGCGGCGTTAAAAAGATAGTAACCACGGAAACCGTAACGAATACCGGATATAAAAAGCTGCTGGTTAAGCCGTAGCCGGAACCGATATTGGCAACGATGAAGGCAAATTCACCAAGCTGCGTCAGTGCAAAGCCGCACTGCATGCTTGTTTTAAGCGGCTGACCGGAGAGCATGACACCGAGTGATGTAAAAAGGCATTTGCCTAAAATCAGCGTTAATGAAAGCGCGATAATAGTTGGAAAATTGCTGCTGACAACGGAAGGGTCTACCATCATGCCGACAGATACGAAGAAAATGCCGGAGAATAAATCTTTAACCGGTTCAAGCAGCGTTTTGGTACGCTTGGTGTAAATAGTACCGGACAGCAGCGTGCCCATCAAAAATGCGCCGAGTGCAGAGCTGAACCCCATTTTGGAAGCAAGCACAACCATGCTGAGGCATAAGCCGAGCGATACAATGAGCAGCGTTTCGTCATTAAAATATTTGCGTGTCTGTTTAAAGAAACTGGGCAGAAAATAAATGCCGATAATAAAGCAAATAATAAGGAAGAACGCCAGCAGGCCAATGCTTTGCAGCATGGACATCGCCGAAATGGCGCTGCCCGCAGCGGCAACGGTGGAAAGTACAACCATCATAATAATGCCGGAAATATCTTCCAGTACCAAAATGCCGAAAGCAATGGGCGCGAAGGCTTTTTTCAAAAGATTAAGTTCGCCGAGCGTTTTGCTGACAACGGCGGTGGAACTCATGGTAAGCATGCAGCCGGTAAAAATGCTGTCCGTAATGCTCCAGCCCAAAAGCTGGGCGCAGGCAAAGCCAAGGCAGGCAATGCCGGTAAATTCTGTTACGGCAGCAATAATTGACGTGTTGG
>ENA-OROS01000850-OROS01000850.1-human-gut-metagenome-genome-assembly--contig:-NODE-850-length-16217-cov-18.055562_pt1 | contig 16217 bp, 10 predicted proteins | sample MGYA00242134_ERZ509059 | MGnify/ENA primary metagenome ERZ509059 (study PRJEB26280, sample SAMEA2338753) | human gut metagenome | biome: human gut; feature: human-associated habitat; material: faeces... | reverse complement strand
GTTTCCAAAGGGCGATCGGAAAGCCCTTTGGTCGCCTCCGCAGAGGCGAAACCCTTGCGACTATATCATGAAGAATGGATTTATCAACTGCCATGCAGTCAATAATCCTCTTCATCATCCACCAATCTCGACAAGACATCCCCATTGAGCTGCACCAGCCGCCGCACAACCTCCTGCACATACAGCCTGTCCAGCCCTTCCAGCGCCGGGTCTACCTCCACCGCTTCCCGCAGCGCCGACCAGTCGCCCGTTGCCGCCAAGGCAGCTAAACGGTTCGTCTCGTCAATGTCCATCATGATTTCCGCCAGCGGCGCAGGCACGCGAATCCCCTGCGGCTGCACCAAGCCGTCCGCCAAATGCAGGTCGCTTTCGATAATCGCGTTCGGCGGCAGCTGCGGCAGTTCCCCGCGATTTTGATGCGCAACCGCCGGAATCACCGCCGTTTCCTTCCGCAGAATCGCCAGTGCAAGGCGAACAGGGCGCGTCGGCGGCGTATCCTTCAATAGCATCAGCTGCGCCGTCATGCCGTCGGGCGTTTTTGCCCCCTCGTGACCAATCGTGTTCATGTGGGCAATGCGCTCTTTGCGCTTCTCGATGCTTTCGCCGAACGCCGGGTTCTCTTCGGGAATGTAGTCCTCCTCCGCCGCCAGGAACTCCGCGTGGCGCACCACGTCACCCACGGCAATCGCGTCGTACCAGCCCAGCCAGCGATGCGTCAGGCGGCCGAGCTTGTCCTCCTCCGCCATCTGCCGAAGCGCGGGAATCAAATCAACATTCTTGCCCTTTTCGCGCAGGGACACGAGGAACGAGAAGCCCGGCAGCCCCGCCGTGACCGCCTCGACCGCATCCTCCTTGCGAAAGAGCGCCTTTGCCAGCCGCGGCACGGTGTTTCCGCGATAGGCGGCATCATCCAACCCATACGCCTGAAAACCCGCGCCGAGGAACAGCTGCGTCGTGCGGGCAACGGGCTGCCCCAGCGTCACGACAATCGCTTTCGGGCAGGCGGAGCGCATATTGCGGCACAAATCCAGCACCACTTCGCCCTGACGGAGCGTATGCAGCAGCCCCTCAATGCCGCCGTGGACGCGCGCCTGATCGCTCAGACCGGGGTCATCCTCCTTCACGCCGCCAAGGGCCTCCTGATCCTGCCGGAAGCGCGTCGCCGCCATGCAGTCGCCCGCATAAACGACGCAGTCCGCGCCCATGAGGACTTCCTGCCGATTGCCGGAAACGATGACCTGCGCCTTGCGGCCGCTGGCGTAGACGATGGCCTCGGCATAGTGCTGGAGGACATCGCGCATGGCGGCGTTTTTCTCCTCCACCGCGAGAATGCCATCCTCTTTGCCGGCGTAGAGGAAATCGACGAGCAGGAAGGGCAGGTGCATCGGAATATCCTGCCCGATGAAGGCGAACTTAAAAGGCATGGTACAGCCCCGCTTTCTGGATACTTTGACATTCTATCTTACCATGAAACACGCCAAAAGTAAAGCCCGGAACGATGGTGTTGCGCATCGTTCCGGGGGAAAGAAACTTCGTTTCTTTGGGTGAATTGCTTGCTGATTCTAATCGGCTGGACACCTTCTCCCAGCGATTTGGTGATTGTATCTTTTTACGGATAAACACGCGCAAGCTGTCTGAAAGTGTCACCAACTGAATCGCGAGATGGGTGTCGAGAGGGTCGAAGACCCTTCGCGGGTGCAGGGCAGAGCCCTGCCGGAGTCCAGAGGCAGAGCCTCTGGCGCCTCCCCTTACTTGTGCACCCGCACGCCCAGCTTGCAGTCCTGACCGTTGATCGACCAGTCGCGGACGATGAACGTGTCGTCCATCGGGGCGCGCTCGACGACTTCCGCCAGCGTGCCGCGCTTGAGCATATCGACGCCGCTCTCAATGGCGCTCGCCAGCACGTCGCCGCACTCGTAGCGCACATCCACGCGGTCGGTCACGTCGAAATCGGACTCCTTGCGCATCGTCTGCACCTTGCTGACGACTTCGCGGACATAGCCCTCCGCAATCAGCTCCGGCGTCAGGTTCGTGTCCAGCACAACCGTCACGCCCTTATCTTCCTGCGCGACAAAGCCCGATTTCTGCATCGGCGAAGTCAGCACATCGTCCTTGCCCAGCGTGACCAAAGTGCCGTCAATGTCAAACGACACGGTTTCGCCGCGCTCGAACGCATCGACGACATCGTTGCCGTCCATCGTCTGCAGGTGCTGGCCAATCTTGCCCAGCAGCTTGCCGTACTTCGGGCCAAGCGTGCGCATCTGGGGTTTCAGCTGATACGTCGTGAACTCGCGCGCAGACTCGGTGAACACAACTTCTTTCACATTCAGTTCATCCTCGCACAGCGCCTGATAGCTTTCGGAGAAGGACGCGCCCTTGACGTAGAGCTTCGCGGCGGTTTGACGGGTCTTGATGTTCGCCAGATTGCGGCACGCGCGGCCCAGCTGCACCACTTCCACCAGCGCGTCCATCTGCGCTTCCATATCCGCGTCGATGGCGCTTTCGTCCGCCGTCGGGAAGTCGCACAGATGCACGGATTCCGGCGCGCCCGGCACATTGTTGACCACCAGATTCTGATAGATTTCCTCGCTCAGGAACGGGATGAACGGCGCGCAGACCTTACTCAGCGTCACCAGCACATGGTACAGCGTGGTGAACGCGGCGTCCTTGTCCTTCACATCGCCCTTGCCCCAGAAGCGTTCGCGGCCGCGGCGAACGTACCAGTTGCTCAGCTCGTCCACAAAGTCCTGAATCGCCAGGGCGGGCTCGGTCACGCGGTAGTTCCACAGGTCGTCATCGACGCGCTTGATGAGCGTGTTCAGCTTGGAGAGAATCCACTTGTCCATCAGGCTGAGCTGCTCGTTCTTGAGGTCATGCGCGTTCGGGTCGAAGTTGTCGATATCCGCATACATGGCGAAGAAGGCATACACGTTCTGCAAGGTGGCAAGGAACTTGTTCTGCCCCTCGCGAACCGCCTTTTCGGAGTAGCGGCTGGGCAGCCACGGCGCGGAGGTGGTGTAGAAATACCAGCGGAGCGCGTCAGCGCCGAACTTGTTCAGCTCATCAAACGGGCTGACGACGTTGCCCAGATGCTTGGACATCTTGCGCCCCTGCTCGTCCTGCACATGGCCCAGCACGATGCAGTTTTCAAACGGCGCACGGTCAAACAGCAGCGTCGAAATGGCTTCGAGGGTGTAGAACCAGCCGCGCGTCTGGTCGATGGCTTCGGAGATGAAATTTGCCGGGAAGTTCTGCTGGAACTCCTCCTGATGCTCAAAGGGATAGTGCCACTGCGCAAAGGGCATCGAGCCAGAATCGTACCAGCAGTCGATAACCGCCTTGTCGCGCACCATTTCGCCGCCGCACTTTTCGCAGCGGAGCTTTACGGCGTCGATGAAGGGGCGGTGAAGTTCAAGGTCTGCGCCGGGATCTTCAATCGCCATTTTGCGCAGTTCCGCGCGGGAGCCGACGACGTGCATATTGCCGCAGGAGCACTTCCACACCGGCAGGGGCGTGCCCCAGTAGCGCTCGCGGGACAGACCCCAGTCGTGGACGTTCTCCAGCCAAGTGCCCATGCGCCCTTCCTTGATGTTTTCCGGCATCCAGTTGATGGTGCGGTTGTTGCGCACAAGGTTGTCTTTCAGCGCCGTCATGCGGATGAACCACGTCGGGCGCGCATAGTACAGCAGGGGCGTATCGCAGCGCCAGCAGAAGGGATAATCATGCGTGAACTGCGGCGCGCTGAACAGCAGCCCGCGCTCCTGCAAATCCGCCAGCACCAGCGGGTCAGCCTTCTTGACGAACACGCCCGGCCACTTCGTTTCCGCCGTCATGCAGCCCTGCGGATCAACAAAGTTGACGAACGGCACGTCGTTTTCGCGGCAGACACGGTTGTCGTCCTCGCCGAACGCCGGGGCAATGTGGACGATGCCCGTGCCGTCGGTCATGGTGACGTAGTTGTCGCAGATGACGAACCACGCCTTCTTGTCCAGCTTGCCGACGGCGAAGTCGAACAGCGGCACATACTCCATGCCCTTGAGCGCCGTGCCGGGCATTTCCGCCAGCACCTCAAAGGTCTGCTCCGGGAACACCGACTCCATCAGCGCCTTCGCCATGATGTACACGCGGCCGTCCTCCGCCTTAAAGCGGCAGTAGGTGTCGGTCGGGTTCACGCACAGCGCCATGTTCGACGGCAGCGTCCACGGGGTGGTCGTCCACGCCAGCAGGTAGGTGTTTTCCTCGCCCTTGACCGGGAAGCGGACGTACGCTGACGTTTCCTTAACCGTCTTGTAGCCCTGCGCGACCTCGTGGGAGGACAGCGCCGTGCCGCAGCGCGGGCAGTACGGGACGATTTTGTGTCCCTGATACAGCAGACCCTTCTTCCAGATTTCCTTCAGGCTCCACCATTCAGACTCGATGTAGTCATTCTCATAGGTGATATACGGATGCTCCATGTCCACCCAGTAGCCGACCTGATCGCTCATGACCTCCCAGTCATGCAGGTACTTCCAGACGGACTTCTTGCATTCCTTGATGAACGGCTCGATGCCGTACTGTTCAATCTGCGGCTTGCCGTCCAGCCCCAGCGTCTTTTCGACTTCCAGCTCAACGGGCAGGCCGTGGGTATCCCAGCCTGCTTTGCGCAGGACGCTGTACCCCTTCATCGTCCAGTAGCGCGGAATCAGGTCTTTAATGACGCGCGTTTCGATATGGCCGATATGCGGGCGGCCGTTGGCAGTCGGCGGGCCGTCGAAGAACGTCAGCCGCTTTGCGCCGTCGCGGAAATGGAACGAACGGCGAACGATGTCCTTGTCTTTCCACAGCTGGGCGATTTCTTTCTCGCGCGCCGGGAAGTTCAAATCCTTGGCAACCTTGTTGTACATACCATGCACCTCATTCTTGTTGTCTCTGCTGCGGCGCAAACAAAAAAGTCCGCCCCAGCATGAAAATGCACTGGGACGGACGAAAATGCTTTTTGCGATTCATCCGCGGTACCACCCAACTTGACAGGCACGATGCCTATCCGCTCTGTGCAGGCGCACGCACCTGCTTTCTCGATAACGGGAGAACCCGTCTTTCCCTACCCGCTCCGCCGGACTTGCGTCCATTCCGCCCGCATCGCTTCGGAAAAGCGCGCTCCGGGGTGATTTGTCATCAGGCAGTCTTGACCGGGCTCACACCCTCCCCGGCTCGCTTTCCAAGGCTTGTCCTGCGCCGTCCCCATCCTTGCGCATTCCCATTCATTATAGCCGCATTTTCCCCTTTTTGCAAGGGGGATTTGCAAATTTTCAAGGGGCGTTGCCCCTTGACCCTTCCGCGCGATTGAGTTGAGCTTTCTTCCATAATATATGCGCGTGTTGCGCGGGGATTTCGCGCCTGCGGGCGCGACCAGAGGGCTTTGCGGTCGCCCTCTGGATTGCTTCGCTGCCCTCCGGAAATTACTATATGGTTATGTTTATTGCTTCAATTAGTGCGCAAAAAGTACACAAACCAAATAACTTCCACTACAAATCAAGTAACATGGGTGACGACCGAAGGTTTCCAAAGGGCGACCGGAAAGCCCTTTGGTCGCCGCCGCAGCGGCGATTCCCCTGCAACAATAAAAATCCAGTAACATAGAGCCGAAAATCCCCCGCCACAAAGACACAGGGGGACAAAATCACTTGCTGGAAGCTGCCGCCTTCTCCGGATACATGCGCTTCCGCAGTTTCCGAATGCACGAGAAGTAGCACGGGAACAGGAACAAATCCGCCAGTATCCACGCAACAGGGTTCGCAAAGCACGCGGCATCGTACCCCAGAGACGGGACGAGCAGCATCGCCACCACCGCGCGGCCGACAAGCTCCATCAGGCCTGCAATCATTGCAATCATGGTGTAGCCCAAGCCTTGAATGGAGAAGCGCACAATGTTCACAAACAAAAGCGGAATATACAGCACACTGTTGATAATCAGGAACTGCTGCGCCATATCGATGACCAGCTGGCGGTCGGCGCTGTCCTGACTGATGAACAGACCCACCAGCGGCTTGCCGAAGAAGTAAATCACCACAAACGCGAGGACGCAGTAGACACAGCCGATGATGGAGGATGCTTTCAAGCCCTGATTGATGCGGTCGAGTCTCTTCGCGCCGACGTTCTGCCCGGCGAAAGTCGCCATCGTCGAGGCGAGCGCATCAAACACACAGCAGAAGAACATGCTCAGCTTGCCGCCCGCCGTGACCGCCGCAACCGCAATCGTGCCGATGCCGTTAACGGCATAAGTCACCGTCAGAGAGCCAATCGCCGTGATGGAGTACTGCAGACCAACGGGATGCCCATTGTCAGCAGGCGGCGGACAAACGGCGCACGGATGCGCTTGTCCTCCGGCTGCATTTTGAGGATGGTGAATCGCTTGCGGATGACCAGCAGACACCAGAGGCCGCTGATGAGCTGGCTGATGACGGTCGCCCATGCCGCACCCTCCACGCCCATGTGGAACGCAAGGATGAACGTGTAGTCCAGCACGATGTTGAGCAGCGCGGCAATCGTGATGGCGATAACAGGCGTTTTGCTGTCGCCCAGCGAGCGCATCACGCCGCCGCACATGTTGTACAGCACCGTAACCGGAATCGCGAAGAAAACCGGCTGGATATAGGCGACCGACAGCGGCAGAATATCCTCCGGCGTGTTCAGCATCCGCAGGAGCTGCGGCGCGAAGAAGCCGGTCAGCAGCCCCATCAGCACGGAAATCACCGCGCACAGGTACACGGAGTGCATCACATAGCGGCGCATTTCCGTCTCGTCCTTCGCGCCGAACGCCTGCGCAATCGGAATCGCGAAGCCGGAGCAGATGCCCATGCAGAAGCCGTTGATGAGGAAGTTCAGCGATCCGGTATCGCCCACCGCCGCCAGCGCTTCCGTGCCCAGCACGCCGCCGACAACCATGGTATCCATGAAGCTGTACAGCTGCTGGAACAGGAAGCCGCCCAGCAGCGGCAGGGAGAATGTCAGAATCAGTTTCAGAGGCGAGCCCTGCGTCATGTCACGGGTCACGTTTTTCTGCGCCATGTGGATGTCCTTTCGTTGATGCAGGATGGGGGGAAAATCACGTTTCATTGTCTCCTATGGGGAACGCCTATTTATAGCACGTTTTTCGTCGGTTTTCAAGGGGTTTTGACAGGAATTTTTGCGTCTTTTTTCCCCGTGTTTTTCGGGTGGAAAAGCGCCATTTTTCACGGCTGAAAGCGGTCGTGTAACCGCTATGGTGTAACCTATGTGACGGAATCTAAAAATTCAATCGTATGCTATTGACACCATGCGATTGATTTGCTATAATCACCCCTGCTTCCAATGAAAACATCAGCAAGGAGGTGTCCTATGGACAAGGAATTGGCAGGATTCGGCTGGTACATCAAGCGCATTGACAACGCCCTCGCCCGCGAAGCCTGTCGGAATGTCCAATCCCACAACCTGACGATGCAGCAAAGTCATCTGCTTTTCGTGCTTTCCGACGCGGAAAATCACACACGGACGCTCAAGGAGTTAGAGAGCATTTTCGGCTGCGCGCAGTCCACGCTGGCGGGGCTGGTGACACGGCTGGAGAAGAAAGGGCTGGTGGAAGGCTTCACCGACCCGCGCGACCGGCGCATCAAGCATGTTCGCCTGACAGAAAGCGGCGCGGAAATGCGGCAGACGTGCCACAAGGACATTCTGCAATCCGAAAAGCGAATGTCCGCCGGAATGACGGAGGAAGAAAAGCAGCTGTTCCTGCAATGTCTGCAAAAGGTCTATGAAAATCTGAAGGACGACATGGACGAAACAGAGCATTGCCACAATAGTAATGAAGGAAAGGAATGATTTCATGCTGAAAACACTATCTGCGCAAATTAAGCAGTACAAGAAATCAACGATTCTCACGCCGATTTTTGCCGCGCTGGAAGTCGTCATGGAAGTGCTGATTCCCATGGCGATGGCGCGCCTGGTGAAGTATGGCATTGAGGGCGGCGACACCGGCGCGATTTACCGCTATGGCTTCCTGATGATGGCGATGGCAATGCTGTCGCTGGTTTTCGGCTCCGTCTGCGCACACACGGCATCCCATGCCTCCACCGGCTTTGCCGCGAACCTGCGCGACGGCATGTACCGCAACATCCAGCGCTTCTCGTTCGCCAACATCGACAAATATTCCACCGCCGGTTTGGTCACGCGCATGACCACCGACGTGACCAACGTTCAAAATGCCTTCCAGATGATTACGCGCATTGCGGTTCGTTCGCCGCTGACGCTGATTTTCTCAATGATCGCGGCATTCCTCATCAACCCGGAGCTGGCGGGCGTGTTCCTGATTCCGCTGGTGCTGCTGGGCGTTGTGCTGGGGCTGATTATCAAGCGCGCGACGCACCTGTTCGATCAGGTGTTCAAGAAGTACGACGACCTAAACGCCTCCGTGCAGGAGAACGTCTCCGGCATCCGCGTCGTCAAAGCGTTTGTGCGCGAGGACTTCGAGGACAAGAAGTTCGGCAAAGCAGCGATGAACGTCTACAACCTGTTCGTCAAGGCGGAACGCATCATCGCTTTCAACAGCCCCGTCATGATGCTGACCATCTACGGCTCGGTGATGGCGCTGAGCTGGCTGGGCGCGTCGCTGGTCACGGGCGGTTCGCTCGATGTGGGCGACCTGACCGCCATGTTCACCTACGTCATGAACATGCTGATGAATCTGATGATGCTGTCGATGATTTTCGTCATGCTAACCATGTCCGCAGCGTCTGCCCGGCGTATCGTGGAAGTGCTGAACGAGGAGCCGTCGCTGTCGAACCCCGAACAGCCGCTGGAAACGGTCAAGGACGGTTCTATCGACTTCAACCACGTCATGTTCAAGTACCATGCTGACGGCAATGGCGACCCCATCCTGAACGATGTTGATTTGCACATCAAGTCTGGCGAGACGGTGGGCATCATCGGCGGCACGGGCTGCGGCAAATCGACGCTCGTCAGCCTGATTTCCCGCCTATACGACGCAACCGAAGGCTCGGTGGAAGTCGGCGGCGTGGACGTGCGCAAGTACGACATGGAAGCCCTGCGCAATCAGGTTGCTGTGGTGCTGCAGAAGAACGTGCTGTTCTCCGGCTCGATTCTGGAAAACCTGCGCTGGGGCAATGAAAACGCCACGCTGGAGGAATGCAAAGAGGTCTGCGCACAGGCTTGCGCGGACGAGTTCATCGACCGGATGCCCGACGGCTACGATACGCACATCGAGCAGGGCGGCACGAACGTCTCCGGCGGACAGAAGCAGCGCCTGTGCATCGCCCGCGCATTGCTCAAAAAGCCGCGTGTGCTGATTCTGGACGACTCCACCTCCGCCGTTGACACCGCGACGGACGCCAAAATCCGCCGCGCGTTTGCCCAGCGCATCCCCGGCACGACGAAAATCATCATTGCGCAGCGCATTTCCTCCGTGCAGGACGCTGACCGCATTATCGTGATGGACAACGGCCGCGTGGAAGCATTCGACACGCATGAAAACCTGCTGAAGAAGTCCGACCTGTACCGCGAGATTTATGAGACGCAGACCTCCGGCGGCGGCGACTTCGACAGCCCCGATCAGATGAAGGGTGGTGACGCGCAATGATGGGAGGCCCTCGCCGCAGAGGCGCTCCGATGCCCCGCATGTCCATCAAGGGGCAGGGACACATCCTCAAGCGCCTGATGAAAATCGTTTTTGAAAACTATCTGTGGCAGTTCATTGCCGTCATCGTCTGCATTGTGGTGACGGCGTATGCCACCATTCAGTCCAGCACGTTCACGCGGGATCTGGTGGACGTGTACATCGCCGGCATTCAAAAAGGCACCAAGACGATGGGCGATTTGGCGAATGCCATGATTCCGCTGGGCTGCGTCCTCGCACTGGGCGTTGCCGCCAGTTACATCCGCCAGCGCCTGATGGTCAGCGTCGGGCAGGGCACGATGCTCAAAATCCGCACGGACTTGTTCACGCACATGGAGTCCCTGCCGATCCGCTACTTTGACACGCACTCGCACGGCGACATCATGTCCATCTACACCAACGACGTGGACACCCTGCGCCAGCTCATCAGCCAGAGCATCCCCGAAATCATCAACAGCGCGATTTCCGTCGTCATGGTGTTCTTCGCCATGCTGAACAATTCGTGGATTATGACGATTCTCTCGCTCATCCTGCTGACGTTCCAGATGCTGGCGTCCGCCAAACTCGCGAAACTGTCTGGCAAGCACTTTGTCGCGCAGCAGGCGAATTTGGGCCGCGTCAACGGCTTCATTGAGGAAATGATGACCGGGCAGAAAGTCGTCAAGGTGTTCTGCCACGAGGAAAAGGCGATTGAGCAGTTTGACGAGCTGAACGAGCAGCTGCGCACATCAGCCCACGAAGCGAACCGCTGGGCGAACACCCTTGGCCCTATCAACAACAACTTGGGACACATCTCCTACGTTATCTGCGCGATGGTGGGTTCGGCGCTGTCCATCGCAACGGGCGGCACGCTGATGTCCACGGGACGTCTGGTGGCGTTTCTGACGCTGAACCGCAACTTCTCCCAGCCGATTTCGCAGATTACCCAGCAGCTCAACTCCATCATCATGGCGCTGGCGGGCGCTGAGCGCGTGTTCAACCTGCTGGATGAAGCGCCGGAAGCCGACAATGGCTATGTGGAGCTGGTGAACGCGAAGGAAGCGCCCGACGGCACGATTACCGAGACGACCGAGCGCACCGGGCTGTGGGCATGGAAGCATCCGCACACGGCGGACGGCAGCGTCAGCTATCGCAAGCTGTCCGGCGGCGTAACGTTTGATCACGTTGATTTCGGCTACACGCCCGAAAAGACGGTGCTGCACGACATCACCATGTACGCCATGCCAGGACAGAAGATTGCCTTCGTCGGCGGCACGGGCGCGGGCAAAACCACCATCACGAACCTGATTAACCGCTTCTACGACATTCAGGACGGCAAAATCCGCTACGACGACATCAACATCAACAAGATTCGCAAGGCGGATTTGCGCCGCAGCCTCGGCATGGTGCTGCAAGACACGCACCTGTTCACCGGCACGGTGCTGGACAACATCCGCTACGGCCGCTTGGACGCAACGGACGCGGCGTGCATTGAAGCCGCGAAGCTCGCCAACGCGGACGAGTTCATCCGCAAGCTGCCCGACGGCTACAATACGATGCTGACGGGCGACGGCGCGAACCTCTCGCAGGGGCAGCGGCAATTGCTGTCGATTGCCCGCGCCGCGGTTGCCGACCCGCCCGCGCTGATTCTGGACGAAGCGACATCCTCCATCGACACGCGCACCGAAACGCTGGTGCAGCGCGGCATGGACGCTTTGATGAAGGGGCGCACGACGTTCGTGATTGCGCACCGCCTGTCCACGGTCAAGAACAGCGACTGCATCATGGTCTTGGAGCAGGGCCGCATCATCGAGCGCGGCACACACGACCAGCTGATTGCGCAGAAGGGCAAGTACTACACGCTGTACACCGGGAATGCGATTGGGGAATAATTGAGGATATAGAAAGCGCGCCTGCTTCCACACAATCGGAAGCAGGCGCGAAATTTATAGAGGAATGTTATTCAACCTCGCCATAGAGGTAGGCTCTCGCCGTTTCGTCGCCCGTGTGGCAGAGGTACAGCCCGTCGTGCGTCTGGATGAGGTAGAAGCCCCGCCAGTAGAAGCCGCACATGGTGTCCTCGGCGAAGAAAGGCAGCTTGTCAATGCCGTGCGGTTCGCCGAACTCGCTGGTCTCCTCGTCGTAGTCCATAACCCAGACCGTGTTGTCATGCACGAAGTACATCGCCGAATTGTCCTTGTTGGGGGCATAGGCGTAGTAAGCATCGTGCGTCACATAGTCGCCCAGCGTGACGTCATAATCAGGAATCGGCTGAAGGGTCAGCGTGTTGACCCAATTATGCACGGCCTTCGTCGCTTCGCCAGATGACAAGTCCACCGTCGTCAGCACCTTGCCGTCGTACAGCGTGCGCTCATACTTCGAGCTTGTGCCGCTCCATTGGAAAACGCCGGGCATGTCCGTCAGAAGGTGGCTGTCTTCTTCGTCCTCCAGCGCAAATTCCATCATTTCGCCCTTGCCCGTATCCACGTCGAACCGGACAATTTGGTATTCGTCCGTCTTGTCCTTCGCGATGACGTACAGCCCGTATTGCGCGTCGTACACCGCCTGTTCGACCGTCACGTCGTACAAATCCTTCGCAATCGGGAACTTCTTCCACCCCATCTGCGGCACGGTGCTGTAATCGAGTTCCGTGACCATCTGCATCCGCACCATCGTGTCATCCGTCGGGGGAACAAAACTGTACAGCCGCCCTTCATTCGCGCTGAACAGCACCAGCTCCGCGCCGCCGTTCAGAAGCATCACCTGCCCGTAATAGCCGCTCTGTTTCAGCGCTTCCGACCAGATGATGTCTTCCAGATTGCAGACGACTTCCGGCTCATATTCGGGGTCATCGACGCGCAGCAGCTGACTGCCGCTGATGAAGAAGAGTTCGTCTTCAAACGGCAGCGCGCTGGTCACGTCCGTGCGGTAACGGCTGCCGATGCCGTGCGTCCAGTCCATGGCATGGTCGGCAGATTCGGCAAACACGGGCATCACGCCCAGCGTCAGCACCAGCAGGAGGGACAGGAATGCCATTCGGAGGTTGTGTTTCATGGGGAGGCTCCTTTCGTGGGTCGGTTATTAGTCAAAATAGTAGTACTGTTCGGGGTGTTCAAAGATTGACATGTCGCAGACGAACGCGCCATCATCGTATGTCTTGAAGTAGTATGCGCCCTTCCAGAAGAAACCGTATTCCGCATAAATTGCCTCTGTCGGAATGCGGTCAAATCCGCGTGCTGGCATTGTGCCGTCCGTAAACCACGCAATATCATCGTGAAGGAAGAAAATTCGGCGGTTCTCAGCATCCCATGCAAAAGCAGAACATTCAATATCGTATGTGTAAAATCCCCATTTCATCAGGTATGTAAGTTGATTTTCCAGTCCCAAATTCTGAAAATTCAAAACTGTTTCTTCCGCTTTGCGCTGTTCAGGATTATAGACCGCGAGTTTTCGTTCATCAATCTCATGACTGTAACCTTCATCACAATCATACCATTCTTCATGGTTATAATACACCAGCAGTGTCGATGCCCATTCTTGATTCTGCTGCCACGAAACAACTTCCCAAATATCAGCGTCGTTATACGCTAAGATTTCACCACGTCCTGTTTCTAATGAGAAGCAAATAAGGCTGTTAATCAATTCATCTTTTCTATTTGTCCAGTCCGAACCCCTCATGTAAATATTATCGCCGATTTTTACGATTTTCCCGTCGATATTGCTTTTATAGAATGTGCAGCAGTCATCTTCCAGCAGAACCCATCCCAATTCCGGCAAGCTGGAATAATCCAGCGTAGCATACAGCATCGGCTTCATTTCGCCGTCCTCAAAGTCCAGCCGATAAATCCGCTGCATAAACGTCACAAAGATATACAGCGAATCCCCATCTGTAAAGAGCCGATAGTCATCATAAGAAGCATACAGCATATCTTCTTTTACGTTTTCCGGAAGCAAGTTTTTCAATTCATAGACTGTTTCCGGCGTGTCGTCCGGCTCGTGGCACTTTAAAAGCAAGTCGCCGTAAATGAAATACAGCTCATCTTGGAAAACTTGCAAATCAGTCACTTCTGTCGGCAATCCCAGTATCAGCTTCTCCTCGTACACATCCCCCCACTTCCAAAACTCCTCCGCCGCGAGCGCGCTTCCGGCGTTCAGCAGCGTCAGCAGAACAAGCAGCAGGGCGGTCAGTCGCTTCCATCGGGTCGTCATCGTGTTTCGCTCCTTCCGTGTCTCGTCGGGCGCGTCCGAACCATCTTTCGGGCGCTTTCACTGATTAAGACGCTGCAAAGGGGCAAAACGGGACATCATTCCGCAAAAATTTTTTTCACGCTCTGCGCCACCAGCACCGCTTCGTCCGCCGGCAGCCCGATGCTCGTCACGCGCAGCATCCGCTTCCCCTCCGCCCAGATGATGCTCACCTCGTGCGTGTCCTCGGTCTGGCGGTCAATCAGGTAGCCCGGCACGCTGTGCAGATAAATCGTCAGCACCCGTGCATCCGCCGCGCGGACGTTCCAGCCGTCGAGGTTGTCCTGCTCCTCAAAGCGCAGGGAGCGCGTCTCGTCGGCATAGTAGGCTTCGCTGTGCACCTGGTCGCCGCGTGTCGTTTCGCAGCGCACCAACGGCAGGCTGTCCGGCAGGAACGTCGGGAAGAACAGCCCCTCCCAGCCGTCCGGCACGTCTATGCGCGGCACGTTCGCGGTCTGCTCCTCCTTCGCGGGTTTCATGCCGACGTGCGCCATGCCCGTTTCGGGGTTGATGGACAGCACCAATTGGAGGATTTGCTCGCGGAACGCCTCAGAATTCGCCAGCGCAATCGGGAACGCAATCCCGACCGCCACAATCAGGCACGCCGCGACGCGCACCACGCGGTCAAGCATATGCAGGACAGTCCGGCGCTTCTGTCGCTTCGCCTTGCGGTCGATTTTCGCCATTGCCCGCGCAAACGCCGCGTCCGCCAGCTTCTCTTCGTCCGCCGTCAGCGGCTGTTCATCCTGCCAAAGTCCACTGCGGATGAGGGCGTCAATCTGCTCATCCGACACCTGCTGATTCTTTTCGTTCATGCTGCTTCCTCCTCTCAAAACAGTTTCTCGCGCAGTCTGCCCCGCGCGCGGTGGAGATACTGCCGGATGCTGCCCGGCGATAAGCCCGTTTCGGCGGCGATTTCCGCATCCGTGCGGTTTTCCAGCACTTTCAGGCGCAGCACCTGCTGCTCCTTCTCCGGCAATTCCTCGATTGCCCTGCGTACTGCCGCCATCGTCTCCCGCATCAGCACCTTCTCTTCCAGCGCCGTCGGGTCGGGATAAAGCGCGAGCGCCTCGTCCCCGTCGCGCAGGAACCGCCCGCGCTGCCGCTGCTTGCGCCGCAGTTCGTCCATCGCGGTGTTTCGCACAACTGCCAGCACATACGCGCGTTCCTGCTCTTCCGTCAGCGTGCGCAGCAGGTCGATTTTCTCCATCAGCGCCACGAGGCTGTCCGACACAATGTCCTCCACCGCCGCGCTGTCAGCGGCATAGCACTTCGCCAAGCGAATCATGCTGATGCGGTGGTGCTGATAGCACGCCGCGAGGAACTGCCGCTCGTCATCCGCCTGAGCCACCCGCATCCCGCCTTTCGGATGTTGTTTCTCTTGCATCTGCTTCCAGTATAGCATACACATATCGGATTCCGCAAGATTCAGGCAAATTTTTTCCGAAAAAAAGGCAAATTTGTGCTTGACGAAACCTATAGGAATAGCGTATAATGCCGTCATTCTTCCTCCTGACTTTATCGGGAGGAAAGACACGAAAAGGAGGCGCTGGTTATGCGCATTGCCAAGTCCGTCGCTGAACTGATCGGCCGCACGCCGATGCTTGAACTCACTCACTTTGAGCAGACGCACTGTCTGAACGCGCATCTGCTGGCGAAGGTCGAATCCTTCAACCCCGGCGGCAGCGTGAAAGACCGCATTGCGCTGGGCATGGTGGAGGCCGCGGAAAAGGCAGGCAAGCTGCTCCCCGGCGGCACCATTATTGAGCCCACCAGCGGCAACACCGGCATCGGGCTGGCGATGGTCGCCGCCGCGCGCGGATATACCGCCATCATCGTCATGCCGGACAGCATGAGCGTCGAGCGCCGTCAGCTGATGCTGGCGTATGGCGCGAAGCTCGTCCTCACCCCCGGCAAGCTGGGCATGAAGGGCGCGGTTGACAAGGCGAATGAACTCGCCGCCGAAACCCCAAACGCGATTGTCGTCGGGCAGTTCGTCAACCCGGCGACCCACCGCGCCACGACTGGCCCGGAAATCTGGGCGGACACGGACGGTCAGGTGGATGTGCTCGTCGCGGGCATCGGCACGGGCGGCACGCTGACCGGCATCGGCAGCTACCTGCGTGAAAAGAACCCGGATGTGCGCATCGTCGCGGTAGAGCCGTTCTCCTCGCCCCTGCTGTCCAAGGGCGTTGCGGGCCCGCACGGCTTGATGGGCATCGGCGCGAATTTCGTGCCGGATGTGCTGAGCCGCGATTTGATTGACGAGATTATCACCGTCAAGGAGGACGACGCATACCGCACGGGGCGCGAGCTGGCGGCGCACGAGGGTGTGCTGGCGGGCATC
>ENA-OROS01000837-OROS01000837.1-human-gut-metagenome-genome-assembly--contig:-NODE-837-length-16546-cov-4.822509_pt1 | contig 16546 bp, 18 predicted proteins | sample MGYA00242134_ERZ509059 | MGnify/ENA primary metagenome ERZ509059 (study PRJEB26280, sample SAMEA2338753) | human gut metagenome | biome: human gut; feature: human-associated habitat; material: faeces... | reverse complement strand
TGGGCGCGTTGCTCCCGCCAGCCGGACGCCGTTCCTGCCGGACCGGTTCATGCTGCCCCGCTTGCGCGGATGGCGCGGTGCCAGCTCGAAGAGTGTTCCTGTCGGGCCGTGGCTCGGTGTCTAAAGCCTGTCCGAATCGGACAGGTGCTGTTCCTGCGGGACCGGGCTGCTCTGCAAGCGTGTGGATTGCCGTTTGCTGTGCAGAAGTTCTTTCCTGCACCGCCGTTGCGGATACGGGCTGCCGCACAGGGCGCTGGGAAAACCGCGCCTCCCCGCTCGGGGATTGTTGGGGCTTTTGGCCGTCGGTTGTAGATATGGGCGTATTTTTTACATTACCATAAGGTTTTCCATGTGGCACTCTGGATGCCGCGGTATCGGTCCCCTGCACGGTGTCCTTTTTGCTTTGTTCTGGCTTCTGTGCGGTTCCGGCAGCCGCTCTGCCTTGCAGCTCTTGCGTTTTACCCTGGGACATACGAGTAGCCTTCGGCGCCTCCGGCGTTCCTGCATGACCGGATCCAGCCGCGCGGGACATATTCGGCTGCACCGAATGCCGCACATCGTCCCCTGCCTTGGACGCTTTCCTTACCACATCCCGACCGCTTTCGGTCTGCGGCGCCGCTTTTCCTACCGTATCGCGTATGCCGCTGGATGAAGTATAGCTTCCGTGCGGCATACGCTCCGGTACGCGGCGCGTCTCCGGCATAACGGAGTTCTTTTGTTCCGATGCTTTATTGAAGGATGTCTGCTGGATCACAGAACTGCTTTGTGCCGTGGTGTATGCGCTGTGTTCCTGCGCTGCTGAATGTACGCTGCCCGCTTGAGCATCTCGGCTCTGCATGGAAAAGTCCTGCTGACCGGATGTATGCCGCGCACTCTGCCCTGCGCGCTGATAGAAGCTGCCCGCGGCGCTTTGCCCTCCGGACGGGCCTCCTGTGCGCGGTCCTCTGCCTCTCGGTGATGCGCCATAGAAGCCGCCCCTGCCGCCGTTGCCTGCGGTTCGTCCGATGGTTCTGGTAATGCGTGAGGTCGCCGAGCGCACGATCATGTAGGTCAGCGCGCCGGGCAGCATCCTCCCGAGGGATTCGCCTGTGATGGCTGGGTTCAGCCCGATGCGCGTAATAATGGCGTCTGCCTTTCTTGCGACCTTTACGATCGTCAGGAGCAGCACGATCCATGGCAACACGTCAAGCCCGCTCGGTACTGTAGCAAGAACGGACAAAAGCATCTTGAAGAAGATGACATGGGTCGTCATCAGCACGCACATACTGCCAAACATACGGCACCAGCCGCTGAAAATGTCAGAGGTGCTTTTACTGCCACCCATGGCAAACGCCAACGGCGCCGTCATCGTCAGCACGGCGAGGATAACATACCGCTCGGCGATCTCCAGCAGCAGCCGGAACACCTTAAACATAACGATAACGCCGAAGAGGATCACCAGCAGCCACGATGCAGCGAGGTGTCCGAAAACGCTTTCATCCACCAGTGTCACATGAACGGCAGTCGGGATCTGCAGCAGGTCAATGATCTTTGCCGTGAGGCTCAATCCGATGCCGCAGATCTGCGGGCTCGCCAGCAGCAGGAAGGAAAAGACAAAGGTGCGGGTGAAAAGCAGCTTTGGGTCCTCTCCTTCAAAGCCAAGGCCGGACGCCATGCTTTTGAGCGCCTGAAAGACAAGGTTTCCGATCAGGAGCGCCCAGCCCACCGCCATGAGGACCTGCATGATATCGTCCATAACCGGAACATGGCTCTTGAGATATGCAAAGTCCATGCTCATAATGTCCAGCAATGCGGTCGAAAAATACTCCCAGCATTCCAGCACAAGCCCATAGGCCCACTCCAGAAAGCCTTGGAAAATCAGTTCAAGCAATGTTGACACCTCCCTCGTGCCGGAGCAGCAACAATGTTATGGCGTCAGCGTTGCAAGGCCGCTGAACAACGGCGCGACGTATGCAATGAAGGCGCCGATGCCGTTGATGATGGCCCATGCGATCCAGATGCGTTTGAGCCAGTCCCATGCCTGATCGACCTTGTGCTGATTGTTGGAAAGCTTGGCTCCGATAACGGCCACAGCGGACATCAGCCCTGCCAGTACCGTGCTGATACTGACGATCTTGCCGTAAACATCTACAATGATCTTGTTCGCAACCGTCCACATATCGTCCACCGCAAAAGCCGGTGCGGTCATTGCGGCGGTGATCCATAGAAGGGCCATGGCCGTCACATATAATCGGTAGCATTTTTTTACCATAGAGAAAACTCCTTTTCGTGAGAAGCGGCCGGAGCTGCCGGAAAGCAGTCCGGTCTATCATTGTCCTTGCAATCAAGTCTGCAATTTGATATAATTGCCGCGTTGTGAGGTGAGAAAATGGTTTTTACGAATGAAGAAGCTGCCATGATTGAAGGCGTTCTCAGCACCTATTTCACGGGTGCGAACACTGCGGAAAATGTACGCAGCGCATACTCCTGCGTATGGCAGCACCTTGCAGCCGATGCATTGGATGCAGAGGATTACCGGCGCATTTCCAATGCAGTTGATTTTGCAATTAAGAATCACTTCTGTGAAACCTGCAATCGAGAGAGTCAGCGCGTCCTGACCACAATTCTCATAAAGGCGACCTCCGCATTCTGATTGCTTGACAATTTACATGAAAAAGGGCAGCGACAGGCACAAAGCCTGTCGCTGTCCTTCTTTTTTAATATCCGGTTTTCGGCAAGGTAGGTGTGCTGCACAAGCGCTGGATGATCGTCACCCAGCTTGCCTGCGCGGTCTGCCATGTACCCTGATACTTGCCGCCCACATCGGCGCGATTGACCATCTGGTATCCATTGACGGCATTCGCATAGGCCATCACGCTCAGCGTGGGGCTGACAACAGACTGGAAGCCGATCGGCACCTTCCCAAAGTCAAAATAGACGTCGGTGATGGCTTCGCCCGCCTGCATGGGGATCGCATTGAGCGCGAAGCTGTAGTTGTTGCTGGTGAGCAGATTGGAGGCCAGCACCTGATAGCTCGCGTTGTAGTTGGTCCTATAGAGAATGCGGTAGTTAAGCCGCGCGCTGTAGGTGCCGGTGGTAAGCGTCGTGGCCCTTGCCGCATCGTAGGGAATCTTGTCGTGCCAGAAGAAGGACTCCAGCGGCACATTGGAGGTGTTGGCAACCGTCAGATCATAGCGCATGGACTGGCCCACCATGACCTGCGCGTTGCCGCGCTTGGTGATGGAGACGCCCAATTCGACCGGCTTATTATAAGCCGCGAGCTTGATGATCTGTCCCGCGTACTCAAGCGTCACATCAAAGGTTTCAGCCGAGAGCCGATAGTAGGCCGGAGCGGATACCTCGCGGATAAGATAGCGTCCCAGCGGCAGGGGTTTGGATGCCGCAACGCCTCTGGCGTCGGTGGTGATATAGTCCACCACCTTACCGCTTCGCTCCCGCACGAACTCATAGGTCGCTCCCTTGAGAGGCGTTCCGCTATTCTGCCCGGTAATTGGGCTGGAGGCTTCCGCATATTTTGTGATTTGGATTTGCCCCGTGATGGGCGTGTTCTTCCACGTGACCTCTGTGGTCTCGCCGCTGCGGACATAAACCGTCTTGCGCTGGGTATCGGGTATATAGCCCTCATTTTCGAGTTCTCGCAGGTAGTAGCGTCCCGCCATCAGACCCTCGAAGCGGACATAGCCCTCATCATCGCTGGTTTCCTGCGCAATCGGATTATTGCCGCTGTCGTAGAGCAGGAAGGTCGCACCGTAGATCCCGTCGCCGGTCGTGCTGTCGATTTTGTGGATCAAGATTCCGGACAGAGCCTTGTTCCTGGCGGTCAGGGTCGTAGTTTTACCGTTCTTGATCTCGAAGTAGAGCGGCGTATCGTCCAGCTGATACCCCTCCGCAGCCTTGATCTCAACAGCATAATACGTACCGTCCTCCAGAGGACTGAACGCACGCCCATTCTTGCCGGTCGTCACAGTATCCATCAGGGCGCCGTCTACCTTCCGGATCTCAAAGGTGGTGTTGGGGATACGCTGCGAGGTCTTGTCTGCGTTGACCTTGATGATCTCCACACCGCCGATGGGGACGTTGTAAAAGTACAGCGTCTGCGTATCGTTGGGATTGACAACAACGGTCTGCGTGCGCGTATTTTCGTCGATGGTATAGCCCGGGATCGTCTCGACCTCTGTGACGACCACCGTGCCGGAAATACCGGAAAGGGTGATCTTACCCTCCTTATCCGTCCAGTACAGGCCATTGGAGGAAAGTGTACCGTCCTCGGCGTCCACATAGGAGCCGTTGGCATAGACGATCTTAAACTGAACACCCTCCAGCGGTGCCTTTGTCACAGAGTCCTGCTTGACCACGATGAGGCTGCCCTTGGGCTGGTTACGAAACTCTACCGTGACAATCTCGTTGGATTTGACCTTGGCGGTCTGCGGCGTATCGTCAAGAATATAGCCTTCCTTGGCGCGGACTTCTTTGATGACGAGTGCAGTATCGGGAGCGACACCCGCAACGATAAATGTACCCGTGCTATCGGTGACAAACTTGCCGTTTGCGTTGCCAATGTAGTTCCCGTTGGTATCGGTGACAAGGAACTCAACATCGGAGATAGGAGCTTTCGTCACAGCGTCCACCTTTTTCACCAGCACACTGCCAAGGGGAGCATTACGGAACTCCACCATGACGACCTCGCCGGATTTGACCTTGACAGTCCGCGGAGTATCGTCAAGGATATAGCCATCTTTGGCGTGTGTCTCCTTGATGATAAGCGTCGTGTCGGGTGCGACACCCGCTACGATAAATGTACCCGTGCTGTCGGTGACAAATTTACCATTGGCGTTACCAATATAATTCCCATTGACGTCGGTGACAAGAAACTCAACATCGGAGATAGGAGCTTTCGTCACAGCGTCCACTTTTTTCACCAGAACACTGCCGTTGGGGTAATTGCGGAACTCCACTGTCACGACCTCGCCGGACTTGACCTTGACCGTCTGCGGGGTATCGTCGAGGATATAGCCATCCTTGGCGCGCGTCTCCTTGATGATGAGCGTCGTGTCGGGAGCAACGTCGGTAATCGTAAAAGAGCCTGCGCTGTCCGTCACGAACTTGCCATTGGCGTTGCCGATGAAATTGCCGTCCGAATCCGTGACAAGGAACTCAACGTCGGAGATGGGAGCACTCGTCACAGCATCCACCTTTCTGACGAGCACGCCGCCCTTGGGCTGATTGCGGAACTCCAGCGTCATCACAGAGTTGCGCTTGATCCTGATGCTCTGAGGGGTATCGTCGAGGATATAGCCGTCCTTGGCACGCACTTCCGTAACGATGACCGTCATGCCAGGGGTCAGACCATCAATGCGGATGGTGCCTGCACTATCGGTCACATATTTTCCGTTGGCAACACCGATCACACTTCCGTCCGAGTCGGTCACAAGGAACTCAACGTCGGAGATGGGAGCGCTGGTCACAGCATCCTTTTTGACGATAAGCAGCGAGCCCATCTTATCATTTCCGAAAGTAACGGTGATGACATCCTGATCCTTACCGGAGAGATAAACGGTTTCCGCGGCGTCGGTGATGACATACCCGTCCGGCGCTGAGATCTCCTCACAAATGTAGGTTCCCGCCTTGAGGCCGGTCACAACGATGGTGCCATTGCTCGACGTGCGGTATTCACCAACCACTGTGCCGCCCGTACCGGAGGTGCCACCAAGGTAGCGAATGCGGAACCATGAGCCCTCCAACGGCTGTCCGCTCTCGCTGTCCACCTTGCGGATAATGATGGCGGAAAGAGGCGTATTTTCAAAGGTCAGGACCTTACTCTCGCCGCCGGCGATGAAGCATTCCTGCGTGGCAGGCTCCTTAATGGAGTAGCCGTGCGGTGCTTCCAGCTCCGTCACCTTGTACCAGCCGTCCTTGACTTCGGGAAGGATGATCTTGCCGCTCTCATCGGTGTAATAAACGCCGAGATCGTTCAGCTCTCCGCTGTCGGTGTGGTTGCTGGCATACCAGATCTGGAACTTCGCGCCCTTGACGGGATCGCCGGTCACGCTGTCCACCTTGCGGATCTCCAGCGTCGGCTTGAGTGCATTGAAAAAGGTTACGGTAGATGTTTCGCCGGCCTTGAGTGCCACTTCCTGCGGGATGGAGCAGAGAATGACATGGCTGGGAACATTGATCTCCGTCACCTGATAGGTGCCAACGGGAATAGAATCAAGGAATATACGTCCATGGCTGTCGGTGGTGGCCGTGGTGGAGTAGCTGCCGTCGATCTGCTCGATGCGGTAGGTCACGCCCTCAATGGGTTCCCCATTGGCGATGTTCTTCTTGATGATCTCAAGGCCCGGTTTTTCATAGTCCACAAAAGTGACTTCACTCGTCTGTCCGGGGCGCAGCGCCACAGTCTGCTCTGTATTGCTCACGATATACGGCTCCGGAACGGACTCTTCCCGCACCACATAGACGCCGGCGGGAATGGCCGAGAGCGTCGCGGAACCATCTGTTCCGGTAGTAACGGACGTGGAGAAGTTGCCCGTGACAGACTTAATGGAAAATACTGCGCCGGCAATGGGCTTGCCACTCATGGCATCGCGCTTGATGATCTTCATATCAGGCAGCGCGTAGTTCTCGGCAGTCACGGTGTACTGCTTATCGCCATCGGTCGTGTCCACATAGACGCTGATGGGCGCAGAGTCTGCACAGTACCCCGCGGGCGCTTCGACTTCGACAAAGGACCAGAGGCCCTCGGTAACGTCCTTTACCTCGATAATACCGCCGTTTTTGGTCACATCGCTGCCGACAATCTGACCGTCACGGTAGATCAGGAAGCGGGCACCATCCAGTCCGCGCGTTGTTCCTGCGGTGACCTTCTTTAAGGTAATGTCCGCATCGCCGGCTGGTTTCCCCGGAACAGGAGCATCATTCACCACCAATTTGCGGGGAGCATAGTAATTAAAAAAGGACTGATTTTTGCGATTACTCGAAAGAGCAAATACCGCCCACTTCGCAGCATCGTCCTCAATTACAGAAGCGACCCGGCCCTGTGCTGCGTATTCCGCAATCTGTCGCTGAAATTCGGCATCCTCCCGCGCTTTTTGCGCGAGCATGGAGTCGATAAGGCTCAAGTATAGGGCATAAGTATCCGCATTGGCATAGCCACCCGCGTCTCCGGTGCCTTCACCCTCGCCCTTGTAGCTTTGGTTATCCCAAACATACGTCTGAACCGCCATAAATAGTTGACCAATATTGGAGGCTCTGCTGTCGTTGATGTAGGTCATGAGCCACTTGACATTGGCAAGCGTTGCAGCATCCATCTCGCCAAGCCCGCTGTTGGCAACGGCTCTCTTGAGGACAGCATCGGCATCTATGCCGGTAGCTGAGGTGTAAGTATAAGAGTCGCAATACGACGGAGTGGCATTGTGATAGCCAAGCCCGCTGTCGAGGCAGTAGAGCAGCCGACCTGCCGCCTCCGGCGGACGGTAGCTATATGGTGTTCCATTTGCCAATATGCGTGTAGACCAGTATGCCTGATTGGTTGTGATCGTGATGCCTTTACCTGTGCCAGTCGCAGCAAGCGCCGATGTAGGCAGCAGGCTGAGCAGCGTCAGTACCACCAGGAGCACTGAAATAAGCCTTGTTTTGATCGTTTTCAATGTGATACCTCCTCAATTTTTGTATAAGAAAAGCAGACCGAGAAGTATCTCAGTCTGCTTTTCTTGATATTAGAGTCGTTCTGGCTGTGCGGATCACAGCCGGTCAATTTGTCTCGATAATCGCACGGATAATGTCGATCGCCTCTGCCAGAATATCATCGGGTGCCTTTTCTTCAAAAGCTGCTTTCCGGCTATTCAAATCCAACATACGAACTTGATCGCACATTACGACGCCGTCCGTTTTTGTCCTGCTGTCCAGATGAATATGAAATGGGCTTCCACGATCCGTGTGGGTGATGGGGCAAACCATCGTCAGGCTGTTGACACGATTGAAGAGGTCATTGCTGATGACCAATGCTGGACGACGCCCCCTCTGTTCATGCCCTGCCTGCGGATCAAAGTCCATATAAACAATATCACCTTGTTCAAACACAGTTACCATGCCTCACTGCCCTCTGCCTTACCCCATTCCATTTCCTCAGACGAAATGCGGTCGATCTGCTCGATTGGCTTTCCGTAAAATGCAGTCAGGCGCTCTTCCAAGGTCTTGTGCTGCGTGGGGCTCGCCTTTTTTATCGTAATCGCATCAGCACTTTGAATCAACTCCACGCGATCATTTTCCTTGAGCCCAATGGCGTCCAGCAGCGCCTTTGGAAAACGTAAGCCATTGCTGTTGCCCCATTTCTGAATCGTTGCATACATAGCGGTCGCCTCCTTCTTCTGCATATAGTATATACAAAGTATATACACAAGTCAACTGAAATATGCGAACAAGTTCATTCCGTTTTGTCTGAAGGTGAATCCACTTGAGCAATGGTATATCCATCCCTAAGAAATAGTTGGACACAGTACCAGCACTCATAGCCATCATCATTCACCCCTCTGGCAAGTCCTACGCCGATCTCAGCATAGGTTTTGTCAAGGAGGTTGTCCTGATGCCCCGCTGAACGATTCCATGACCACACGGCAACTTCTGATACAGTTTTGTCCTGCAGCGCCCAGTCTGCAATGCGATGAATGTTTTCGCCGACATATTTGCAGTCCGTGACCGTGGTGTATTCTCGCCCGTCCGGGCGGGTATGGGAGTAGACGCTGTTTGCCGCCATTTCGTCGGCGCGAACCTGTGCTGCCTGCATGAGCTTGTCATTGGTGGTCAGCGATGCGATACCTCTCTCGGCGCGGAGCGCATTGGTACGCTCCACGATATCCTGCTTCATAAAGTCCACATCAACAGTGGAAGCGTTTGGTTCTGACTGTAAATCCGACTCGACATCTTCGGTTCTAATGGGTGCCTCGCCGGTGTACGGTTGACCCGTTTCGATTTGTACCGTTCTGTCCTCGGCAATCCAATAAACATTAAAGCCAACTGCCTTACCGATGTCGCGGAGCTTGAAGTAGTTGTGTCCGTTGATGGTGTACGCTTCAATCTCAACGGGAGCTCCGTTGAGAAGAATGGGTGAAGTGCAGCGCTGTGCGAGGATGCCCTCTACTGCCTGTGCCGCAGGCGAACCAAGGGCAAAGCCTAACGCAAGCCCAATAAACAAATACAAAATTTTTTTCATTGTATCACGCTCCCTTCCGATAAAACGTGGTGGTCACGCTGGCAGTCATACGGCGAGTGTCGGGATCATAAATGCACCGCTCAAACTCGTAAATGCCGAGCTGCTCAGCCTGTTCAGCTACTTCTGCAGGAAGGTCAATGGCGATATCCATTTTTACTCTGATCTCATCGTCCTTCCTCTTCGGTCTGAATTGCTGTATCAATCTGATACTTCCTTTTTGATTTTATTCTCCGGAGTGGTTTGAGCATAATACAGAAGCAATGGCTTGTCAAAGGTTTATTTTAAATGCTTACGCCGGAAAAATAATTTTGCACAAAAGCCCTGCGCTGTAAGGGTTTCAGCCGTTTATCTGCACAGCCTGAACGCACACTCTCTTGGAGGGCTGGTTGGCAAGGCAGGTGGTGATGGTGATGCGATTATCGGCGGTCGCCTGCAAATAACTCCAGTCGGAATCCGAGATCGTCTTTACCAAAACGACTGCATAAGTTCGTGTTCCGTAGACCGTCGAATAGGTGATGGTATCGCCAACCTCCAGATTTCTGATGCTGCCAATATTGTATTTCGCGCCGCGGTTATGCCCGCAGATGCCGATGTTGCCGTCCCATCCGGAGGTAGAGCTGTAGTGTCCCAGTCCCTTTACCATACTGACGCTGGTCTCGCCCTCCCATACTTTCATATTGATGTTCAGAGATGGAATCTTCAATATACCAATACTGCCATCCTTACGCTCCATGCCGTCAACGCTGGTATAGGCCGGCACGCTCGGCTTAATCGAAGATATAGAGCCGGATGGGACATCATAGAACCCGCCGGAGAGTCCGTAATCGCCGGAAATGGAAGCGCCAGCGTTTTGCTGTAAGCCGGGCAAATACCCTTTCTCCATAATGCCAATCTGCGTTGTGCTGGACACACCGTAGGGCAATTCGGGAATCTGATAGTCTGCAATATTAGAGCCGCCATAGTTGTACGCAGCACCATACATGACCTCATAAGGGGTGGAGGGGTAGTATTCTGTGTCCTCCACCGACTCAATGCTGTATTCCATGGCAAAGGCACTGACAGATAGTGCAACCATCGTCATGAGCATCAGTGCCAATCCGTTCAATCGCTTGAAATAATTCATTCCATATCCTCCTCTGGAACATTCTCATTCCCGTCACCAGCCTCGGTATGAGCAGCTCTATGCCGACGTACATACGAAGCATATACGATGCCGAAGATCACGGCAGCTCCCATCGCGGCGCCGACAATAAGTACAAGCCAGTTTGCCGCAAAGAAGCCACCCACATTGGAAAGCACATGAGCGACACCGACCTTTGTTCCCAGGTAAGTCAGCACATAGGTGACGCTCTCAATCCCCTCATGCGTAACCTCGCCGGTATATTCCGCAGTTGTGACATAGCCGGTAGCCGCCTGATAGGTCGCCTTTGCAGAATAGGTGGCAACGGCCTGATAAGACGATGGCACCAATGCCTCACCAACAAGGTCGGTTCCCGTGACCTGCCATTCCACATTGGCAAGGTTCAAGGTGCGTCCGTTTTTTACGGTAGTAGACGGGACATAGGACATATCGTTACGGTCAAGCTGCCCTATGGTCTTGACTTCACTCACGGTATAGCTTTTGGGAACATAGCCGGACGCCTCGGTGTTGATGGTCGTGTGGTCAAGGGCAAGTGTACCTCTGAACACTCCGTCGTCATATTCCACGGTTGGCTTCAGCTGCTGCAAAATCAGGGCAAGATCATTTTTGTCCGTTTCCACGGTGATGATCTCGGTGTGGTGTCTGGATTCCTCTACGGCATTTTCCGTTTTGACAATATCCGTAAAGCTGTAGAGATAGCCCTCCAGCTCAAAGGGCTGTTCAATCAGGCTCTGCGGGTCCTGATCTGCTGGGATCGTAAAGGTTTTGATAACTTGCTGGTTGCCATTCAGATTTTGTACCGCGGTGTCTGTCGGTACCTCCAATGCAAACGCAGAGGCCGACATGGATAGTGTCAGCAGTACACAGAGAATTGCTTTTTTCATGTTGTGGGAACCTCCTAAATTAAAATTTGATCGTGGTCTGCTACCTTTTCACGATGACAGGGAACGTGCGTGGTCGTCGCTTCATACTCCCTCCTCCCTGACCTTGTATTCTACGGCGCGCTCCGGGTGTTCCCGCAGCGCGTCCAGTATTCTTAGTGACTGCTCTAATGCCTGCATCGTGTCCCGCTTCTGGCGTTTAATGAAAGCATAAAGGAGCAAGCTGTCCCCATTGGGACAAGGGTAGAAAATAATGCGGATCAAAACCTTGCTTTTGACACGAAGCTCACAAAGCTTCCTATACCGCTCAAGGGAAAACCGTTTGAAGTGCGGCTCTTTCATTTCCGGCTTCTGCGGCAGAGACATCTGATACAGGTGCAGGAGAACCCGCTCCCGTAAGCGCGGTTCAAGTCCTTCTATGAAGTTGGAGACCTGTTAAAATCTGCCCGGAGGCCGATAGACCCAAATTCCTTTCACGGCACCACCTCCCCAGAGCCATTCAAGTTTTTCAAATGCCGGATAAAATGGTCCGCAAAGACGCCTGCGATCTCAGGAGCTCCGCTGATCCACCAGATGGGATCGGGCAGTATCTGAGATAAGCGGTCATATTGCAGGCAGATCATCAAGAACCTTTGCCGCGGCTCCGCTTGGTCTGCCGCATCAAAAAGCTGCTGCAATTCAACTTGGACACTGGAATAGTCCTGACAGGCATCGCACAGGTCGTCAAACAGCAGACCGGCGTAGGCATAGGCAAGCGCAGTCAAGGCCGACACCTCGATACTGCCCGTCTTGGTAAACAGCCCCATTCGCTTCATGCGCTCCCCCACGCTGCCATCGAACGGATTATGGGCGCGAGCCGAGCCGCAGGTGCGAGTTGTTTCTTTCACATTGGTCACCCCCAGATCAAAGAGAAAGGCCCGGCACCTCACGGTGTCGAGCCTTTCAGCATTTCATATCTTAATTTGTGTTTCCCCAATACGGAGGAAGGTCATTCATCCAGCATCAGCTGTCCATCAACGGCTTTTTGTTTCAGGCGTTCCATCTGTTCGCGCTCCAACTGCGCGATGCTCTTTTCAGGTATCGGAAGATCCTCCGGCATAGTGCCGTCAATCTTTCGGATTGCCTCCCTTACTTCATTCCCGACAGCATAGTGAACAGCCGTCGCGGCGTTCGGTGTCGAAATCTGATCCTTGCGCAGCTTTTCCTCCGTCTGTGAAATGCGGAACAGGTTAGCGATCAACTCCGTGCTCCCCATGTAGTCGAGTATCTTTTGTCCGATGGCAAGTCCCTTTCTGCGATGAATGTCGTCTACCGTCATTCCGCCATACAAGCCCATATATCCGGCATTCTGAAAAATCGCGAACTCTTCTGCCGTGATAACGCCGGCGCTTCGTGCGGTCTCGGCCAGCAGCTGATTCCATTGCTTAATGTCTCCGCGCACCACAAGTCTGCGGCTATCCTCATCCAGCTGATTAAATCGGTCTGCAACCTCCTGCCGGTAGGTTTGGATCGCAAAGTAGGTCTGACCAAGAGCGATCACCTCTTTGCGCGGATCACCATTCTGGACAATCAGATAACAAGCATAACGAGACAGTTCGTAGTCAGAGATTGTTTTTCTCGTTGCACCTGCCTCTACGATTTTCCTGACCTCAGGAAAATCGTCTGAGACGCTGCGACCGCTGTTCTCGCAGGCAATCATGGCACGCTTGATAACCTTATAGAAGTTTTCCCATTTTGCGTAGTCCAGCACCGGTGCAAGCTCTCTCGCTGTCCAGTATTCCGTTCCGTCCGGTCGAGTCCGTTTAATATCTTCAAAGCACTTATATTCTCTTGCAGATAATGTACTCATCGCACATACCCCTTCAATGTTTTTTTCTATATCAAGACAGCCTGCTCGGTTGTGGCAGCGTCAGTCTTATAGCTCTTTCCATCTGATGACACTATTTTCAGTTGTACGATTTTTTCGTACAACTGAGTTGCACCCTCAGCTTTCAGCTTACGCTTCAAATCGCTCCAATATCGCCGCGGGTTTTCACTCCCCGTCAGCACGTCGATCACATCGACAATAGAGAAATACCACTCCTCCTGTTCTTCATTCCAAGCCGTGCGAATCGGTTGATTCTCAAAAAGCTGTATCTTATCCTGTTCGCTCATAGCGTTAAGTCCTTTCTTTTCTGTGATTATACATCAGTTGACCCGTTGCCGCAAGAACTCCAAAAACAGCTCTTCAATTTCCTTATCACTGCCCAGCCTCTCAAGGTAGGGGGCAAATTTTCTGCGGTCAAAGCTGATTTTCTTCGGCGGTGCAGCACGCCTCTGTGTCTCCCTTGCGCGTGCCTGCCGCCATGCGGCGAAAATGTCCTGATGATTTGCAGATGGAGGTGGACAGGTATGGACGATGCTTTGCATAGTGGCCTTATTAAGCGTGTAGTCCTCAATAGAACACATCTCCACAAATGCCTGCTGCGTGGCTGCGTTATAGTCAGCGATCAGCTCGGCACAGGCAATCGGCAGCTTGCGCGGGTTGTTCTCCAGGATGTCGGCGAGAGGCGGGATCAACCCCGCCAGCTTGATGGCTTTACGGATCTCATACTCGGTCACACCGAAGAAATCGGCAACAAGTTTGCGGGCGTTGTACCTTTGGCGATTTTCGCCAAAGGTCTCATCGTCGATCACCTGCCCCAACTTTTGGCGATTCTCGCCAAAAGTTTCTTCATTGATTGTCGCTCCCAACTTTTGGCGATTCTCGCCAAAAGTTGCTGAGGTCTGTGCTGCGTTCCGCTGGCCGTGGCGATTGTTCTCCTCGAGCAAGGCCCGGTACGCCTTGCCACGCTCTATGATGGTAAGATCCTGCCGCCGCAGAAGGTTCGTGGCAACAGCAATGGAGACCGCTCTCGCATCATCGGCGTTCACGACTTCAGCAGGGATCGTTGTGTGTCCAGTCAGCCGCCACGCCTCAGTGCGGTTATGTCCTGCGAGGATCTCATAGTCCTCGCTTTCGGGAATGGGGCGCACAATGATTCTCTCATAGATACCCTGCTCTGCAAGCTGCTGTGAAAACGCCTTGAGCTTCTCCTGCGGATATGGGTGAAAACCAATATCCGCGGTGAAGAAAGGACGGAGCCTGTCCAGCGCCAGATCACAAAACTTTGAGGCGGACGATGCCAGCTTGCCTTGGAACAGCACCTCATAGGCTTCATCGCCTACTGTGACCTCCGCCGCCTGCTGCGTCGCGCTCATACGCCGTTTCAGCAGGTCATTCATATCGCGTTTAGCCAAGCTGAAGCACCTCCTGCGCGAGACTGCGGTAGGATTCCGCCGCCGGATTTCTCGGTGCATAATCGAGGATGCTCATGCCTGCCGCGGGGCACTCCGCGACCTTGATGGTCTGCTCGATGGGCCGCTCAAACACCCGAAGGCTGTCACCATACAGCTCTGCGACCGCGGCGCGGACGCTCTGGCAGAGCTGCGGCCGGGATTGATACATGGTAAGAAGAATGCCCGCAACCTCTAACTTTGAATTGAAGCGGCTCTGCACATTTTTGACCAGCTCCAGCACATCGGGGATGCCCTCGCTGGCAAGGAAGTGTGCCTGCACGGGAATGATGCAGTAATCCGCCGCAGCAAGCGCGTTGATGGTCAGCAGCTCATGCTTCAAGCCGCAATCAATGATGATATAATCATATTGTTCACGGAAAGCATCCAATAGCCTGTCCATCATCATTTCGCAGGGTGTCTCTGCCGCTTCCACCGTGTTGTACTGCGAAAGCTGCATGACCTGCAAACGGGCCGCGGCATCTGCCAAGCGCCTATTGGCGGGGATCAGATCAATGCCGGTTCCAGTATGTACCACGGTACGGGGAAGATAGAGCTCCAGATCCTCCGGCGAGTCGATTTGAACGAGCAGAAGCTTTGCCAACGTGTTCTTCTGTTCGCCGGGCGTGTAGCCCAAAGCCGAGGTAAGGTTCCCCTGCGGATCATTGTCGATCAGCAAGACCTTTCTGCCTTCTGCGGCAAGTGCAGCCCCAAGGTTCAATGCGGTCGTGGTCTTGCCAACGCCACCCTTAAAATTGGTTATCGCAATCGTGTTATCGTCCCTCATGTTTGGCTCTCCTTATCAGCTCTATGTGCGCAGCACTTTTCTTTTGAATGCAATGAAACGTCTTTGTTTTTATAAACTTCAACAGTGATTCCTTCGGAATGAAAAAACGGTTCGACGAACGTATAACAGTCAGTCCCTCATCTTTATACCACCTTCGTATGATACCTTCCGAATAGCCAACCAACTTCCGAACTTGATCTACCGTCAGCAAAGCGGGTTCGTTCACCCACAAATCAGCGGCACAAAAGCCCATTTCTTTCGCGATGCTCCGGTTGTATTTACACGGATAGGTTTGAATACAAGATTTCTTCCCAAAGCTGTATCTATCCGGATGTACAATTCTATCCCGCAAATAGAATTCCACATCTGACAGTCGGATCAGATAACGATTTGTTGTTCTCCCTGTGTCGATTGCAGGAACGGTGCCAGTGCGGATAAGCTTCAATGCCGTCGACTTCCGTATATGGGCCATTTTATAGAACTGCTCCTTACTGATGTAGGGAATGCCCTCTATATACTGTTCCCTCATATATGCATCCTCAGCTTCCGATCAGCATAGTCTGCACTCAGCACATATTCAATCACACTGCTTTTTGATATGTAGTAATAAGGCTTAATATAAATGCTTCTGACTTTCTTTTCATGGATTAGTTTTCGCGCAAAGGTGTCACCGATACCTCCAAGCATTTCGCGAAACTGGACCGTAGTCACAAGGTCCGGGTATACGCGAAAAAGCTTTTGATAATACCGCTTTCCTCTTTTTTTCATGTTGATTTTTTCTCCTGCAATTTAATAGTATTGTCATTGGCAAAAACCGCTAGTTGTATGGTTCGAGTTCTCTCGAGTTCTCTCCTTGTATTACCCGTGTTTTTGAGTTCTCCCGAGTTCTCTCCTAGTTCTCTCCTACCGGTTTTTTTATTTGCAATTTGTAATTCCTCAAAAATTGCAAATAAGCAGGAAATCCTTGTTTTGCAAGGGTTTCCTGCCACGGAATGATGCGGAAGAAAGTGCAAGAAATCGTGGATAGCAAGACTCAAAAAACTACACGTCTGTCAGCACTCTCAATCGGCGTAGCCCTTGCAATTATTCAGTTTTTGGTGTATCATAAAAACAGCTTTTCCCTGCAGTCTCTCCAAAGTTCTCTCCTACAAGAGAATTTTGCAAAACAAGCCGGTGTGATGGAATGGTAGACGTAGCGGATTCAAAATCCG
>ENA-OROS01000830-OROS01000830.1-human-gut-metagenome-genome-assembly--contig:-NODE-830-length-16643-cov-10.178623_pt1 | contig 16643 bp, 13 predicted proteins | sample MGYA00242134_ERZ509059 | MGnify/ENA primary metagenome ERZ509059 (study PRJEB26280, sample SAMEA2338753) | human gut metagenome | biome: human gut; feature: human-associated habitat; material: faeces... | reverse complement strand
ACAACCGCGTACCCTCGAGCGCGAAGCCCGTCTCCGGCGGGCGCACCCGCGCCTGCTCGGTGATGGACAGGCCGGTTTCGATCGCCCGCTGCGCATCCAGCTTGCCGCCCAGATGTACGCCGGTCTGATACGACAAAAACAGCTGGACGGCCTGCTTCTGGAAGCTCTGCTGATACAGCGCCCGGTTCCACACAGCGAGGAAGGTCACGCCGTAGCCCCTGCCGTTTTTCAGCAGCGTCTCCCAGACGTCTGTGTAGGAGACGCGCGTGCCGGGCGAATAGCTCATGGCGCAGAAGGCGTTGTAGTCCTCAAACAGGACGATGACCGGCGGGAATGCCGTGCGCAGATAGGCCTCGCATTCCGCCTCCGTGTGAGATGCGGCGTATTCCCGCTTCGCCGCTGCGCGCGTCTTGAACAGATCGCGCAGATAGGTCATAAGCGAAAGCACGTCCTCGTAGCTGCAATACTGCCGGAGCGCTGTGTCATACGGCGCGGTGCTGCCGCGGCAGACGATATGGCATTCCAGCCGCTTCTGCGTGATGGTCAGCAGAAGGTTTTCCACTGCCGCCTGCGCGCCCGCGCCCTGTACGTCGCTGATAAAATAGCAGAACGTATCCTGCAGGCGCAGACTGTACGGGCGGATGCTGCGTGTGTACCAGCCGAGCGGAAGCGCGTCCTCCGGCAGCGCCTGAATGGCGTCCTCCCGCAAAAATTCGGCATAAAGCTGCTGCTTGTCGATGTATCGCAGCGCCGGGGCGCGGTAGCCGGACGCCGCGCGCAGCGCAAGCGTGCCGCACGCCTTCGGGTCGGTGACATAGGCGCACTGGAACTGTACAACGCTGCCGTTGAAGACGGTCAGGCCGCTTCCCGGCTCGCCGGTCGGCATCATCTGCGGCGTCAGGCCGAGATAGCTGTAATAATCCGCACGCTCGTTCAGCTGCAGCGGAATGGTCGTCGTAAAGTTCTGGCTCCATCGGCTGCGCATATCCATAGGTGCATTCATGGTCACGATAAACTGAATGCCGCAGGCCATACCTTCGCGCAGCAGCTTCAAAAGCGGCTCCGCGAAGCGCTCATAGTTTTCCATAAATCCGGCATAGTTGTCGATTACAACCAGCGTCAGCGGCATCACGCCCTTGTCGGCCGCGCGGTAATCCTCCGCATTCGCAGCACCGGCATCCGCCAGCGTCCGCTTGCGCTCCTGCATGAGCTCTGTGAGCTGCGAGAACAGGCGCTTGACCTTTTCCTCTTCCTCGGGATAAATGATCCCGCCGCAGTGCGGTGTGCTGCGCAGAGCGTCAAGCCGATGGTTCGAGCAGTCGAGCGCGTACCAGTTCAAAAGTTCCGGCGTCTGCCGGATGCAGAGCGTATAGAGGATCGTCTGCACGAGCGTGCTCTTGCCGGAGCCTGCGCTGCCGACGATCAGCACATTGCCGCAGCGCGGGAAGCTGAGCGTATAAAGCGGCTGCGCCTGCTGCTCCGGATAGTCGATCCTGCCGAGAATGGCGGAATACGGCCTGTCGGGAAGCTGGTCCAGCAGCGGCTCAAGCGTGATCTCGCTGCGGAGCATCGGCAGCCAGAGCTTTCTGGCCGGATGGACCCCGGCGCTCTGCGCCGTTTCCGAGATATAGGCGACGCAGGCGTCAAGCTGGGAGACGCTCTGCGAACCGGCCGGGCGCCGCGTGCGCCTATGCGTGCGCGTGCCGTCCAGCGCAAGCAGCTCGATCTGGTTCAGCTGCAGCTCCTCCGGCTCCAGCTCCGGCTGGTATTCCGCGCCGGAATATCCGGACTGGAACAGCTCGAACAGCTCGTCGTTGCCGATCTGCAGATAGCCGCGCCCGATGCGCGTCAGATCGGCAGCCTCCGGCCGCTTGAGCATTTCCATGCTGTCCTGCCGGTCCTGCACCTTCAGGCAGAGCTTGAAGCGCGCGTTGCTCCAGATCTCGTCGTCGACGACGCCGGAGGGCTTCTGCGTGGCAAGGATCAGGTGGATGCCGAGGCTTCTGCCCACACGGGCGGTGCTGACCAGCTCCTTGATGAACTCCGGCTGCTCTTTTTTCAGCTCGGCAAATTCATCGCTGATGATGATCAGGTGCGGCAGCGGCTCCGCTGCCGTGCCCTGCCGGTAGAGCTTGCTGTATTGGTCAATGTGATTGACGCCGAACTCGCTGAAGATCTTCTGCCGCCGCTTGATCTCACTTTTCAGCGAAAGCAGCGCCCGCTGCGTCTGATTGACGCTGGCAGATGCACTCTTTTCTTCGCCGCTCCCGGACTCGGAGATATTCGTAATGACGCCGGCAACGTGCGGCGTGCCGCCGAACAGATTCGCCATGCCGCCGCCTTTGTAGTCGATCAGGATAAATGCGACCTCGTCCGGGTGATAGTTCAGCATCAGGGAGAGAATGAACGTCTGGATCAGCTCGCTCTTGCCGGAGCCGGTCGTACCGGCGACAAGCCCGTGCGGGCCGTGCTGCTTTTCATGGATATCCAGATATACCGGCTGCGCGCCGTAGCTGACGCCGATCTGCGCGCGGATGCTTTCATACGCCCGGTGCGTTTTCCATTGTTTGAGCAGGTCCCAGCTGCGGATGTCGGCCAGATGGTACATTTCTAAAAAGCCGATCTGGTTCGGAATCTCGCCGTCGGCGATCTCGTTGACCCAGTAGCGGCTGATCTGCCGGGCGGTCTGCTCGGCCATGGACGCAGCCGCGGGATCAAACGACACAAGCTCCGTTTCGCTGCGGTTCTGGTCCATCCGGAACGCGCCGGAGAAGCGGCCATCCGCCTGGACGAGGTATTTGCATTCGTTCGGCAGAAATTCCATATGCCCATAGGCCAGCAGGAAAAAGACGTTATAGCTGCCGCCGTCGGTCAGATAGCGGTAGACGGCGTGGTTGTAAAGAATTTTCGGGTCTGTGCAGAGCACGACATAGACCGGAAGCGGCGCCTCGCCGCTCTGGAGCGCGTCGCGGGAGTCCCTTGCGCGCAGTACGTCGAGCAGATAAGACAAAACAGCCTGATAGTCTGCCTCTGAGCAGGCCAGCAGCCGGTGCGATTTGTCCGGCGAGAACACGTGCGGCAGCCAGCGGAGCCAGCTGAACAGCTCCTGCTCGTCCTCCCGGAACAGGCCGATCAGGCGCACGTCCGTATAGCTGTGCAGCATGGCCAACTGCAGGATGATATTGCGGACGACCTCCTGCACGCGTGCCTGCTCACCGATGATGCCGGTCAGCTTGTGCTGCCCGATGCACAATAGGGACGGGATCTGCAGGATCGTCTGGTAGTCCGCCTTCAGCTTTGCCGGTTGCTCCTCCAGCTCGTCGCTCCGGATGCTGAACCGGACGGCGGGCGTGCGGATCATGGAGGAAATGTCCATCCGGCCAAGGCCGAGGCGCACGGTCGTGAAATCCTCGGCCCGCGCGTTGCGGTTCCAGAGCACCTCTGCGGCCTGTCCGCCGGTCAGCTTCTGGACCAGCTCCGGCGTGGACGGATACTGCCGCAGCAGCCGTTCCCGGCAGATCGCCTGCCGCTGCTGCAGCAGCGCTTCGTTCTTCTGTAGATAGGACCGGTATGCGCTCTGCCGCTCGGATTCCTCTGCGGTTTCCTCCTTCGCGTCGTATTTCCGCCGCGCCAGCGACCAGCCGAGGCCGATCAGCGCGCTCATTACGACCGACACGCCCATGATCCAGTAGGAACCCATGCCGCTTCCGACGCCCATACGCAGGACCATCGTCGCCAGCATCGGCAGCGGCATCGTCAGCGCCGGGCCAAGCACGAACAGCATCGGCTGTTTTTTTCGGCTCTGCTTCTGCGGCGGCGCTTCAATGTCGATCACGTCCTGCGGCAGCGGCTCAAAGAACCGGGGACTGCGCAAAAACGCCTCGTGTGCATGCGGCAGCGGCTTATCCTCCCGTGCAGGCGGCGCATAGCGCGGAAGCGCCGTGGTAATCTGATCGGCGCAGTTGATTGCAAGCAGTTCTCCCAGAAAAATCAGATGGAAGCCGCCAGTATAGATGTGGCTGAACGGGCGCAGCTGCAGGCTTTTTTTCGGCGGGATGCGCTGGTTGTCGAGATAGACGCCGTTGCGGCTCATATCCTCGATGACCCAGCCGTCGCGGTTTTTTGTCAGGATAAAATGAATATGGCTGATATACGGGTTGTCGAGCCGGATATCAGCTTGCTCCGCTTTTCCGACCACGACGCGCGTCAGCCCATGGATGCTGAATTTTTCAAATTGTAATTCACGGGCCGAGGTTTCCCGGATCCACGCCGAGAACTTTTCTCTCTCAGCCCCAAGAAGGCCGTAGACCGGCGTCTGGTCGGACAGCTGCATGGAATCCGGCCCTTTCCCATCTGCAGAAAAGTAGATCTGTGCATTCCGGAGCATCCACCAGTGCCCATCGAGCAGTTCCAGTTCCATCTTGCAGGCCGGAATGGGCAGCTGCGCGGAAAGCTCAAGCTCGTATTTCCGGTTGTTTTCCGTCGGCAGAAAGATCTGACAGTAGGAATCCGGAAGATTCAGGTACAGAATATACTGCTTCATGTTGCGTCATCCTTTTCAGCGCTGATGGTTTCTCTGGCCCGGATACGGCTGAGCGTCACGGGCGTGATGCCAAGGAAGGTCGCCACATCCTTGAGCTGCATGATGTTCTGCAGCTTCGGGTAGGTCCTCTGGAACCACGCGTAGCGCGCCTGCGCGGACTCGCGCATGATCTCGCGGACCTCCCACATCTGCGCGTAGGACTCCTCCAGCTTCTTGACATAGACCCGCAGAAACTCGATGGAGTTCGGCAGCTCCTTTATGATCGGCCGGACATCAAAATAGATCAGATCCGCCTCCGTAAGCGCCTCCAGATTCTTGTTGAGCTTGAATTCCTGACGGTTATCCATACCGATCATGCCGATGTGCGCATGGCCGTATTTGTGCAGAATACACTCGGTATATTCCTTTCCGCTCGCGCTGACCGTAAAGCCGCGCAGGATGCCGGAAATGAGAAAATACAGATTGGTCGAGTCTTCTCCGCCGTAGTACAGGCATTCTCCCTTTTTCAGGTGCCGCCGCTGCGCCAGCCGCGCATAGGTCTGGATCGTGCTCTGAGACTGGATTCCGAGATAGTCCAGCAATTGAAAAATCTCATCCATATGAATTCTCCATTTCTGCTAGGGTGTATCTGAAAACTCCCAACGCACCCGGACAGCGGGCCTTTTTGCGGTGCGCCGCGTCATTTTTCCTTGAAATACGTCAGTATTCCTGCGAAAAAATGTCTTGCGCAACGCAAAAATCCCTCGCTGCCGGTCACATCATGAGTTTTCAGATACACCCTAAATTTTCTTTCTGTTTGTGCTCTTATTTTATTACAAAAAACGAGCCATGTAATTAACAAATGATAAGCGGCAGAAGCGTTTTAATAAGATATTCCTATTCTGGAAACACCAAGCGAATGACCGCTGCCTCCGGCTGTCAGGCGCGGCGCAAAGGGCGCCCCGCAGCTGCGCAGGAGCCGGGTGCTGATAAAATAGCGGCAAAATGCTTCGGATTTGCGGAGAAAATGACAAGAACCGGCACGCACAAACTGTACGTGCCGGTTCTTGATGGTTGCAGGATGGTTCATGAGATCGGTCAGGGCCGGTGGGGGAGGCTTCAGTCTGCGTCCTCCGGGTCCGGCAGGTCGACGATGATCGGTTCGTGGTGGACGGCGGGCAGGAATTTTGTCAGAATATCCTGCGTGGAGACGGCCAGCGTCGAGGTGTTGATGCACGGGTGGCAGCCGATGCGGGTGGACTCGGCGATCGGCTTGTCCAGCACGAGCTGGACGGCGTTTTCCGTATCGTTCATCAGGCCGAGCACGCTGACGGAGCCGGGCGTGATGTCCAGATATTTCTCCATATCCGCCGGGGCCGCAAACGACAGCCGTGCCACGCCCAGCTGCCTGGAAAGATCCTTCGTCTTGAATACCTTTTCGCCCTCCAGCATCAGCAGATAAAACTGCGTCTTCTGCCGGTTGCAGAGGAATAGATTTTTACAGATCTTCTCGCCGAGCACCTGCTCGACGGCCTCGCAGGCCTCGATGGTGTCCGCGTGCTCGTGATCGACGCGGGCATAGGGAATTTGCAGCTCGTCCAGCAGCGCATAGCAGCGCTGCTCCTTTTCCAGCCGCTCCGGGACATTGCCCGGACGGCCCTCATACCGTACAGGATCGATATACATATGGATCAGCCGTTGCGGATGTAGAGCTCCGCAGCCTGCACCTCTTTCTCATAGGGATTTAAGTACCGGTTCACAATGTCCGCGACGCCTCCCGCGTCGAGCACATAGTAAGACCCGCTTGTGAAGTTCGCGGCATAGCCGGGCAGCGTCGCGGAGGCGATGTCGCTGCGGCCGCAGAGCAGGAAGCTCTCCGCCAGCCACAGAAGGTTGGCCTTCGTCAGATTTGTGTTGGTGTGCTCCAGCACCAGCTTGACGGCCTTCGACAGATGGAGCATCCCCTTCGGCGATACCCACTGCCGGAGCGCCGCGGAGACGAGCGACCGCTGCACCTCGATGCGCCCAAGGTCGGCTGTTGCGTAGCCGGAGCGGAAGCGCGCGACCTGCATGGCCTGCTCGCCGTTCAAATGCTGCGTCCCGGCCTGCAGATCGATATTCAGCCCCTGCGTGGGGTCCGAGTAGTGCATATCGACCGGCACATCGAACGTGATGCCGCCCATCAGATCGACCAGCTGCTCAAACACGCTCAGATCGACCACGGCGTAGCCGTCCGGCTCAAAGCCGATGATCTCCGACACGCGCAGCAGCAGCTCCTGCATCCCGGCCTCTCCGCCGCCGGCCCAGCCGTAGGCGGAGTTGATCTTCGGGACCGAATACTCGCAGTAGATCAGCGTGTCGCGCGGGATGGAGACGAGATGAATGGCCTTTTCCGTGCGGTCAATGTTCAGCAGCAGCATGGAGTCGGTACGGTAGCCACCTTCGTCCGTGCCTGCGACGAGGATGGTCGCGCAGCCTGTTTTGCGGGCGGAAAGCGCGGCCTCGCTCTGCGGTGCGCGGGCGATCAGAAAATGAAACACCGCCGCGCCGATCGTCAGCAGCAGAACCAGCACCAGCGCAATGCGCAGTCCGTGCCGCCGCTTCGGCTTTTCCGGCCTTCTGCGCCGCCGTGATTCCGGCTGCGCAAGCTTTTCCTCCTGCTCGGCGCGTGCGCTGCGCTCGTCGTCGCTCAGCCCCTGCGTGTAGAGCCATTCGGCGTATTCCGCTGTGCTCCTGTGCGCGTTCGCGTGCTTCTGTGCGGCCTTTTTCTGCTTCATATGCGCGGCACGCTCCTGTTCAAATGCCTGCTGGCGCTCAGCTCTTGCAAGCCGCTCCTGCTCCCGGATGCGCTCGTATTCCGCGCGCCGTGCACGCTGGTACGCGGGCTTGGACTGCTCGTAGAACGTCAGCGGAGCCTCCGGCTCCTTCTGCTCCTCCGGGCCGTAGAATTTGCCGTAGTCGATGTGCACGTCCTCCGCATTCAGCGGCTCACTGCCGGAGCCTTCCGGCACGGGCTCGTCTTCGGGGGGAGGCTGCTCCGCAGTCTCGCCGTCCGATTCGCCGAGCAGGCTTTTTACATCCTGCAAAAGCGCGTCGACGTCGTCCGCGTCCGGTGTTTTCGGCGCAATTTCCTGTTCGGGCTGCGCTGCATACTTGTCTTCCATACTATGTTCTCCTTCCATTTTCCGCGCAGCCGGGGCGGCTGGTGGAAAGAAAGTCCCATAAATATTGTATCATTGTAACATAAATTCACCAAAAAGTAAATACTGTGCGGATTTCCCGCATTGCAATCGCGTCCGTTTAGTGGTAGACTGTTTTACAAAAGAAAAGTCTGCGTAGGGGCGGACGACTCTGTCCGCCCGCAGAATGCACCGGTTTTGCGAAAAGCTGGGGCGCATACGTATGCACCTGCCTGTTTTGATGTAGGGGCCGATGCCTACATCGGCCCATTGGGAAGCTGCAAATTCGCCGCAGATTATCGTAAAAACGGTGCACACTGCGCGGGCCGATGTGTACCGGCAAGCGGCAGACCCACATCCGTAACGCTCCTTCGTCGCGAACGGCTGTGACCGGCATCGGCCCCTACAGGACTCCGGCGAATCCGCACTGCCCTGCAAATTTTGAACGCAGAGCGGATTTACCGCAGCCATTCAAAGGCAGTTGCTTTCAAATTCGTTGTACCGTGACAGGCGGCGCGTAGAATCGTGCCCGTAAGGTGACTCGGTGTGTTCGCAACGATTAAAAAACCGGTTCCTGCCTGAACCGTATCCGCAGAACACACCAATCGTAACCAGCGCCCCTTTTCTCCTCCTTCTTTTCCGACAAGACGGAAAAGAAGGGGCCGCCGGAGGCATCCCACCCTCACACACCCGAATCCAAAGGAGGTCATGATGAAGAAAACCCAACGGCTGACCGCCGTTTTTCTGCTTTTACTTATACTCTGCGGCTGCTCGACACCGACAGCCCCGGATACCATAGTCATGCCGCAGACATCTGCGGAAACCCGCACAGAACCCGCGCCTGTTTCAGCAGAACCGGAACCCGGCGTGTTTCATCTGGAATACGAGCAGACCGCGCTGCCGGAGCCGCTTTCGGCCGTCACGGCGCTGACCGTGCTGGACGGCACGTTCCTTCTCGGCGGCGTTTCGGAGACGGGGCTTGCGCTCGTGCGCCTGACGGCGGAGGGAAAAAGCGAAGAACTCCCGCTTCCGGGCAGCACGGAGTATCTCTACGCGCTCTGCCCGGACGGGGCAGGCGGGGCGTGGCTGCTCTGCGGAAGCCTGCCGAAGGGCTATTTTGATGCGTTCGGAAACTTCCGGTTCCTTTCAAAGGAGCCGGAGGGCAAGCTTGCGCTGGCCCACTATGACGCCGCGCTCGCCTTGCAGGAGATCGTGCTCCTGCAGACGCAGTACACCGACCGCTTTTTCCAGCTGTGCAGGCTTGAAGGCGGCTTTTGCATGATGAGCGCATCGCTGCTTATCCGTCTGGATGAGGCGGGCGCGGAAACGTCGCGGCAAAGTCTGGACGCAAAGGACGGCTGGAGCTTCGCGGCCATACAGGAGGCGGACGGCGTTCTGTATGTCCTGACGCGGAATTTCTACGGCGAAGAGCTGCCGGAGCTGCGCAAATTCGCGCCGGATACGCTTTCTGCGCTGGAGGCCGATACCTGCACCTCGGAGGTCATCGGGCTTGGCCTGTGCGCGGACGGACGGCTGCTGATGGGGAACAGGGAAGAGCTCTTCGCGTATGATACCGGTTCCGGAGAAACCGAACCGCTTGTCCGCTGGCAGGAGCTTGGGGCGAACGTGCTCGTCGAGCAGCCGTGGGAACTGGAAGACGGATATCTGCTCTTTTCGCCGGGCGATACATCGCTCCAGCGCCTGCGCCGCGTTCCCGGACAGGCGCCGGAGCGGACGGTTCTGACGCTGGCGGTCGTGTGCGGCGATACACCGTTCGGAGCGTTTACGCAGATGCTGCAGGACTTCAATCTCAGTCAGGACGCGTACCGGATCGACTGGACACTCTACACGGATTCGCAGTACGCGGACGGCGAACCGGCCGATCTGCTGCGCACGGAGCTTATCGCCGGACGCGGGCCGGATCTGTTCGCATTTTATACCAACGGTTATACCCCCGCCCCGCTTGCGGCGGAGGACGTCTGCGCGGATCTTTTGCCGCTGCTGGGCGATGAACTGACGCGCGACGCGCTTCTGCCGGGGTTATTCGACCTGATGCAGCCGGACGGCGCGCTCTATCAGCTGCCGCTGACCGTCTCAGTCGACACGCTCGTCGCGCCGTCGCGCCTCATCCCGGAGCCGGGCGCGACGTTTGCCGAATTTGAACAGGCGCGCAGCCAGATGCCGGACGGCTGGGTCCCCATCGATTCGTGGAACACGCCGGGCAACCTGTTCGCCTTCTGCGTTCCGTTCTGCATCGGCACGTATGCAGACAGGGAAGCCGGAACCTGCGACTTTGAAACGCAGGGCTTTAATGACTGCCTCGCGTGGTGCAAGGCATGGGGCGGCGACGGCTCGACCCCGGAGGAGCCGGAGATGACGCTGGTCAAGCTTACAAGCATCCGGGGCGTTGACCAGCTTGCCGGGCGGAGCGAATATGTAGAGAAAAACTGGTTCGGTGAGCCGGGATATACCTATGCGGGCTTCCCAGCGCAGTCCGGCAGCGGCAGCGCGTATCAGGTTTTGTCGAGCCTCGGCCTCGGCCAGCAGTGCAGCGATCCGGACGGCGCGAAGGCGTTTTTCGAGTTCTGCTTTTCCTATTCGCAGGACGGTGCGCTTCCTGCAAGCTTCCAGCGCCTGCAGTCGGAGCTGGCGGCATACAGGGCCGCTGACTCGGACGGCGGAGAGAGGACGGTCAGCGAGGCGGATGCGGCGCAGTTTTACGAGCTGCTGAACGGCATCACCGTGCTGGCGGGGCTGGACGGCCAGCTGACCGAGATCCTGCAGGAGGAGGCGGCCGGTTATTTTGCCGGCAGCATGACGGCGGAGCAGGCCGCGCGGAATATCCAGTCCCGCGCAAGCCTCTATTTGCAGGAGCACCGCAGGGCATGACAAAGCCCCGGCAGAGCCGGGGCTTGGGTCAGCGCCTGCTGACCTCATAATCTTCGTCGCGGAAGATCCAATCGTCCAGATCGCCGCAGTCGGCGGGTCCGTTGTTTCTGTATGTCATATTCGCTGCCTCCTTTTTTCACGATCCAGACTAGTATATGGAGGCGCGCATGAAAATGCGCGTGAAATATGACGCCGCTCCGCAAGCAGCTGCGCTTCCGCAGAGCCGCGCGATGCACGGGGTCAGGCAGACTGAAACAGGATCAGAGAAAAGTAACGGATCTTCCCGTCGTCCGCCCAGCATTTCATGTGAACAGCGTCGGCCATCCTCTGCGCGTCCACGCAGTAGGCCGACATACAGGACGCGTGCTTCCACGGGCCTGCGCCCATCATCAGAAGATCGGTCAGACCGTCCGCACGCATCTGCTCCATAAGCTGCTCGGTCAGCAGATTCTGGTGCTTCTTCGCGGCCTTCTGCTCCGCCATATCCCAATAATCGACGGGGGTTGTTTCGATCATCAGGATCAGCGCCGTCTGGTACCGCCGCATATCCGCCGTCATTTCCTCGACCGTTCCGCTCATCGGCGGACAGGCCGGGAGAACGCTGTAATTGCCGCAGAGGTTCTGCGCACAGAACCTGCGGTATTCCGGCACAACGACCAGCTCCCGCACCGGCAGAACTGCTGCGTCCGTAAATCCGGACGCCTTTGCCATTGCAGCATAATCCCGCATGGAACCCTCTCCTGTCTTGAACTGTCTTTGCGGTCATTATAGCGGTTCGCCGCCGCATTGTAAAGTGCTGTGCGGCGCCTATGCCGTCTGCGTGTAGTCCTGCAGTGCCTGCTGAAGCGCGGCAAGGGCCTTTTTCTCGATGCGGGACACATACGACCGGCTGATGCCGCACTTTGCGGCGATCTCCCGCTGCGTCAGCGGCGTCCGGTCGCCGAGTCCATAGCGCAGCGTGATGACCATCCGCTCACGCTCTGACAACACCTCGTTCATGACCTCGTAGAGCTTTTTGTATGTCTGCCGCGCGCTCAAGTCCTCGAACAGATCCTCGTCCGAGCATAAAACATCCATCAGCGACAGCGCGTTCCCGTCCTTCCCGGTCTCAATGCAGTCCGAAAGCGAAACATCCCCCGCCGTCTTCTTCATCGACCGGAAGTACATCAGGATCTCATTCTCTACACATCTTGCTGCATATGTTGCGAGCCGGGCGCCCTTGCTGGCGTCAAAGGTCGAGATCCCTTTGATGAGCCCAATCGTGCCGATCGAGATCAGATCCTCTTGATCGGCGGACTGCGAATAGTATTTTTTCATAATGTGTGCCACCAGGCGGAGATTGCGTTCGATCAGAATGTTGCGGGCCTCCAGATCGCCCTCGGCGCTGCGTTTCAGGTATATGCGCTCCTCTTCGGCAGTGAGCGGCTTCGGGAATGAGCTGCCGCCGGAGATGCGCAGCGATGTGAGCATACTGCTGAGCATCAGCCAGACTGCTGCGGAAAGCATAGGCTTTCACCTCCACAGAAAGCCTATGTCCGACCGGCAAGTCCAGATTCCGGTTTGCAAATATTCTGGGATATGGTATGATGGAGAAAAAGGAGGGCGCGCGATGAGGCGGTTTCTGCTTCGGCTGGCGTGGCTGGCCATTTTCCTATGCGTGCCGGTTCAGACGGCTGCTCTGGCAGCGGAACCGGCAAAGCCTTTGACGGTGCGGGCTGTGTTTGAAGGGGAGCTGCCGCTTGCCGGGATGCGGTTTAATGTGTACCGGGTCGCAGACCGTTCCGGCGGCGGGACGTGGAGCCTTGAGCCGCGTTTCAAAGCGTATCAGACGCGGCTGGAAACGCAGAACGGCGGGACGGAAGCATGGGCCGCGCTTGCGCGCGTGCTGGAAAAGGTGGCCTTGATGGAGGAAGCCTGCCTGCCGGACGCTTCTGCGGAGACAGACGAGGATGGTACGGCAGTCCTTGACGCGCTGCGGCCCGGCCTGTATCTGCTGAGCGGGCAGAGCGTCTGCGTGAACCGGCAGATCTATACGCCGTCGCCTATGCTGATCGTCTGCCCCGCGGAGTGCGCGGCAGAGCCAGAGCTGACCCGCAGTCCGGAAAAGGCGGATTATTCCGTCCAGATCGTCTGGGACGATGAAAAGACGCCGGAGCAGCGGCCGGGATCGCTGCCCGTCCAGCTGATGTGCGACGGGAAAGCCTATGGCCGCCCGGTTCTTTTATCCGAAGAACAGGACTGGCATTATACATGGAGCAGTCTGCCGACGGCGCATTACTGGGCACTTGCGGAGCAGAACGTTTCCGGCTACCTCGACGCGGAGGTGCAGAAAGAGGGGACAGTCTTCCGCGTGACCTATGCCGCAGCGCAGCCGGAACCGAAGCCTCAGCCAGGGGCCGGGGAAGCGCCGGAAACCGGAAAGCGCGGCTGGCTTGCAGCACCTGCGCTCATACTGATCGCCGCAGCGGGGATATTCCTGCGGAATCTAGGGTGTATCTGAAAACTCCCAACGCACCCGGACAGCGGGCCTTTTTGCGGTGCGCCGCGTCATTTTTCCTTGAAATACGTCAGTATTCCTGCGAAAAAATGTCTTGCGCAACGCAAAAATCCCTCGCTGCCGGTCACATCATGAGTTTTCAGATACACCCTACGAAAAAAATCAAAAAAAGCTTGACTGTAAACCTGCTTGATACTGTACGCTGAGGGCAGGAGGGATGCATATGACGATCAAGGAGATCGAAACACTGTCTGGACTGCCGCGGGCCAACATCCGGTATTATGAATCGGAGGGGTTGATCGCGCCCAAGCGGGCGGAGAACGGCTACCGGGAATATTCGCAGGCCGATGCAGAGGTGCTGCTGCGCGTGAAGCTGCTGCGGGCGCTGCCGTGGTATCTGGTGCTGTAGGCCGCAGGCGTGGACCCCAAGGCGAGACTGACTTCTATCTGGCTGAGCATACTCGGCATGGTTACAATGCTTGTGCCCGAACCGCTGCTTCTGCCGACGAGGCGCTTGCCGCCGCCGCGCGGCAGCTGCTGGACGAGCCGCTGCAGGAGCTTCACACACAGGCCGCAGGCTATCAGATCGACTATTCCCTCACCATGACCGGCTTCACCGGCCTTGCCGAAGACGGCTCACTGGAGCTTCCGCGAAATACGACCGGAAGCTATACGCTGTCCTTCGATATGCGGAAGCTGGATGGGTAACGCATCGACCCTGCAGCCAAATGAGCAAGCGGATACAGATCTGCTGCGGCTTTTCACAAAAAATTCTGCTTCCGCCGGGCGGAACAGGAACCCTGCCAATTGCAGCCGGGTTTCCCTGGTTCTTTGCATAAAACAGGCGCAGCCTGCACCGGGGCACGCGCAAAAACCGGGCCGTCCGCAGAGGGACGGCCCGGTTCTGATTGCATTCGTTCAGTCGACGATCTCGACGCTGACCTTCTGGCCGGTGCGCTGGGCAACGGACTTGATGATCGTGCGGATCTCCTTGGCGATGCGGCCCTGACGGCCGATGAGCTTGCCCATGTCCTCAGGGGCAACGCGAAGCTCAAGCACGGTCGTCTCGCCTTCTACCTCAGTGACCGTAACGCTGTCGGGATTATCGACCAGACTTTTTGCCATATACAGCAAAAGATCCTTCATGCCGGTACCCCAGACTTACAGGACGTTTGCCTTCTTGAGAAGACCGCGGACGGTGTCGCTGGGCTGTGCGCCGTTCTTGATCCACTGCTTGGCCTTGCCGGCGTCGATGGTAATGGCGTTGGCCTCGTTCTTCGGGTCGTAGGTGCCGATCTCTTCGATGCAGCGGCCGTCGCGCGGGAAGCGGGAATCGGCGACAACGATGCGGTAATACGGCTCCTTCTTGGCGCCCATTCTTCTCAGTCTGATCTTAACCATGATTGTTCCTCCAAAAATAAATCAAGTTTTCTTATTTCGTAAAGCCAAATCTGTTACGGCTGAAACGATGTGTTGACAGGATGCTTACAGGCCGGGGAAGCCGCCGAGGCCGCCCATGCCGCCGAGCTTGCCCATGCGCTTCATCTTGCGCGAGGCGCCGGGGCCGGAGAACTGCTTCATCATCTGATTCATCATGTCAAACTGCTTGAGCAGCTTGTTGATGTCCTCGACCTTCACGCCGGAGCCGAGCGCGATGCGCCGCTTGCGGCTGGAGTTGAGCACGGAGGGGGTCTCACGCTCATACGGGGTCATGGACTGGATGATGGCGGCGGTGCGGGCCATGGCCTTTTCGTCGACCTGCGCGCCCTTGAGCGCTCCGGCGTTCATGCCGGGCATCATGGCCGCGATCTCGTCGAGCGAGCCCATATTTTTCAGCTGCGAGAGCTGATCGTAGAAATCGGAAAGGGTGAATTTATTGCTCTTGAGCTTCTGCTCCAGCTCGGCGGCCTTCTTTGCGTCGAACGCGGCCTCCGCCTTTTCAATCAGCGTGAGCACGTCGCCCATGCCGAGGATGCGCGAGGCCATGCGGCCGGGGTGGAACGGCTCGATCTGATCAAGCTTTTCGCCGGTGCCGATGAATTTGATGGGCTTGCCGGTCACGGCCTTGATGGAAAGCGCCGCGCCGCCTCTTGCGTCGCCGTCGAGCTTGGAGAGCATGACGCCGGTGATGTCCAGATACTCGTCGAAGGTCTTTGCCGCGCTGACGGCGTCCTGACCGGTCATTGCGTCGACCACGAGCAGAATTTCGTCCGGGTTGACCGCGGCCTTGACGGCCTTCAGCTCGTCCATGAGCGCCTCGTCGACGTGCAGACGGCCTGCGGTGTCGAGGAAGACCATGTCGTTGCCGTGCCGTACGGCGTGAGCGACGGCTGCCTTTGCGATATCGACCGGGTTTGTCTGGCCCATTTCGAAAACGGGAATGCCGAGCTGTCCGCCGACGACCTGCAGCTGCTTGATGGCGGCGGGGCGGTAAATGTCGCAGGCTGCAAGCAGCGGATTTTTGTTCTGCTTTTTAAATAAGCCCGCGAGCTTTGCGCCGTTGGTCGTTTTGCCCGCGCCCTGCAGGCCGACCAGCATGACGACGGTCGGCGGCTGGGAGGCGATCTTGATCTTCTGGTTCTCGCTGCCCATGAGCGCGGTCAGCTCTTCGTTGACGATCTTGACGATCATCTGCGCGGGCGTGAGGCTTTCGAGCACGTCCGTGCCGACGCAGCGCTCGGTCGTCTTTTTGATGAAGTCCTTGACGACCTTGTAGTTGACGTCGGCCTCCAGCAGCGCCAGACGGATCTCGCGCATGGATTCCTTGACGTCGGCCTCAGACAGGCGGCCCTTGCCGCGCAGCTTTTTGAACGCGTTCGAGAGCTTTTCGGTTAAGCCTTCAAATGCCATGTGTTACTCCTTTATTTCCCGCACGGCGCGCAGGATCGCGCCGGCCTGCGGCGCAGCCCCCGGAACAGAAGCAAGCGCCTGCGCGTTCTGTGTGATCGTATCCAGTGCGGATTCCAGCCGCCGGTCGCGCGCGATGCAGCCGAGCGCAGCTTCATAGCCCTCCAGCAGCTCCTCGGCGCGGGCAAGCGTATCGTGGACACCCTGTCGGCTGATCCCGGCAGCGGATGCGATCTCGCTGAGAGAATAGTCCTGATTATAGTAGAGATCGAACAGGCCCCGCTGCTTTTCGGTCAGCAGCTCGCCATAATAGTCGTACAGCAGCGTCATGGTGAGCGCGTCAGACCGCATGGCAAGACCCCCAGATCAATCGTTCCGGTATACTATACAAGATTTTATCCCGGCTGTCAAGTGTTTTCCCTTGACAGCGCGCACATAAAATTGGCGGGCCACGGGCTTGCGCTGATGACATTGCCTCTTTCCGGCAGAGCGCAGATGTGGTAGAATAGGGTATATCGCGAATTCCAGACAGGAGAGCTTCCTATGAACCATGAATCACAACAGCAGTTTGACCCTGAAAACGCACCCGCGTTCGAACGCCTGCGCGACCGCAGGCGCGCAAAGCGCCGCCGGGTGCTCCGCGTCGCGCTGACGCTTCTTGTGTGCGCGGCACTGCTGGGCGGCGCAGTCTATTACGCGCACCGGCAGA
>ENA-OROS01000818-OROS01000818.1-human-gut-metagenome-genome-assembly--contig:-NODE-818-length-16849-cov-2.189056_pt1 | contig 16849 bp, 15 predicted proteins | sample MGYA00242134_ERZ509059 | MGnify/ENA primary metagenome ERZ509059 (study PRJEB26280, sample SAMEA2338753) | human gut metagenome | biome: human gut; feature: human-associated habitat; material: faeces... | reverse complement strand
TTTTTTGTAAAAGGTCCTGCACTTCCTGCGCGCGGTCAACGCTTAAAATATTTTTGCCAATAGCCGTCTGGCTGTTAAAGCCAAAAATTTTGGCGGCACTTTCATTAACAAAAAGCACATTTTTATGCCCGTTTAACAGCACCAGGCCTTCGCTCATATTATTGGTAATAATAGTCAGTTCTTCCTGCTTGCGGCGCAGTTTGTCAAGGTTTTTGCTAAGCTGGCGTTTTTGCTTGGCTATACGCGTCAAAAACGGAGCCAGTTCGTCATAAGTATCATTATCAAGCGGTTCATCAAGGTTCACCATATCTAACGGCTTAACAAGTTTTTTGGTGAGCCTGCGCGCCGCAATACTTGCCAAAAGCGCAACCAAAATTACTATGCCAAACATAAACGGCATCATTTGCGTTACCGATTTATAAATGCTGTCAATAGTGCGTGCCAGACGCAAAATTTTTCCGTCATCAAGGCGTACAGCATAATAATAAGTCGTTTTGTCCAAAGTATCCGAAAAACGTTCTTCCTCGCCGGAGCCTTTTTCTACCGCTTCCATAACTTCCTGCCGCATTGCATGGTTTTCCAGCGTATTTGCTTCGGCCTGATTGTCAAACAAAACCGTGCCGTCTGTATCAATAAGGGTAATGCGCACATCGTCCGAATTTTCTGCCGCAATAAGATTTAAATAACTATTGCCGCCGCTTTGCAGCCCCATACTGATATAACGGGCTTCCTGCCTCAGTTCTTTTTTTGTTTCGTTAAAAAAGTCCTGCGATACAACGAATGTTATTAAAAGAGAAGCCAGCAGCACTGCCGTTGCGGCAAGTGCTACCAGCGTTCTGAAAATTTTATTTTTCATGTTCGGCTCCTATGCGGTAACCCACGCCGCGCACAGTTTCAATCACCGTGCTGGCAGAACCGAGTTTTTGGCGCAATGTACGGATATGAACATCAACAGTACGTGTTTCGCCGGCAAAATCATACCCCCAAATATCTGTAAGAAGCTGTTCGCGGGTAAATACCTGACCGGGACGTTCCATCAATTTATGCAGCACCTCAAATTCCTTGTAGGTAAGCACAACTTCATCGTTATTTACAAAAACCATATGGCGTGCAATATCCATTTTTATGACGCCGGCAGTTAATTCATTTGTTTTATCTTCTCTTATATAACGGCGCAGCACCGCCTTAACGCGCGATACCATTTCCATCATGCCGAAAGGTTTGGCAATATAATCATCAGCACCGCTGTCAAGCCCCATTACTTTATCAAATTCCGAACCTTTGGCAGTAGCCATGATAACCGGTATGCCTGCCGTGCGTTTATCACGGCGCAGGCGTTTAAGCACCGCAATACCGTCATCGCCCGGCAGCATAATATCAAGAATAATCAGCTGCGGCACAACAGTTTCCAGCGCTTTAAAAAGTTCTTCGCTGGTTTCCAGCCCTATCGCCGGAAAACCTGTGGACTTTAATGTATAAACTTCAAGTTCGCGGATATTAGGATCGTCCTCCACGCAGAATATCATGTATGCCTTCCTCCTCAAGCGTTCCTGTTATCATAAACAATACCCATTGGGAAATGTTTACGGCATGGTCGCCTACTTTTTCAAAGTATTTGGCAATCATCAGGTAATCAATTGCCTGCTCGCCGCTGTCCTGAGTATTGCGGATGATATGGATAAGCTCGCGTTTAGCCTGGGCAAACAGCTCGTCGACCTGATCATCATCACGTTCAACCTGCTGTGCCGTGCGGATATCGCTTTTTACAAAAGCATCCAGAGTATTGGATACCATTTTTTTGGTTACAGAAGCCATTTGTTTAAGAATTGTAGTGTCATAATCCATTCTTAAATTATCCTGGCTTAAAATTTCGGCAATATTGCCGGCAACTTCGCCGATGCGACGCATATCGGTTACAATTTTCAGTGCAGAAGAAATCTGGCGCAGGTCGGATGCAACCGGCTGCTGTTTCAGCAAAAGGTTAATGCAGATATTCTCCAGTTCCCTTTCTTTTTCCTCTGTCTTTTTGCTTAAAATTATAATATCCCTTGATACTTCATCAGTAGGGTTATCAAGCGCATTCGCAACTTTTTCCAAAGCGTTTTCGCACAAGGTGCCCATAACGATAAGTTCGGTATTGAGCTGCTCCATTTGTGCCATAAATCTGCTTCTTACCATCAGCCGAACCTCCCTGTAATATAATCTTCTGTCTTTTTCTCTTTAGGATTGCTGAACAATGTTTCAGTATCGTTAAACTCAACAACTTCCCCTAAAAGGAAGAATGCTGTTTTATCGGAGATGCGTACTGCCTGCTGCATATTGTGCGTTACTATAACAATAGTATAATTCTGTTTTAATTCTACTGCAAGGTCTTCAATTTTCAAAGTAGAAATAGGGTCAAGCGCTGAAGTAGGTTCGTCCATCAGAAGCACTTCAGGCTGAACGGCAAGAGCCCTTGCTATGCACAAACGCTGCTGCTGCCCGCCGGAAAAACCAAGTGCGCTTTTATCAAGGCGGTCTTTAACTTCATCCCAAATTGCAGCTTTACGCAAAGAATCTTCAACAATATCATCAAGTTTGCTTTTATTGTGAATGCCGTGGGTTCTCGGTCCGAAAGCGATATTATCATAAACGCTCATCGGAAACGGATTAGGCTTTTGGAATACCATGCCTACACGTTTACGCAGCATGTTTACATCATCGTTAAGGTAAATGTCATCGCCGTTTAAAAGCACTTTGCCGGTAACGCGGCAGCCTTCAACCAAATCATTCATACGGTTAAGGCAGCGCAGCAAAGTAGATTTACCGCACCCGGAAGGCCCGATAAAAGCAGTTATTTCTTTTTCGCGGATATGCATGTTAATATTTTTCAGCGCATGAAATTCGCTGTAATACAAATCGAGGTTTTCAATAGTAATCTTATCTTCCATCTCAGTTCCCTTTCATCAATTTACGTGCCATATAAGAAGAAACGGCATTAATTGCTATAACAATCACTACAAGAATAACAGCGGTTGCATAGGCCTGCTTCATAAACAAACCTTCGCTGGCAAGCACATACATATGCACTGCCAATGTGCGTCCGGACGAAAAAACATCATGCGGCAGCGCTGCAACTGTGCCTGAGGTGTACATCAATGCCGCAGTTTCGCCTACAATACGGCCAATGCCGAGAATTACGCCTGCCAGAATGCCCGGTATTGCCGAAGGAAGTACAATGGCAAATACCGTGCGGAGTTTGCCTGCACCAAGACCGTAACTGCCTTCGCGGTAGCTATCGGGAATAGCTTTCAGCGCTTCTTCGGTAGTACGCATAATCAGCGGCAGAATCATAATCGCAACCGTGCAGGAACCTGCAAGCAGCGAATAACTCCATTTTAAATAGGTTACAAAAAACAGCATGCCGAACAAACCGTAAACAATGGAAGGTATGCCGGAAAGCGTATCCGCCGTAACCCTTACAACGCCCACTATTTTATTATCGCGGCTGGCATATTCAACAAGATATATTGCTGCAAAAATGCCAAGCGGCGTAGCAATGGCCAGTGCCAGAAGCACCATAATAATAGTATCGACCAGAGCAGGAAACAGTGAAACATTCTGAGTATTATATTCTAAAGCAAACAAATCAAAATTGATGTTGGGAATGCCCTGCATCAAAATATAACCTAACAAAAAGGCAAGCGATAAAAATGTAACTACCGCCGAAACAAGCACACATACAAGCAGAGCAATGGATAACGGGTCGCGCCCGTACCTGTACAGAGTTTTACTGAGTGTATTGCCATTCATTGCTGTACCACCTTACCCTTCAGATACGAGAACGTTAAATTAATAATGAGAATGAAAATAAACAGCACAACAGCAGTTGCAATCAGCGCATCACGGTGCATATCGGCAGCGTAACCCATTTCAATAACAATATTGGTAGTCATGGTACGCACGCCTTCCAAAAGCCCCTGCGGCATACGTGCCTGGTTGCCCGCAACCATAATTACTGCCATGGTTTCGCCAACCGCACGGCCAAGCCCCAGTATAATTGCCGCCATAATGCCGGATTTCGCTGCCGGAACTATTGTAAAAAATACGCTGCGCACATGCCCTGCGCCAAGCGCCAAAGCGCCTTCGTAATAGCTGTTGGGCACTGCTCTCAGCGCAGCTTCGGCAACGCTGATAAGCGTAGGCAGAATCATCATGCCCAAAAGAAGCGATGCAGTCAGCATACTGCTGCCGGTACCACCGATATTGTCGCGGATAAACGGAACCATTACAACCAAACCGAAAAAGCCGTAAACAACAGAAGGTATGCCTGCCAAAAGTTCTACTGCCGGCTTTAAAATTCTGTACATTCCTTCCGGACAAAAACGCGCCATAAATACTGCCGTTAAAATGCCGATAGGCACGCCTACAACAATAGCTCCCAAAGTAACATAGGCACTGCCTAAAATCATCGGCAAAATGCCATACATGTCATTATTAGGCCGCCAGGTCTGTCCGAGGAAAAATTCGGTTACGCCTATTTTGCCTATTGTCGGCAGGCCGTTGCCGAACAAAAATACGCAAATCATTGCAACAAGCGCAATGGAAGCGCAAGCGGCCGCCAAAAAGACAAGGCGCATTATTTCTTCTTTACCTTTTTTCATAAACCCTCACAATTTTCATCAACTTTATTTTTCTATGCTTACAATTAACGGTTGCCTGTAAAGGCAACCGTTAAAAATTGGTGTTATATTTGTTGTTATATCAACACTATTAAACCGCAGAACTCTTATTGCAGTTTATTCCATTCGGTTGCTTTGCCGGTAAAGATATCTGCAACCTGAGCTTTGGTAAGGTTATCAACTTTGTTAGCTTTGTTTACGATAACTGCAATACCGTCAGTAGCAATTACAGTATTTTTAACGCCTGCATCAAGTTCGCTCTGTTTCAGTTCACGGGAAGCCATACCGATATCGCATACGCCGTTGATTGCAGACTGAACGCCGGTGGTAGAATCGCTCTGCTGAACTTCGATGTTAACATCCGGATTCAGTTTTACATAAGCCTCTTTAAGTTTTTCCATAACAGGAGTTACGGAAGAAGAACCTGCTACAACAATTTTACCGCTCTGTTTGCTGCCTTTGTAAGCTTCAGCTTTGTCGCTGCCGATGTAACCGTTTTTAGAAACTACATCCTGGCCTTCTTTAGACATAATGAATGCGATGAAATCCTGAGCAACCGGGCTTGCACCATCTTTGGTTACAATGTTGAACGGACGGGCAACTTTATAAGAACCGGCTTTAATATTTGCTGCGCTTGCTTCTGCGCCGTCAATTTTCAGTGCTTTAACAGTATCGTTTAAAGAACCGAGGGAAATATAACCGATAGCGTCTTTATTGCCTGCAACAGTAGTCATCATAACAGCGGTGCTGTTGGTGATGGAAGCATCCTGAGTGGTCATATCAACTTTTTTGCCGTCATCGCCTTTCTTTTCAATGCCGAAAAGTTCGATGAAAGCGCCGCGGGTACCGCTGCCGTCTTCACGGGAAATTACAACGATTTTGCCGCCTGCTGCCGGAGCTGCTTCTTCTTTTTTCTCGCCGCCGCAGCCGGTGAATACAGCTGCACTCATAACTGCTAACATAACGCCTGCAATAAGTTTTTTGTTCATTTTCATAATTACATAAGCCTCCAGATTTTTGATTTGCTTTTGATTTGCTTTATTAAATTGCTATGGTTAAATAATACTGGCCAAACATTAAATCTGTTAGAGGAGAAATGTTAAATCTATGTTAAACCGCTCATAAATTTTTCAGCTTTTATATAAAAAACATTACAGTTTTATTCCCTTTTTTCAAGTCTTAACCAGTCTTATTCTTATTCAGCGGCAAAAATATTAACATCATTACAAAGATATGTTACACTGTAAACAGCAAATAATTATAATGGGGTGATATTATGTCATCAGCAGATACTAAAGCGCACAAAACCGGCACAACACGCCTTTTGACAGATGCAGACGTTGAAGTTTTGGAATCATTTGACGAAGGCTATGAAGCATATTTTGGCAAAATGATTGACTATCTTGATAAATTTGTGGAAAAAGGAGTAAAAGAAGGACGTTTTACAGAACAGCAGGCAGCGGAAGATTTGGAAATTGTATTGTGGTATGCCTTTGCCTACAACAATCTAGATATTTACCCCGCCTATTACCGTTCACTCGAAATTATGAAACCCGCTGAAAAAAATGCCAAAGGCTGCGGCGCATGGTATTACCGCTATTCCATCGCGCTGATGTATTGCAGCAGATTAAACGAATCTCTGGAATATGCCGAAAAAGCTGTAACGGAAGAACCCACCTATCCATGGGGATGGCTGCAGGCAGCAAAAATGCGCTATCATTTTGGCTTCACTGAAGGTGCGCTGCAAGCTATCGAAGAAGGTTTAAAACTTCTTCCGGATGACTACGAATTTTTAACGCTCCGCAAGGAAATCAGCCTTGGTTACACGCTGGAACAGCTTGAATATCACTGGATTAGCCCGGAACACGATAAAAAACTTCAAGCCGGGCTTGATAAAGACGCCGACGAAAAACAGCGTTCCATTGCAGGGATTATTAAAAACGAAGAAAATTTCAACAAAATAAAAACTCTGTTCAAACCCGAAGAATGGGAAGCTGATGCACCTTTCTGCCACGGGCTGATAGAACTGAACAACATAAAATTCCGTATTATGTTCCGCATGAACGAAGCAGCAATGTCTAAATTAAATTTTGAATGGCTGTCAGACCAAAAAGACATTATTGCCATGCATTATTTGCAGCGCCCCTGCGGCAGCGGCATTTGCCAGCTTGTGCTGGTTGTGTTCAATCTTGATTACAGCATCACCCTTGTTTATTACGACCCTGCCAAAGACCGTCACTATGAAATCAGCACGCCCAACCACGGCGATTTATCTTCAGAAGTAATGCTAAACTTAGAATTCACCGATGAAGAAATAGACAACAACACATTGAATTAAAGATAAAACTCTAAAAAACAAAAATACTACAAATAATAAAAGCGCGCTTTGCTGTTTGCAAAACGCGCTTTTATATACACTTATTTTTTGTTAACAATTAAGGATACAGTAGGCTGACTAATGTTAAACAAATTTGCCAAAAACATCTGCGAAATATCTTTTTCGTGATACAACCTGTAAATCTCTGCGTTCCGTTCTTTACGATTGGTAAAAGGCTTAATCTCTACCGTTTCGCCATCAATTTTATAACCGTAATCACGCAGTACAACAATTATATAATCACCGTCAGTTTTTTCTGCTTTAATTTCCCAGCAGCGCATCCCGTTTTTACCGCGCAGCATATAATTAACATATTCCGCCGTACAATCAGCAGCAAATTGTTTAAATTTCTTTTCATCAAAAGGATTTAACTTTATCATCTCAACCACATTTTTCTAATATCATTAATAAAGCAAGACAAATTGGGGAGCAAACACTCCCCTTTTTGTATATTGCTTTATTTCTAATTAAAAGCTGAATGTCAGGTTAGCCATCCATTTGTTGGCTTTTACAGTGTCGCCTTTCTGATATTCATAACCCAAACCATAAGTTACATTAGATTTTTCAGCTTCAATGCCAAGTCTGCCAATAAAGCTGCCGCTGTCAGCAGTTTCAAAGCCAAAGCTGTCTGCTGCACCATTAAGGCTTACGGTCATATCAGTATCGCGGTCGCCCATTGTCCATACATAGCCAACTTCTGCAACCGGTTTAACCGTCCAATCGCCGCTCTGTACTTCTGCACTGTAAGTTACGCCTACCGGCAAGAGCCACAGGTTCTGGTCATCGGCATTGTATTCCATGCCAAGGCTATTGCTGTAATCGCCTGCGCCAAGATGCATATAACGGATGCCTGCATACGGTACAAATTTACCTGCGCCTGCTTCATAAGCCTGTTCTGCACGGATGCCAATGCTGAATGCATCTGCGTCAGCAGAAGCGGTAATTTCGTGACCGCTGTTGTTTTGGGTAATATCGTTATCGCTGTGCAGATAGCTGATGTCGCAAAGGATTGCGCTGTTGCCGTTATCAATGCGGCCATACAGGCTTGCGCCATAGTATTCAGCATCATTTTTAGTGGTAGCTGCAATGTTGCTGCCATCAATGTTGCCATCAGCATAGCTTAAAGCAATACCTGCGGTAACTTTGCCGTTTTTGTAAAGGTCACTGCCGACTACAATGCCATTGTACTGTGCATCATAGCTGCCTTCAATACCGCCTAAATCCATACCGTCAATATCTTCTTTGTTATGGATGTAGTGTGCCCAGATGTCTTTATCCTGTTCGCCGTGGGTTGCAAGGCTTAAATGATGTGCAACAGCGTCAGTCATAGCGTTGCTCATGCTGTAAGTGCCGTGGTTTACACCGGCAAGTTCACCCATGTTTGCAACACTGTTAAGAGCAGCTGTTGCCTTATCAGCATCAGCGGATTTTAAAACATTATCGAAGAAATCGTTATGAATATTATTTGCAGTAAGATTTGTTACAATACCGCCAATAACAACATTCGGCAAAACTTCAGAAGCATCAGCAACACCTACAACAATATTGCCTTCTTCATCAGTAATAATATTCTGCATTAAATTATCAGTTTTCATTTGCGAAACAGCCTGTTGGTTTAAAACTTCGACATCACTCGCAGTACCACCAAACAATTTAGTTGTTAAAACATCGCCGGTATCAACATTTGCCAAAATAATATTTGAATCTTCACTTAATGAAGCATTGTTATTTGCAATAATGGCTTCTCCGCTAACTTTATCAGTATCAATTATAATATCACCATCAATTTTAGCGTCTGCTACAGTAATAGTATTATTAATATTTAAAGTAGCATCTTTACCTACACCAATATTACCGTCCGTACCATTCCATTCGTTTACTGCCCAAGTGCCGTTATTAAAATTAATCGAACCATTTCCAGAAGCACTATATATACCTGTACTGCTCTCAGTTGCGTTGCCAGAAAGATTTACAGTACCACTATCATCAACAGCAACGTCACCAATAAGCTCTACAACTTTACCTTCACTACCAACATTTATTTCGCTATCCGTGCCTGTCGCCATTAAAGCATATGCATTTTCTTTAGCTGATACTTTAATTGAAGTGTTACCTAACAGATTTACTTTAGCGCTTTCTTCAGTATATATACCATAACCAGATCCCATATTTTCTTTAATAAAAATATTAGTATTAGTATTTTCATTAACATTAAGTTCTCCACCAAAGGCACTTACTCCGTAAGCATCTTTTGCAGTTTTATCACTCGGAATATTTGATGTATCATAGCTATCAGTTACATCTACAACAATATTAAAATTATGTGAATTTATTTGCGAATTACCATATGAATTTAATCTCAATCCAACAGTACCATTAGAATAACCAGTAAGGTCATCATCAACACTTGTTCCCTTAAGATTAATATTAAAATTATTAACATTATCTGTTACTTTTATATTACCTTGTCCACTGGTATTAATACCTACCAAACCACCAAGTGCCACTTCGTCATCACTGTCAGCAGTTATAGTTACATTTCCATTATTATTAAAAAGCACCTCGCCTTTTGTGTAAATAGTAGTAATTCCATGAGGACTTTTAGAAGCAATATTTATATCACCGTCATTGTTAAAGTTAACTTTTGAAATTTCATCTACACGTAGAGCAGCAGTTGAATAGTTTTGAGAATAACTACTAATATTTACTTTTCCACCATTAAATTCAACACTTCCATTTTCTTTATGATTAACATATAATCCATATGTCCATTTGTTAGCTCCACCAATGCTGTTATTAATTATATTAGTTTCGTCAGCATTAAATTTTATATTACTATCACTAAAAATAAATACACCTGAACTTTGTACATTATTGTTTAAATCTATATTTATATTCGTTATAGCACCATCAAATACAACATCAGCAGCCTTGCTTAACAATACACCATATTTGTTTCCCTCAAAATCACCGGCATTATCATCAGAAGCGCTCACAATTAAATCTGTTCCATGATATTCTTTTCCAGTTAAATCTAATCCACCATTAACTTCTTCAGCTAAAACATTATTTGAAAAGAAAAGAGTACCCATCGTTAAAACTGAACATAAAACTTTTTTTGATAAATTACTTTGTCTAAAAGTTTTTATTTTCATTTCATTACTTCCTTTCATGTTTTTTATAACTTCTAAAATTTGCGTACGCTAATCGTTACCGAAATTATACCACATATTTACCCCCCCGCAAGACATTTTGGTTTGCGTATACCGAACTTTTACTGGTCTTGTGGAAACAAAACGTGCTTATTAAGGTTTAACTTTTTTGGCAAACATCAAAATCATGGTGACTAAACGCAGCCTATACTAAAGACTAAACAAATAAAAAAATACCCTGTTGTGCTTTAAAAGCATTACAGGGTATTTTGATTAGTTAATTTTATTTCTTCTTTTTACCAAGGTAGGCAGCTTTAATTTCCGGATTTTCCAAAAGTTCTGCGCCTGTGCCGGTCATTGTAATTTTGCCGGTTTCCAAAACGTAAGCCTTGTGGGCAACCTTTAAAGCCATATTGGCGTTTTGTTCAATTAAAAGTATTGTCATTCCCTTGGAATTAATATACTGGATAATGCTGAAAATATCTTTAATAATCAGCGGTGCAAGACCAAGCGAAGGTTCGTCCATCATTAAAAGCTGCGGACGCGAAAGCAGCGCGCGCCCAACGGCAAGCATCTGCTGTTCACCGCCGGAAAGCGTACCGGCCATCTGCCAGCTTCGTTCCTGCAAACGCGGAAACATTTCATACACCCAGTCAATATCTTTTTGGATGCCTTCTTTATCACTGCGCATATAAGCGCCGATTTGCAGATTTTCAAGTACTGTAAGATTAGGGAAAATTCTGCGTCCTTCCGGAACGAGCGTTAACCCTTTGCTTACAATCTGCTGCGAATTGAGTTTGGTAATATCATTTCCTTCGTATTCTATTTTGCCGCTTTGCGGTTTTACCAACCCTACAATGCTGCGCAGCAGTGTGCTTTTACCTGCGCCGTTAGCGCCGATAAGCGTTACAATCTGGCCTTTTTCAACTTCAAGTGAAATTCCCTTTAAGGCCTCAATGCCTCCGTAGGATACGACAAGATTTTCTACTTTAAGCATCTTCATCCACCCCCAGGTAAGCATCAATAACCCTTTGGTTATTTTGAATTTCATTAGGCGTGCCTTCGGCAATCGTCATACCAAATTCCAAAACATAAATCCGGTCAGAAATTTCCATAATCAAATCCATGTGATGTTCAATCATGAAAATAGTTAAATTATATTCTTTGTGAATCTGGCGTATAAATTCAGTCAGTTCATCCGTTTCTTTCGGATTCATGCCGGCTGCCGGTTCGTCAAGCAAAAGCAGGCGCGGTTTGGTTGCAAGTGCACGTACAATTTCAAGACGGCGCTGCTGTCCGTAAGGCAGGCTGGAAGCCTTTTCATTGCGTACATCCCACAGCCCTACTTCCTGCAAAAGTTTTTCTGTGCTGCGGTGCATTTGCTCTACTTCTTTCATGTACCACGGCAAATGCAGCGTTGCCGATACAAAGTTGGATTTCAAATGCAGATGGTTAGCAATCAAAACATTTTCATACACCGTTAAATCTTTAAACAGCCTGATATTCTGGAAGGTACGGGCAATACCGAGTTTGGCAATCTCACTCGGGCGTTTGCCGGTAATGTTATGCTCTTTTCCCTGCGCATCAGTATACAATACTTTGCCTTCCGTTGGCGTATAAACGCCGGTAACCATATTGAACGCTGTTGTTTTGCCTGCACCGTTCGGACCGATAAGCGCAACAATTTCTCCATCGTTGATTTCAATATTCAGTTTATAAACGGCAGTTACGCCGCCGAACTGCATGGTAATGGCATCAGTTTTTAAAATCATTGTGCTGCCCCCTTCCGCTTAATAAAGCCAAGAGGATTTTTTACAAAATCAATTGCTTTCTGCCAGCTAAACTCCCGCGTACCCATAATGCCGTGGCGCCAGAACAGTACGCAAACCATAAGCAGCAGCGAGAAAATAACCATACGGAAGCCCGGACGGAACAATGGAATATCCATGCCGAACAGCATCAGCGGTTCATCAAAGAAACGTAAGTATTCAAGCCCTGCCGTTACAATTACAGCGCCAAGCATACTGCCGGTAATGCTGCCCATGCCGCCCAGCACAATAATTAACAGGAAGTTATAGGTAAGCGTAAACAAAAAGTTTTTAGGGTCAACAGTGCCAAGCAGCGCGCCATACAAACCGCCGCCAATGCCGGCAAAAAATGCGCTGACCATAAAGGCCAGGTTTTTATGCCAAAACAGGTTAATGCCCATAGCTTCCGCTGCAATTTCATCCTCGCGGATAGCTTTAAAAGCCCTGCCGTAAGAAGAATTAACAAGCAGCGTAATGAAAACAAAGCAAATAACAGTTACCAAAAAGATATAACGCACGTCATTCAGCGGCGGAATATCCTTAATGCCCAATGCGCCGTTGGTAATGCTCTGCGCATTGGTAATCCAGATACGGATAATTTCGGAAAAGCCCAAAGTCGTTACGGCAAGGTAATCACCGCGCAAACGCAGAACAGGCGTACCGATTGCAAACGCAAACAGCGCCGCAAGCGCGCCGCCCAAAATAAGCGCAGCCCATAAAGGCAGTTCAATATCCGCAATCAGCGGATTCATCGGCACAGCGTAAAAAACATTTTCCCTGTATTCAACAGGTACGGTAAAAATACCAACCGTATATGCACCGATTGCCATAAATCCGGCCTGCCCCAGTGAAAACTGCCCTACAAAACCGTTGGTTAAGTTCATGGAAAGTCCGATAATGGCGTAAACAAGGCACAAATTAACAATTCTGCGGATATAAGAGTCCATTTCCTCCTGAACGAAAAAAGCAAGGCCGAAAAGGACAATTATGCCGGCTATGGTTAACAAAGCATCTCTTTTTTTCGTCATAATTACACCTTCTCCGTTGTTTTTTCGCCCAAAAGGCCAGTAGGTTTATAAAACAGAATAACAATCAAAACAATAAATGCAAATGCGTCACGGTAGCCGCTTAAATCCGGGAAGAAAGCAACAATTAAAATTTCGCCGAGACCGAGGATAAAGCCGCCGAGCACAGCGCCCTTAATATTGCCTATGCCGCCGATAACCGCAGCAATAAAGCATTTTAAACCGGGCATAACACCCATCATCGGCGTAATGCCGGGATAACGGATGCCGTACATAATTGCACCGATTGCCGCCAGTGCAGAACCCATGATAAAAGTAATGGAAATAATTTTATCAATATTAATGCCCATTACTCTTGCAATTTCGTAATCTTTGGAAACGGCACGCATTGCCATACCTGTTTTGGTATGATTAACAATGTGCAGCAAAACTACAAGGCTTAACACTGTTACAACAGGTATAACAAGGCAGATGGCCTGAATTTCAATGCCGCCCACGCTGACGTTCTGCGACAGCAAAGGCACATCCGGAAAACGCATCGGGCGTCCGCTGAAAAGATAGTTGGCAAGGTTTTCCAGCAAATAGGATGCGCCGATTGCGGAAATCAAGATAGAATTTTTAGGTGCTTCACGCAGAGGGCGGTATGCGCTGCGCTCTATTAAAACACCAAGTATTGCGGTTAAAATAATCGTTATAATAAAGGTTAAATACCACGGAATATGAAATGCGGTAATACCAAAAAATGCAAAATAACATGCCATCATTACAATGTCGCCATGGGCAAAGTTAATCATCAGCAAAATGCCGTATACCATGGTATAGCCAATGGCTATCAGCGCATACAGGCTGCCGAGCGATATTCCGTTGACCATGTGCTGCGCAAAGCTCAGCGCTGACATGTTGGCAATAGCGTCAAAAAACTCCATAAGGGCACCTCATAACTAAAAAACTGCTCCCTTCCCTCAAAGGAAGGGAGCACCTTTTACTTAATTTTAATCATTTAGCGGCTTTTACATAATCTTTAAAAGTAAATTTGCCGTCTTTAACAGTTTTGATCACAGCGCCTTTAATCGGGTCGCCGTTTTCATCCAGCGTGGTCATGCCGGTTACACATTCAAGGTCTTTGGTAGCGGCAATAGCATCACGGATTTTAACGGTATCGGTAGCAGTACCAGCTTTTTCAATGCCGTTAACAGCAATCAGGTAAGCATCATATGCCATAGCGGTTAAAGCAGAAGGTTCGCCGTTGTATTCCTGAGTATAAGCATCAAGGAATTTTTTAGCTTCTTCGGTGCTTGCTTTTTCACGGTCAAATGCGGTGGATAGTGCAACGCCTTCAACATCTTTGCCGCCTACGTCAATGAATTCCTGAGTTTCCCATGTATCGCCGCCCATAAACTGAGCAGTGATGCCAAGCTGACGTGCCTGTTTAACAAGCAGTGCAGATTCGGTAAAGTTGCCCGGTGCAAATACTGCGTCCGGATTCTGTGCTTTAATATTGGTCAGAATAGCGGTAAAATCTTTATCGCCGGTCTGGTAGTTTGCTACATCAACGATGCTGTTTTCATCGCCGGTCAGCTTAACAAACTCTTCACGGAAGAATTTTGCCAGGCCTACGGAATAGTCATTGGAAACTTCCTGCACGATAGCTACTTTTTTAAAGCCGTTCTGATGTGCATATTCTGCCATTACTTTGCCCTGGAACGGGTCAATGAAGCATGCACGGAAATAATAATCGTTGTTGGCGGTTACCTGCGGGTTAGTGCAGCTTGTGCCAACAGCAGGAACTTTATTTTCTTTAACTATATTGCCAGCAGCCATAGAAAGGGAAGAACCATAAGAACCAACAATTGCGCTTACTTTATCCTTTTCAATGAGGCGCGCTGCAACGGAAGCAGCTTCAGCCTTATCGGATTTATTATCGGCAACTACAAGTTCAACTTTTTTGCCTAAAACTTCAGGATGCAGTTTATTGGCAAGTTTAATGCCGCGCAGCTCCAATTCGCCGCCTGCTGCATTATCACCTGTCAGCGGAAGGAATACACCTACCTTTACAACATTGGAATCAGCAGCTTTTTCTTCGCCGCCGCAGCCTGCCATCAAGCCGGTTGCTAATGCCGATACGGCAAGTAATGATAATAATTTTTTAAATTTCACTTTGCATCTACCCCTTCTTAACTGTTTTGTACAGTTTTATAATAATCTTGTTTTAGATTATAACATTAAAGTCCATTTGTGACAAGAATGTTAAAAAAGCGTAAATATTAACAATTTTATTATTTTAAAATATCATTTTTTGTAACTTTGTTGCTTTAAAGCCGTGTACATTTTCAATTTTCTTTTATTTTTGTTTTTATAAGAAGAACTTTACCAACTCAACATTTTGGACACGTCCACCACAGAAATACACAGAAGCAAAAACTTTTAAAAAATTTTTTAATGTATACAAGAATACATTGTAAATTGAGTTTATCTTTTTACACTTTCGAATAAAAACACCATTATATATGTTATACTTTAATAAAAAGCAGCAGGCTGAGGTGAACGGATATCATGTCAAAATTATCAAAAGAAGAAAAGAAAGCCATGATAAAAAACTGGAAAGAAACTCAACGCAGGGATTATATACTTACTAAAGCTGAAGCAGAAAAACTATTAAATTATCTGGACAATATCTTAGAAAACACTCCCTGTGACAACACTTTGCGTTTTACAAAAGAATGGCTGCAGCACAACCTTCCTGCGGAAAAAATTGAAGGCATACTTGCAGAAATGCGTGCAATGGGCGGCTACTGCGACTGTGAAGTGTTAATGAACTGTTATGAAGAATATGATTTAAGCTAAACTTCTGCTGCTATAATAAAATTTATGGTAAAGGATGCCCAAACTATGAAAGTAATCGATTTAACGCATACCATTACAGAAAATATGCCTGTATTTCCCGGTACTGAACAACCAAAACTAACTACAATTAATACTTATGATAAAAACGGTTTCAGGGAAACGCTTTTGCAAATTACAACTCATACCGGCACGCATATAGACCCGCCTGCACATGTTTATGCCGGTAAAGAAGCACTTGATGATTTGCCGCCTGAATCGTTTATAGGCAAGGCTTTGGTTATAGACTGCCGCGGTTTAAAAGCAGGCAGCAGCATAACATTAGAGCATATAACGGCTTATGGCGCCAAAGCAGCCTCTGCCGATTTTTTACTGTTTAACCTTGGCTGGGATAAATACTGGGGCACCGAAACATATTTAGGTAATTACCCCTGCTTAAATGAAGAAGCATTAAATTTTATTTTAAACGGCAGCTATAAAGGCATTGGCTTTGATGTAATGGGCATTGACCCTATTGCCGACGAAGAATTAACACTGCATAAAAAACTATTTGCCAATAAACGCATTGTAAATATTGAAAACCTTAAAAATTTGGAGTTATGCGGCGATGAACTTTTCTGGTTCAGCTGTTTTCCCTTAAAAATAGCAAACAGCGACGGCTCACCCATCCGCGCCGTTGCCTGGTTTGAATAATAAGTTTAAAATATGGCACAAAAAAAGCGCAAACTGATAAACCAGTTTGCGCTTTTTACTTTTATTTATAATGTATTAGCATAATTTACTGCGCTTACGGCATTAGGCGCATAAAAATCAGCACCGATACTGTCGGCGTAATCCTGCGTAAGCACTGCGCCGCCGCACACAATTTTAAAATTGCCTGCTGCCCGTAAAGCCTTAATGGTTTCTTCCATGGCACCGACAGTCGTAGTCATCAGTGCCGAAAGACCGACCACTCTGGCGTTATTTACAACAGCCGCTTCCACAA
>ENA-OROS01000813-OROS01000813.1-human-gut-metagenome-genome-assembly--contig:-NODE-813-length-16946-cov-4.830561_pt1 | contig 16946 bp, 11 predicted proteins | sample MGYA00242134_ERZ509059 | MGnify/ENA primary metagenome ERZ509059 (study PRJEB26280, sample SAMEA2338753) | human gut metagenome | biome: human gut; feature: human-associated habitat; material: faeces... | reverse complement strand
AGTATAACGCGCTTGTTTTGGGCAAGGCGGCGGAGAGCAACAATCTCATTCAGGAGAAGTACATCACCGTTTCGGCAGAAAAGAAAAGCGTGGAGGAGGCCCGCGCATTCTTCTCCCGTGTTGGAACTGACCTCACCACGGGGCTTTCCCGTATGTCCTCCAGCGTTCGTGAGATCACGGTCAATGACCGCCTGCGGCTTCTGCATGACTTCTATCGTCCCGGCGAGGAACAGCTATTCCGGTTCAATTTGGAGGACACCATACGCAAAGGGCATGACTTCCGGGACTGCATCGCCCCGGACTGTATTTCCTTTCAAAAAAATCACTATGAGTTGGGCGATCATGTGGGCCGTACCCTGTTCCTGCGGGAATATGCCAGCTTTATTTCCGACGAGATGATTACGGAGCTGATGGACTATCCCCGGAACATGATGCTCTCCATCGACATTATCCCTGTGGCGATGGACGAAGCCGTGAGCGATATTCGCAAGCGCATTATGTCCGTGGAATCGGATATTACCCGCTGGCAGCAGCGGCAGAATCAGAACAACAATTTTACCGCCAGTATTCCCTATGACTTGGAGCAAATGCGGAGCGAAACGAAGGAATTCATGGACGACCTCATGAGCCGCGACCAGCGTATGATGCTGGCTTTGGTGACGCTGACGCATTTGGCAGATAACCTCGAACAGCTCGACCAGGACACCGAGGCCCTGCAAGCCATCGGGCGGGCGCGGGGCTGTCAGTTTAACATTCTGCGCTATCAGCAGGAGGACGCGCTGAACACGGTGCTGCCCCTCGGCTTAAAGCGCATTGAGGCAACCCGCACACTGACCACGGAGTGTACCGCTGTCCTCATGCCGTTTAAGTCGCAGGAGATCCAGGACGCGGGCGGTATTTACTACGGTGTTAATGCCGTATCGCATAACCTCATCGTCTGCAACCGCGGAAACCTGCTCAACGGCAACGGCTTTATTACCGGTGTGTCCGGATCAGGCAAGTCGATGGCAGCCAAGCAGGAGGTCTCCGCGCTGGCGCTCTCCACCGACCATGATATTATCATCGTGGACCCGGAGCGTGAATATGGCGAGTTGGTGAAGGCATTGGGCGGCGAGGTCATCACCATCTCCGCCTCTGATCCAAACGGCTGCCACATCAATGCGCTGGATTTGTCCGAGGGGTATGGTGACGGCAGGGAGCCGTTGGTGATGAAGTCCGAGTTTATCATGTCGCTGTATGAGCAGCTCATGGGCTCGGATAAGATCGAGCCGCAGGAGAAGTCCATCATTGACCGCAGCGTGGGCAACATCTATCGGGAATATTTGAAAAGTTATCAGGGACAGCCTCCCACGCTGAAGGACCTCTATGACGACCTGATGAAGCAGGTCAACCCGGAGGCGCACCGCATTGCGTTGGCGCTGGAGCTGTTCACGGTGGGCAGTCTGAATGTTTTTTCTCACCAGACCAATATCAACACAAAAAGCCGTATCCTCTGCTTTGACATTCAGGACTTGGGTGAAAATCTGAAATCTGTGGGCCTGTTGGTGATGCTGGACGCCATCTATAACCGCGTCATTCAAAACCGCAAGACGGGGAAATACACCCATGTCTACATCGACGAGATCTACCTGTTCTTTGCAAATGGCAACGGAAGTGGGCACGGCATCAATAATTACAGCAGCGAATTTTTGTATAAATGCTGGAAGCGGTTCCGAAAATACGGCGCAACGCTGACCGGAATCACGCAGAATGTAGAGGAATGTCTGCTGTCCAATACGGCGCGGATGATGTTTGCAAACTCTGAGTTCCTGCTGATGCTCAATCAGGCCACCACCGACCGGGAGCAGCTTGCCCGCCTGCTGGGGGCATCGGATACGCAGATGAGCTATGTGGACAATGCCCCTGCTGGCCACGGGCTCATCAAGGTAGGCGGGGCCATCGTGCCTTTCGCCAATGAGCTGCCCAAAAATACAGAACTGTATCGCCTGATGACCACCAAGCCGGGTGAGGATTGATGTTATGAAGGATTTGAAGATCAAACCCGGCATGGACACGCCAAAGGCAAAGTTGAAGAACCCCGCGCCTAAAGACGCCGATTCCCTTCTGAAAAAGCACATGGACAAACGGCAGCGAGAAAAGGAGCCGGAGAGCCATGATCCTGTGCGCTATGCTACCGACCGCGTGGAGAAAACTATGCGCCGTGGTGCATCTGGGGCGGCGGATGCCTCGCGGCGTATGATAAAGCATTATCAGGAGCAGAAACGGCAAGGTAGGAATAGTGCGTCGGAAAGCCGTACTGCGTCAGAAACGCTCGAAACCACGAACCGCGTGACACCGGCAGGAAGAAACTTGCCCGATACGCCGCAATCACACGCTGCACGAAACGAAGTCGGAAATCAGACCGTACCTCCGCAAAATCGAAGAGGCGCAAAAAGTGCAAATGCCGCCCCGCAGGAGCGTGGGCGGCAGAAAGCCATGAGGGACGCAAAAGCCGCCTATCGGCGGAACCTTGCCGAGAAAAGAACAGCAGAGCGGCACATTGTACCTCCACCGTCCGACCGTGGAGGTACAATGACCACTCCGCAGAAAGGCAATTCGGGGGCATCGGCCAAGGGCAGTCCTGCCCCCAAGAGCGGACAGGCCATGACCAAGGCCACGCGCACCATGCGTGTTCGACCAACTGACCACGCAGCGCCGAACAATGCAATCATCACGCACCGCGCAAGGGCGGCGGCGCAGAGAAAGGCGCAGCGGAAGATGCTTCAGGAATCCGCGCAGAGCGGCGGAAGGGCTTCCAAAAAGCTGGGCAGCGTGGCAGTCCAGGCAGTGAAAGAAATCGGGAAAGGAGTGGCATCTGCGGTCAGCTCGATCCTGTCGGCAGGCGGCGGTGCGGTGGTGCTGGTGCTGATACTGACGGTGATCCTTGTGGCGGCAATCGTGGCGTCCCCCTTCGGTATCCTCTTTTCCAACGAGAGCCGGGAGGCTGGCGTTGTGCCGATCTCTGCGGCGGTGGCGCAGATCAACTATGACTTCAATGCCGAACTGGAAGCGTTGCAGACGGCAGAGGACTACGATTCTATCTCCGTGACCGGCCAGCCTGCCGATTGGATAGAGGTGCTGGCAGTGTTCGCGGTGAAGGTGGCAGGCAGTAACGATGCAGATGCCGCGGACGTAGCCACCATGGACACCGACCGCATCGCTCGCCTGAAAGCAGTCTTTTGGGATATGACCACCATTACCCACCGCATTGAGGTCATTCACCATCCCGGCAGTGGCGATGATGACGGATGGACGGAGCGAAATCTCTATATCACCATCACCGCAAAAACGGCAGAAGAAATGAAAACAGTTTACCATTTCAACCGCAATCAGATCGCGGCGCTGGACGAGCTGCTGGAACAGCGGGCGCTTCTGCTGGAGTTGTTGGAGGATGTGTACTCCGTCAGCAGGGACACGGCGGCACTGCTCCGCGATCTGCCGGAAGATCTGTCCCCGGAGCGCGAGGCAGTGGTACGCACCGCCTGTTCTCTTGTCGGCAAGGTGAATTATTATTGGGGCGGAAAATCACTGGTGCTTGGCTGGGACAGCCGATGGGGCGAACTGCGGCAGGTCACGGCGGCGGGCAGCTCCACCACGGGGACCTACCGCCCCTACGGATTGGATTGCAGCGGCTTTGTGGATTGGGTTTTCTACAATCAGTCTGGCGGCAACTATGTTATCGGTCATGGCGGCGGGGCCACGATGCAGCATAGCTATTGTACCGATATTTCGTGGGCGGACGCACAGCCCGGTGACTTGGTGTTCTACCCGGATAATTCCCATGTGGGCATTGTCGGCGGCTGGGATGTCAACGGAGAGCTGCTGATCATCCACTGCGCCAGCGGAGCGAACAATGTGGTGGTGACGGGGAAAAGCGGCTTTGCCTCGATTGGAAGTCCGAAATACTACAGTGAACAAATCGGTAGGAATAGGTAGTGCTATCCAAGACAAAAGATACTTCCTATTGACACGGTGTGTTATACCATCAATGCCGCCACTGGTGCCGTTACCGAATGGGACGTTGAATCCGTCTATGATTGACGCTCACAGCCTTGAGGACAGGCGGAATCAAGCGGCGCAAGGAAAAACTTGCATAAAAACGCAAGGTATGGTATCATGCGGCAATCAACAGAAAAAAGGAGAATTAGATGAACAAGAACGAATTTGTTGCCGCGATTGCGGAAAAGTCCGGCCTGACGAAGAAGGACGCGGAGACGGCGCTGAACGCCTGCACCGCAGTTGTAACGGACGTGCTGAAGGCCGGTGACAGCGTGCAGCTCATCGGCTTTGGTACCTTTGAGGTGCGCGAGCGTGCCGCCCGTCAGGGCCGCAATCCCCACACTGGCGAAACTATTGAGATCGCCGCCGCAAAGGCCCCCGCCTTCAAGCCCGGAAAGGCATTGAAAGACGCCATCCAGTAATTTCATAGCGAATAGCAAAGTGCCACTCGGACGGTTTTTCGTCTGAGTGGCGCTGTTTTTTTATCCGCGGACTTGGACTGTTTCTCCTGCTGCGTGGTCACTAAAAAAGAATTCCAGAGATAAAATCTGCTAAATTGCAAAGACTAACCTCGACTTTATTTTTAGGAGGATAATGCATCGACAGGAACATAGCGCATCGCGTCTCATACTTTGGACGGATTTACATTTTTCAAGGACTTTGCTACAATAAAACGAAAAGAAATTTATAGGGCAGAGGTTTATGACAGCGAGGGTACCCTCGCTGTCCCACGGGGTTCCCCGTGGGACAATTCCTCTCTGCCGCAGGGAGGGAAGTCCGTGACCGACAAAAGTGCCATTATCGTCAAGCCGTCTACCGCACAGGCGTTTGAGACTCTTTGGGAGCGCGGCAGGGTGCTCTTTTTCAGCGCACCCTGCGGCTTCGGAAAGACAGTGCTGGCCGATACACTGCTGGACGGGCGTCCCGTTCTGCGGCTGAACGCGGCAGATACCGGCTTTGCGCTGCCCTCTCTGGAAGATGCGTGGGACATCCTGCTGATCGACAACATTCAGGATATGCAGGAGGAACGGGACTGGCAGGCTCTGTGCGCGCTGATCCGCGAAAGCACCGACCGACGCTTCGTGCTGCTCTCACGCGGCATACCGCCCGCCTGCCTGATGGCGTTTCAGTACGCGGGCATGATGACCGTTCTCAGCGCGGAGGATCTGCTGTTTGACCGCGAGGACATCCGCCGACTGCTGCAAGCCTGCGGCGCAGAGGCGACGGACTCCGAGATCGGCGCGATTTTGAAGGAGACCTCCGGCTATCCGCTGTGCGCGGCGATCCTCGCGCGGCACATGGCGGCGGGGCAGCCCTATGGCGCGGAGCTGACCGCGCAGGCATACGGCGAGGTATGTCTTTATTTTGAAACGGCGGTCTACCGGCGCTTCGACCTGCCGATCCGCCGCTTTCTGCTGGAGCTGTCGCCCTTTGAGCGCTTTGATCTGGAGTTTGCGCGCATGGTCAGCGGCGACAACAACGCCGCCGCGCTGCTGGATACGCTGTGGCGGAGCACGACCCTGCTGCAAAGCCGCGATATGAGAAGCTACCGCTTCTGGCCGCAGTTCCGCCAATTCCTGCTCTGGGAGCTGGACCTGAAATACACGATGGAGAAGCAGCGCGCCCTGTTTATCCGCGGCGGGCTTTACTATGAGTTAAAGGAGGACTTCTCCAGCGCGCTGGACTGCTATACCAGGGGCGGCGACCATGCCAAGGTCTCCGAGCTGCTGATCCGCAATGCGGAGCTGCATCCCGGCATGGGGCACTACGCGGAGATGGAGCAGTACTACCGCGCACTGCCGGAGGCGGAAATACTCGCCTCCCCATCGCTGATGCAGGGCATGAGTATGCTCTGCGCCCTGAGCGCGGACTATGACGGGTCGGAGTGCTGGTACGGACGCCTGAAACAGTTCGTGGAGCGCTGCGGCAAGGAGGACGCCGCAGGTCGGCAGGCACGAGGCCGTCTGGCATGGCTGGACATCTCGCTGCCGCAGCGGGGCGTGAAACGCCTGACGGACACCATCCCTGCGGTGTTCCAACTGCTGACAAATAAGGAGCTGTCGCTGCCGTCCTTCTCCGTCACCAGCGCGCTGCCCAGCATCATGAACGGCGGCAAGGACTTTTCCCCGTGGAGCAAAAAGGACGACCTGCTCTACCGCACCATGCGTATCCCGGTGGAGGCCGTTCTCGGGCGGGACGGCGTGGGTCTTGCGGACTGCGCCATCGCGGAGAGCAAGTTTGAAAAGGGCGAGGACATCTCGCCCCGGATGCTCCCCCTTGTGCAGCGCATGAACGACATCCGCCGCGGCGGCACACCGGACATCGAGTTTGCCGCCAACGGTCTGCTGGTGCGAAGCCTGCTGGCAGGCGGGCAGAGCGCGGACGCGCGAAAGACCGTCGCCGACCTGCACAGGCAATTCGAGGAGCGGGAGCTGACGCGGTTTCTTCCCAACATGGACGCCATGCTCTGCCGTATCGCGCTGCACACCGGCGATCTGGACGAGGCCGACGTATGGTACCGCGTCAAGGCGCCGCGGGAGCCGATGCACATCAATATTCTCAAGCGCTATCAGTATTTCACACAGGCCATGGTGGAGCTTGCCAACGGCAAGCCGGACAGCGCCCTGCTGACGCTTACGCCCATGGAGCCATACTGCACTGCCTGTATGCGCTACATCGACACCATACACTTGAAGGTGCTGACCGCCATCGCCCTGTATCAGAAAAGGGATGAGGCGTGGCGCGAGCCGCTGGCAGCAGCACTGGCGCTGGCGGAGGAATACCGCTTCATCCGCACCGTCAGCGTTTACGGCGCGGCGGTGCTGCCGCTGCTGGACGCGCTGGAATGGTCGGGAAATGCGAAATGGCACAAACGGCTGATGGCGGATGTGCGGGCACAGGCCGCTATATATCCCCGTTTTTTGCAGCCAAGGCTTTCCATGAGTGAGGCACTGACGGCAGCGGAGATGCAGGTGCTGCGGCTGATCTGCGCGGACAAGAGCAACGCGGAGATTGGGGAGATCCTGAGCATCCGGGTCTCCACGGTCAAGAGCCATGTGAGCAGTGTGCTCAGTAAGCTGGGTGTGAACCGCCGCAGCGAGGCCAGGACAGCCGCGAAAAAGCTGTGGCTCATTTCCGAGGACCAATAAAACAATGCCCGCACAGAGCGGGTTTCATATAGAGGTATACACATATTCCGGAGGAGGATCATATGAAGAAACGAGTATTGAGCCTGTTCATGGCACTGGCGCTCTGCCTGACGCTGCTGCCCACGGCGGCGCTGGCGGAGGAGAACACCACCGAGCCGAGCACCCAACTGACCGAACCCACCCCCGTCCCCCAGGAGCCGAAGACTCCGGACCAAGGGGAGAACACGGAAACCCCCAACCAGCCGGAGGAACCTTCCCAGGACGAACCGCCCGCCGCAGACGAACAGCCTGGGGTTCAGTCGGAGCCTGCGCCCCAGGCGGCGGAAGTCCCGGCGGAGAACGCCGTGGCACAGGTGGGGAATGTGAACTACGCCAACATTACGGACGCCTTTGCCGCAGTGAAGGGGAACGGCGGCACGCTGACGCTGCTGGCGAATTGCAGAACACCGAATACGAACGAACGATTCGATATTTCCGGCAATTACACGCTGGATTTGAACAGCTACACGCTGACGGGACAGCTGTATCTGAGCAAAACCAGCACGTCCTTGACCGTCAAGGATTCCGGCACAGGCGGAAAAATCCAAGCTACTTCCGGCTGGTCGCCACTGTGGGTCGATGGCGGAGATGTCACCATCGAGAGCGGCACCCTTGCAACCGAAAAGGATACAGTACAAGCACTGGTTTTCGGTCAAGAGGCTGCCTGCGGCACGCTGACGATTACAGGCGGGTCGTTTAAAACCGGGTATGTTTACATTGGATACGACGGCGGCAAGACCGTGATTTCCGGCGGTGCGTTCCATGAACTGCGCGTCAACGGGGACTACTCCAAGCGAGTGACCCTGTCCGGCGGTACCTTTGACACGGTGATGCGTCGCAAGAGCGGCAGTACCATTGCGCCCACAGACCTGTTAGCGGACGGTTATACCTTTGTCAACCGGGGCACCAGCGTGGAGGTCTCTACATCGCAGGCAGCTGATCTGACCAACGTCAAGGTCGTCTCCAAGGAGACCGTGAACGCTTTGGTTTCGCTGACGGTGGATGGAACCAAGACCCATTATTACGGCACCTTTGAAGAAGCCCTGACCGCCGCACAAAAGACGCAGGGCGGGACGCTGACCCTGCTGAACAACGTGACCACGACACCAACCGACATCAACAGCGGCACGTTTACGCTGGACTTGAACGGCCATACGCTGACGAGCGGATATAACGCTACGCTGGTCGTCATAGGCGGCAGCCTGACCATTCAGGACAGCAAGGGCGGCGGCGTTATCAGCAGCACCAGCAGCGACAGCAAAGCAGTCTGGTGCGGCGGCGGGAACGTCACGATTCTTGGCGGCTCCTTCCAGTCCGCGCTTTACTGGGAGTCCGGCACCGTTTCACTTCAAGGCGGGGCGTTCCGCTCCTTGGACAGCAAGGCTGGCTCCTGGCTGTCGGCAATCCCGGAGGGGAAAGCCCTGGAAAGGGACGGCCAGATTACGGATGCCAGCGCAAAGACAATTATTGCGCCTACCGGCTTTTACGTACTGGCCGACCACGAAAAACATGATTGGCAGGCGGGCAAATGTGCCTGCGGACGGGAACACACTGACCACACCTGGGAGGACGGCAAATGCACCGTCTGTCATCTTCCCTGCTCCCACGGGGAAATCGGCGGGGACGGCGTGTGCACGACCTGCGGCACCCAGTTCACGGTGAAGGCGAAGGGCACCTATTACAAGCATCTGTCCGATGCCCTGGCAAGCGAGAACGTTGATGATGTGACCCTGCTGGCGGACGATACCCTGTCGGCGAATGTGACGCTCAACGAAGACACCATCTTCTACCCGAAAGGCCACACCGTCAGTGGCGAGGGCGCAATCGTGGTGCCCAGCGGCAAGAGGCTGGAACTCAGAGAGAAAAACGAAACTGAGAAAGCCGGAAACGCCGGCGCGATTCGGGTAGAGGACGACGGCTTGCTGGTGGTCGATGAGGACTTTACAGGAACTGTCCAGACGCTGACCGTTTCGGAGAAGGCAGATGTCAAGCTTCGCGGCGGTACGTATGGAACCATCACAGGTTCGAGAGAAAAGGCGGGGACGCTGCTGTATGGTGATAATGATGCCTTGGCGTTCCAAAAGCAGGACGGCTCGTTTGCGCGGTATGACCAGAGGATTCTATCTGGAACGCCGCTGGAAAAAGTGACCGTGGCTTTCTGCCGGCATGAACAGCTGACGGAAGCGTGTGACGGAGCCTGCGAATACTGCAATGGAGCGCTGGGCGCCAGAATCGGCAGTCAGGGATATTGGAACCTAAACACAGAGGGGGATGGAGCTGTCTACAAAGTAAAGAACGGCGAAACCATCGTACTGCTGAAAAATTCCGACCCGAATTTCGGTTCGGCTCTCAATTCTGACTGTGCGTACACCATTGACCTGAAGGGCCACAGCACCATCAATGGCTGGACGGTGCGTGCCGGTGCGCCGAAGATCATCGATTCCAAGGGCGGCGGCAACATCGGCCAGCTGTCCATCGACAGCAGTCTTGACCTGACGTTGGCCGACCTGCTGCCGAAGGGCTGGGACTTTCAGAAGAGCGACGGAAGCTGGCTGAGTACGACGGAGCTGAAAGGAAAAACGGCGTCCAATGTCACCGTGGCGCAGCTCCCCATCCAGAGCATGAACTATCCCACCGAGATGAGCATGACCTATGGCGGTGCGGGGACGCTGCTTGTCAATGTGAAGAGCACCGGCGCTGTAACCTTCCAGTGGTACAAGGTGGAGGACGGCAAAGAGACAGCCGTTGGCAGTGCGACACCAAAGAGTCAATTTAATCTCGCCGAACAAAAGCTGTCCGCAGGCAAGCACATCTTCCGCTTTTCCGCCACCTGCGACGGCTACGAGAAGATGAGCCAGGATATTGTTGTGACGGTAGGAAAGGCCGACATCAGGTCAGGCCTCATCACGCCTCCCACAGCGCGGGAAAACCTGACCTATACCGGACATGAGCAGGCGCTCATTATCGCGGGCAGCGTGGCGGACTATGGTACCATGCAGTACAGCCTGACCGAGAACGGCACATACAGCCAGGACATCCCTACCGGCACCGATGCCGGAGCATATACCGTGTGGTATCGGGTGATTGGCGATGAAAACCACAACGATACCGCACCCGCCAGCGTGGTGGTCCGCATTGGGACGAAGCCGCTGGCAATCACCGGAGTAACGGCTGCGTCCAAGCCCTATGATGGCACGACAGACGCGGGCGTTCCCAGCGTGACCTTCGACAACGTGGCCTTGAACCCAGGCACAGACTACACCGTCACCGCCAGCTTTGACGATGCCGGTGTGGGCAGCGACAAGAACGTCACCGCCACAGTGACCCTGATGGAGCAGGCCGCGAAGAATTACGCCCTGGAGCAGAGCAGCTTCCATACGACTGGCAACATCACCAAGGCCGCTGCGCCTGACTTCACCAAGGCAACTGCGCTCGTCATTGTAAACGGCCACGAAAAGACCTACACTGTGACGCTCCCCGCCCTGCCCACGCTGGAAACTCCCAAGGAGTACGGTGCACCCACCTATGAGCTGGGCGACATCAAACTCAATGCCGGCTACTACACCAGCGGCGCGAAGGTGGAAAACGGCGCGCTGACCCTGCCCATTCAGAAAAATGACGTGGAAACCACCGGCCCTGTGGGCACAGTGACCGTGGTGATCAAGAGCACAAACTATGAGGACATCACACTGACCGTCAATGTCAATGCCACCAACAAGCTTGTCCCCACCGTGACGGCACCTACGGCAAACGCCCTGACCTACAACGGTACAGAACAGGCGCTGGTGACAGCGGGCCAGACCACTGGCGGCACGATGCTCTACCGGCTTGGCGATTCTGAGTGGAGCGAGCATATCCCCACAGCGAAAAACGCCGGGAAATACACCGTTTGGTATCAGGTGCAGGGAGACGCGGAGTACGCAGATGTGGCAGAGCAGAGCTTGACTGTGAGCGCAGCGAAGAAAGCCGTCACCGTTACGGCGCTTGACAAGAGCGCCCACACCGGCAGCACCGCGCCCGATTTGAGCAGCCCGGAAGCAGATAAGAATTACAAGGTGGAAGGTCTGCTTGGTGCAGACACCCTGAGCGGCACGGTAACATTGACTTACGCGCAGACACCGGATATGAGCAAACCCGGCAAAACTGCAATCAACATTGCGGGTACGCTGTCAAATGACAATTATGAGATCACTTATGTTCCTGGAACACTGACCGTTTCCGATCGGCCTTCCAGCGGCGGCGGTGGTTCCTCCTCTGACCGGGATACCTCCAGCAGCGGCACGGTCAAGACCGAAACCACCAAGAATAACGATGGCTCCGTCACCAAGACGGAAACCAAGAAGGACGGCACCAAGGTGGAGACCACCACCGGCAAGGATGGCAGCGTCTCCAAGACCACCACCAACCCCAACGGCAGCTCCGTCACCGAGACCAAGGCCGCTGACGGCTCCACCGGCACCGTCAAGACCGACAAAAACGGCCAGACCACGGCGGAGACGAAGGTCAGCGCCAAGGCCGTGGAGGACGCGAAGAAGAACGGCGAGGCGGTGAAGGCTCCCGTGGAGGTCAAGGCCACCCGTGATTCCAGCACCGCCCCCACCGTCAAGGTGGAGCTGCCCAAGAATTCCGGCGACACCAAGGTCGAGATCCCCGTTTCCAACGTGAAGCCCGGCACGGTGGCGGTTCTTGTCCACGCGGACGGCACCGAGGAGATCGTCAAGAACTCCCTGCCCACCGAGGACGGCATCCAGCTGACGGTCAACGGCGGCGCGACGGTCAAAATCGTTGATAATTCTAAGGATTTCATCGACACCCGGAACCACTGGGCCAAGGACGCCATCGACTTCGTCAGCGCCCGTGGGCTGGTGAACGGCATGAGCGCCACGATCTACGCGCCCAACGCCTCCACCACTCGGGCGCAGCTGTGGACAATTTTGGCACGGCAGAATGACGCGGACCTGGCCGGCGGCAGCATCTGGTACGAAAAGGCCCAGAATTGGGCCAAGGAGAAGGGTATCTCTGACGGCGCGAACCCCAACGGCACCATCAACCGCGCCCAGATGGTCACCATGCTGTGGCGCGCCATGGGCCAGCCTGCGGCAGGAAGCGCGGCGAGCTTCACCGACGTCCCCACCGACAGCTACTACGCGCAGGCGGTGGCTTGGGCTGTGGAAAACGGCATCACCGCCGGTGTCGGCGGCGGACGCTTCGACCCCAACGCCACCTGCACCCGCGCTCAGATTGTTACTTTCCTCTATCGTAACTATCAGAGCAAGTAACCGTATACTAACCCCGCAATAAGAACGGCGGCAAAGGATCACCATGTCCTTTGCCGCCGCCTTTTTATCTTTTGGAGCAAAAAAGAAGCAGGGTGTAACCCCCACTTCTCCGTTACTGATCTTTCTTTTTCTTCATTTTCTCTACCTGACGACAGAGATCGATATAGTCCCTTGATTCAGTATCGTCTTTTCCGGAGAAGAATTCCAGAACATCGGCGCTGACGGAATTCGGACGAGAGGTGCCAGCGTGTGCAATGGCATCCAAGCTGATGTGCAGCTCACGGGCAATAAGGAAAATAGTTTCGCCCTTCGGATTGCTGCGACAGATCTCCAAATCCATGATCGTTCTTGTATTCATGCTTAGCTTGCGGGCTAATTCTCGCTGAGAAAGACCCCGTTCCTCTCTGGCCTCTCTCACAGCCTTTGCCAGAAGATCGAGCGCAACATACACATTCATCACCTCTACTACCATTTTAGTGTGTACTTCAGCTCACTTAAATCAGTATGTAGAGCAGTATTGTGATGTACCGTAACTCACCATTGGGAAGGAGTTGTATTTCTTGAAGCAAATCTCTAAATTAAGGAATTTCCAGTAAAAGACCGCGTTTGTTGGTGCGATGCGGATAGCGGACCTTAGTCAAATTGACAGAAGCACTGCTATTTATCATATAGCTTTTACGGTTCTAAACGGTGTATTCAACTACACCGCTTTGTATTGCTTAAATTACCATATTCTCTGTTTCCATCGGCTCATTATGCCGTTGGAAAATTTTTTTGAAAATTTTTGCCGAAACTTTGCCAAAACCGCACCTTCCATTCGGGATAGAAGCGAAAGGGGAAGAAAGCCGACCTCTCGGTGCATGAGAGGAGGTGAACGACTCTTGGAGCTGACACCATCCCAAAAGAAAACCGTTAGACATTAGTTCGACAGCTTTTGCAGGAAGGTTCTGCGCGAAGAAGCCCGCGATTATGAGCGTCATATCGCGTGGCGTTCCAACCATGAGGTATCCCTTTCGGAGCTGTCAGAGGAGCAGGAGCGCCAAATGTATGTGCTGGACGAGTATCCGTCCGAGCAGACGCATTTTCATGTGCGGGGCTATGATGTGGCAATCGAAAACGAAGATCTTGCCAACGCCCTGACGGTGCTGCCGGATGATAAGCGTGACATTGTTCTGCTTGCGTATTTCCTTGATATGACCGATCAGGAAATTGCGGACAAGCTGGACATGGTACGCCGCACCGTGCAATACAAGCGCGCTCAGTCCCTCAAGGAATTGAAAAAAGAAATGGAGGTTACTGAAGATGGCGCGCAATCTGAGTAATGCCGCTGCATCTCTGCTGCCTTACTCGACCATCGAAGCGGCAGCGTCCGGCAATGTGGACGCGATCAATGCTGTGCTGAAGCACTATGAGCGTTATATTGCGGCTCTGGCAACCAGAACCCTGTATGACGAAAACGGTGTTCCGCACCTTTGCCTCGATGAAGAAAAGGTATGCAGGATGCGAACCAAGCTGATTACCAAGATTCTTGACTTCAAGGTAAACAAAACAGCCTAAAACCCATAGTAGCCCGTGCAGGAGCGTGTCCCCCTTTCCACGCTTCTGCAACGGGCCATTCGTGCATCCGCGAGGAAAGGTTCTTATCACCCGATAGGAGCCTTTCCCGGCTGATCCACAGCCAAATATCACACGCGCCTGAAAGCGCGGATATGCTGTACCTTGAAAATTTCATAGGCAACCGGATAACGAACCTGAACGGAGCAAAGCCCAGCAAATGGCGCGCCATGATCCGCACGGAAAGGAGGATTGGGGCGAGCGATTCAGCCAGTTTGCATCTGTGTGTGGCATCACAGATGGCCATGACCTCCGTTCAGCTAACGATACTCCCGCGTTGAACGCCCTCAAAGCATTGCGCGGCGCACCCATCAGCATGGGCCGGGGTGAGACTCCCGTGGGCTGCTGCCAGCGGCCATCCGGTTTTGCCAATAACAATTTACAAATGAGGCGAAAAATATCATGAGTATAAGGGCGGCGCTATATTGCCGTGTAGATTGGAGAATTTCTGTTGAAAATGAAACACAAGGAAGAATATCTGCGATGACCGTCCATCATTTTTTCGGCTCATATCCCATAGCATATAAGGAAGGGGGGCTAAGACAGTGACGGAGGTTGATCGCGAGATTGCTTTGGCTTTATTAAAACGACTATGGAAGCGGGAGTTGATTTCGGAAGAAACGTATGTTTCTGCCAGCAGCTCCCGTTTTTTTGACAAACGGCAATTTACATCTGATACTGAAACCGCCAACAAAATAACTGAGGAGGTCAGTACGGATGGTAACAATTAGATGGCTTCGAGAGCAGATTCGGCAGGGAAAAACCATTTACGATCTGCCGCTCCGGGTTACGTTCTATGCGCGTGTTTCTACGGAAAAGGTGGAGCAGCAGGGTAGTTTGGAAAACCAGATTCAATACTACACAGAGTTCATTCAAAAGAACCCGAATTGGACGTATGTTCCCGGCTACATTGATGAAGGTATTTCTGGAACGAGCACTTATAAGCGTGACAGTTTTCTGCGCATGATCGAGGATGCCAAACGAGGGATGTTTGACTTCATTATCACAAAAGAAATATCCCGTTTTTCCCGCAACACACTGGACAGTATCCAATATACACAAGAGCTGCTGGACAACAATGTGGGTGTACTGTTCCAAAATGATAATATCAACACACTGGACAGCGATAGTGAGTTTCGGCTGATCGTCATGGCTGGTGTGGCACAGGACGAAGTTCGAAAACTATCCGAGCGGTTAAAATTTGGCTTTCGGCAGTCTATCAAGAACGGCCATGTTTTGGGAAATAATCGCTTATGGGGTTACGATAAAAAAGATTGCAAGCTGACAATCATCCCGGAGCAGGCGGAAGCGGTCAAGCTGATTTTTCAGCTTTATGCCACCGGAAACTATGGCCTGCGCAAGCTGTCACAGGAGTTGACTCGCCGTGGATACACAAGCCTTTTGGGAAACAAATTCAATTCCGTCACCATCGGCCATATTCTGCAAAACCCAAAGTACAAGGGGTGGTACTGCGGTAATAAGACACAATCCTTGGATTATCGGAAGAAAAAAACGGCATTTCTTGATGAAAGTGAGTGGGTAACATACCCAGATCCTAATATCCCTGCGATTGTATCGGAAGAACTCTGGAATCAGGCAAATGAGATATTCAAGAAACGCAGCGCCAGAACGAAAGCCTACGGCGTAGGTTATCAGAGCAAGTATCCATACAGCGGGAAAATCATTTGCGGAAAGCATGGAACCGCCTTTCATCGGCAGAGCTTCAAAACCATGGAGAGACACACAGAATACTGGCAGTGCAGGATGTACCGTGAGCACGGAAAAGCTGGATGCGATTTGCCGACGCTCCGAACAAAGGAGCTGGACGCAATTTTGGCAGACCAATTCCAAAAGCTGGTGAAAAATCAAAAGCAGATTGTCCGACTTGTGATGGACAGCGTTTCCAGCGTTCAGCAGAAGCGTGATTACTCCGGACAAATCACCCAGTTGAACACACAGATCAGCCAACTGGAGGGAAAAAAGGATAAACTGCTGGAGCTTAGTATCGCCAACGCAATCACAATTCAGGAATTCAAAAAGCGAAACAACCGCTTCAATGAGCAGATTGCGGATATGCAGGAGCAGATGATTTCTTTACAAAAGCTGGAGGAAAATGGTTCAGCTGCGGGTGTTGACTTGTCCGCAATTGAAAAGGCGCTTTGGCAGGAGCTTTCCTTTCAGGATACCATCTCGACGGAGGTTGTTGCGTCAATCCTCGACCATGTGGTGGTCTGCGAGGGCAGCACGAAACAGCGAATTGATCTGGAACTCTATTTAAGGCTGGGGCAGACCGCTTCAGTCACTTTTTCGCGGGAGAGATTTGCATTTTGGAACACATCTTCTTCACGATGTGCGCCACAAGACGCAGGTTGTGCTCGATGAGCACGTTGCGCGCCTCAAGGTCGCCCGCAGCGAAGCGTTCCAAATACGCCTTTTCCTCGGCGGCGGAGAGCGGGCGCGGGAACGAGCCGGGATTGCCGGCAAGGCGCAGGGAGAAAAACAGGCTGTTGCACAAAAGCCAAACGGCAGCGGAAAGCATATACATCAACTCCTCCCCTCACCCTATGTCGGGGCAGGAAGTCCCTATGCGTATGCTTTGCGCCGCTGTCCGTTGCTCTCTTTTCCGATTATTTCCTGTGCGTATGGCGAATGACAAAAAATGTGATGACCCAGACCGTGAAGCCGACGAGCAGATATTGCATGGCAGCGTTCTCCTTTCTGCGGTTCATTACTTTTCGCGTTTGGCCGTCAGCTCGCGCTTGAGCCGTTCGCCGGTCGGCGTGGCGGCAAGACCGCCGAGCGCCGTTTCGCGGAACTCGACCGGCAT
>ENA-OROS01000797-OROS01000797.1-human-gut-metagenome-genome-assembly--contig:-NODE-797-length-17164-cov-3.656380_pt1 | contig 17164 bp, 15 predicted proteins | sample MGYA00242134_ERZ509059 | MGnify/ENA primary metagenome ERZ509059 (study PRJEB26280, sample SAMEA2338753) | human gut metagenome | biome: human gut; feature: human-associated habitat; material: faeces... | reverse complement strand
GCTGAACCGAAAAAAATACCCCCCCAAGGGGCTTTAGCTAAAAGGCCCGGAGGTCTGTGACCTCCGGGCCTTCGTTTGTTTTCCGACAGCTCCTCTTTACTTCTTGAAGCTGTCCTTCAGAGAAACGCTGCGGTTGAACACCAGATGCTCCGCCGTGCAGTCCCGGTTATCCATGCAGAAATAGCCGGTCCGCATGAACTGGAAGGTGGGTGCGTTGACGCCGGTACGGTTCTCCCGGCGGTCGAACTCCTCTGCCACAGCGGCCATGCTGCGTTCCACCTTGCAGCCCCGCAGCACCATCAGGGAGTCGGGATTCAGGCAGTCCAGGAAATTCTTGTCCGGGCCGTCGGGCTGGGGATCGGAGAACAGGTTGTCGTACAGCCGCACCTCGGCATCCAGGCAGTTGTCGGCATCCACCCAGTGGAGGGTAGCGCCCTTGACCTTGCGTCCGTCGGCGGGGTCGCCGCCCCGGCTGTTGGGGTCGTACTCGCACAGCACCTCCGTCACATGGCCGTTCTCGTCCTTGACACAGCCGGTGCAGCGGATGAGGTAGGCACCCTTCAAACGGCACTCCGGGCCGTCGGGGTACAGGCGCTTATACTTGGGAATAGGCATCTCCAGAAAATCCTCCGTCTCGATCCACAGGTGGCGGCCGAAGGTGATCTCATGGGTACCCTGCGTGGGATCGGTGGGGTTATTCTCCACGGTGAAGGTCTCGCTCTGTCCTTCCGGATAGTTGGTGACCGTGAGCTTCACCGGGTGCAGCACCGCCATGGTGCGCTGGGCCGTGGCGTTGAGATCCTCCCGCAGGCAATGCTCCAGAAAGCCGTACTCCACGGTGTTGGGGGACTTAGCCACGCCGATGCGCTCGCAGAAATTGCGGATGGAGCGGGCGGTGTAGCCCCGGCGGCGCAGGCCGCACAGGGTGGGCATCCGGGGGTCATCCCAGCCGGAGACCAGCTTCTCCTCCACCAGCTGACGCAGCTTGCGCTTAGACATCACCGTGTGGTCAATGCCCAGACGGGCAAACTCGATCTGCCGGGGCTTGTAATAGGGGATGGAGACATTGCTGACCACCCAGTCATACAGCGGTCGGTGGGACTCGAACTCCAGTGAGCACAGGCTGTGGGTGATGCCCTCCAGAGCATCCTGGATGGGGTGGGCAAAGTCGTACATGGGGTAGATGCACCACTTGGTACCCTGCCGGTGGTGATTGATGAAGCGGATGCGGTAGATGATGGGGTCACGGAGATTCAGATTGCCGCTGGCCAGATCGATCTTGGCCCGGAGGGTCATCTTTCCCTCCTCCACCTCACCGTTCTTCATCTTTTCGAACAGCCGCAGATTTTCCTCGATGGGCCGATCCCGATAGGGGGAGGTAGCGGGGATGCCGATGTCGCCCCGGTTGGCCTTGAACTCCTCTGGCGTCAGCTCGCAGACGTAGGCCAGCCCCTTCTTGATGAGCTCCACGGCATACTCGTAGTCCTTCTCGAAGTAGTCGGAGCCGTAGAAAAAGCGGTCGCCCCAGTCAAAGCCCAGCCAATGGATATCCTGCTGGATGGCGTCCACGTACTCGGTGTCCTCCTTAGCGGGGTTGGTGTCATCCATGCGGAGGTTGCAGAGACCGCCGAACTTCTCGGCGGTGCCGAAGTCGATGCACAGGGCCTTGCAGTGTCCGATGTGCAGATAGCCGTTGGGCTCCGGCGGAAACCGGGTGTGGACGGTCTGTCCCTGGAACTGACCACCCTCTGCGATGTCCTGGTCGATTAGGTTCAAAATAAAGTTTCTGCTCTCCTCCGTCTCAGGGGCGGCGGTGTTTCGTTCCTCGGTCATTGTCTCACACTCCTTGTCACATTACAAAAATACGGCGGGATGACCCGCTAAAACAATGTAATATTATACCCACCGCCGTTGGAAAAAGCAAGCCCTTTTCCCGATTATCGGATGGATGTTGATTTACAATTATATTGCAAATAGGCAGCGGCTGCTCTGCGTGCTGCAAATTAACGAAAGAAGGTATTAGCGTATTTTCTCCGTAGTGAATTGGGGGTCAATCCTTTTGCTTATGGAGCAATCAAGGACGAACCATTTATATTTTAATAAAACGCAGTAGGAGCGGGAGGTTTGTACTTCCCGCTCCGTTTTCGTTGTCTGAAATACCACCGCCACCCACGCGCCCCGTGGTAAGCCGTCAGCGGCCTTTGGCAGCCATTTTGATTTTCGCGCCGCTCGCTTTCATTTGCGCCAGCGGGGAAAAGTTGTCATAGTTCTTTGTTAAATCCGCGTCGTAAATGGCGCAATAGTGCTTCGTCATGGCAAGGGTGGAATGTCCAAGGAGCTTTTGGAGCGTAAACGCATCCCCGCCGCAGTCAATCAGATATTTCCGCGCGAATGTGTGGCGGAACAAATGGATAGATGTTTTTTGCACTCCGCGCCGCGTGTTGTACCTTGCGATAGATTGCCGCAAGCCGTTCTCCGTCAGTTGTGTACCCGTTTCCGTGCAAAAGAGATAATCCGTAGGCTCCCCGCCACGGTAGCGCCCATACTCCCGCAGAATGGCAATCATGGGGCTGCAAAGGGGAATGACCTGCGCCTTTCTGTTCTTCGTGTGGCGGTAGAACACAATGCCGCCGTCCAAATCCACGTCCCGAATTTGAATCGCCCTGACCGTCGCGGCGCGGCTCCCGCAGTTCAAAAGAAAGTTGATAATCACCCAGTCCCGATATTCCGCAAAGGTTGTCTTGCGAATGTCGGGCTTTTTCAGCAGCGCGGTCAGCTCCGCGTCCGAATAGGCTTCCTTTACGGTTTCCTCGGCCTTGTACAGGGAGATATTCAGGCGGGTCAGCCCCTGCTCATTGCACCAAGAGAAAAAGGATTTCAGAACGCGCGTGTAGCTGTTGATACTGTTTGGAGAAAGCCCCGCCTCCCGCATGGAAACAATCATAGCGTCCAAATCTGCCTTTTGGAGCGCGGCAACGTCCATCCCCGTGTCCAAGTGCCGCGCCACGGCTTTCCATTGGGAAGAATAGCTTTCCAGCGTCTTTTCCGCAAGCCCTTTTGCCCTGCGGGAAAGGAGGAAATCGGCAAAGGTTTCGTCCAATGTGGCGGTGCAATTCATCCTGATTTTCTTCATTTACCTGACCTCTTGATTTTCAAAATTTCCATCAAAAATCAAGCGCACAGGTGCCTTTTGCAAATACTGCGATTTTTCCACTTTTGAAAAAGAAAAAACCTTGAAATCATCTGATTTCAAGGTTTTTCTTCACTCTTTCGAGCTTTTGGTGGAGATAAGCGGGATCGAACCGCTGACCTCTTGAATGCCATTTGCTCCGTGGCAAGTTTGCCACTCCGCAAATGGCGGATTTTCCTTCAAAACCCTCAATTTCTGCAACTTACTGCACATTGTTTTTTAAGTATATTTTAATTTGTTGTCCAAGTTGTTGTCCAAAACTTTTGGACAACAACGATACAGCAGGACACATCAATCATTCAAGTATGCAACGCCCTGCTTCATCTCCAAAAGGGGAACGATACGCCTTTGTATATCTTTTGAATACCTCTCAAACGAGTTGCGCTGATGTGGCGGCAACTCTATTTTTGCGGCTCTTTGAAGCCGCTTTTTTCTTTTTCTGTACGCCTATATTATAGTACTATTATAACGACCAGTCAAGAGCGAAGATTCGGTATAATATAGTCACAAGGTTGAGGGAAACAACAATAAACAATCCCTCAAAAGAAAGGAAAAAAGTTATGTGGTACAATGTTATGTTTGCTGTCAAAATGTCCGACAAGTCTGCCGCAACCAAGGCGCTCGAAATTACCAAGAGAGAAATTGCAAAACATGCCGTTTCCGAAGAGTATTCGGGTCAGCTCAACACTCTTACAAACAGTCTGAGTATGTAAAGCAATCACTACACAATATTTTTTCAAAGCCTCCCGTTTTCGCTCAAAATATAGTCGATAGATTATCTGATGAAATTGCAGAAAAGAAAGACATCTACAAAGATGATTATGAAGCATTCAGAACTTTTTTGCAAAAAGCATATTTGAGGCGAATGTCAAATAAGATGGTTACTCAAGTGTTTAAGTCTTTTTGGAAATTCACTTTTATAAAAAGCGAAGGCGATGTATTTGCTGACAATAGATTGATGAATCGTAGGACACTTGAGGTAATGCTTGAAAGTCATCGTGATTTGCTTTGCAACTACATTAGAGACAATTCTTCTCATTTTGGATTAGCGCAAGATGACGCTTGTGAGTCACATCTTTGTGTTTTACTCGCATTTTTCCCGCAAATATATCCGCTTTTAGATGCCACAACACAACATCAAATAGTTGCTTTTGACCAAGCCGACATTGGATGTATAAAATGGTTTGTATGCGGAGACTTGGAGCAGCATATTATGACATATTGTTGTGGGAATGATTTAATTTCCTCAGCGATCTTGAATATTCTACAAAAAATATGTACCGATCAAGGGCAGCCAAATCTTTTTGTAGCGTTTTTGCTGAAATACTATTCGGAGAGCAATTCTTATAATTCAACAAGAAATAGATTTGACCGAACAATATCAAAATACCTTGATATTTTTACTGCAACAAACTTCGTAAAACTGATTGAAATAATAAATTCAAATAATCAGATTTATGGATATGGCTGGCAACAAGAAAGAAACGACAAAATAATGGAGTATGCAAAGAAGGTTTTGCCCGAAATAGATTTAAGTGTCTATGAACATTTCCGATATACACACGAAGAATCTGGCGATGACAATTCTTCTGAAACCGACATTTCAACCGACTCTGTTGATGCTGACGAAGAACTACCATTCTAATCTACGAACTATAAAGAAAGAGCGGACAGTTGCGAACTGTCCGTTCTTTTTGCAAAAATGATTATAGAATTTCTGCAAATCCCATGACGCTCAGAGGTCAAAGGCTTTTGCGTATTTCTCTGTTGCAAGCCTCATTTGCCGTAAGTCTGTTTTGACATAGAAATTGAGGGTTGTGCTTGCGTCTGCGTGACCAAGTATCTCTTGGACGCTTTTTATATCTGCCCCACTGCTCAGAAGAAGGCTGGCGCAAGTGTGGCGGAGATCATGGGGCGAGGCATCGGGCAAGTCTGCCCGTGTCACAAATCGCTTCATGCGCCTTGTAACGGCGCTTGGGTCACGAGGCTCAAAGGGTGCGCCTTCTTTGCAGAAGAGAAAAGCCGTTGCCATGAAGCAGTTCGGATATTGCTTTTGGCGCTGGCGATAAAGGGCTTTCAAAAGGTTTGTCGTGCTTTCCACAAGGGGAATGGTGCGAATGCTTGTGGCGGTTTTCGGCGGCGCTACCACAATGCCGCTTTCAGGTGTGTAGGTCACTGCCCGCTCCACTCTGATGATACGGTTATCAAAATCGACATCCTGCCATTGGAGGCCGATACACTCGCCACGCCGCAAACCTGTTGTGATAAGCAGTTGCAGAATGCAGCGAAAGTCAAAATCCAGTGCGTTCAGCTCTTCAAAGAACCGCCGTGCATCCTCTTCGGATAGTGCATCCACCGCCCTTCTACGAACTTTTGGAGCGTCCACCTTCTTCATGGGGTTCTTCTCGATCAGGTCTTGCTTTTCGGCATAGCCGAAAATAAAGGAAAGAATGTTGTAATGGTGCTTGATGGATTTTTCGGCGAGGGGCTTGCCGTACTGCGTCCGATAGTCATTGCGAAGCCATGTCAAATACTGCGTGATTTGGATGCCCGAAATTCCGCTCAGCAGCAGCTCTTCAAAATGCGGGCGCATGACCTTCAAAATGTTAGTGTACATGGCAACCGTAGAAGGGCGGTGGGAGCCGTCACGAACGCAAAGAGGAACCCAAACTTCATCTACGAACTGACCGAAGGTATAATCGGTCTTGCGCCCTTCTTGTTGCGCCTTTTGGCGTTCAAAGGCTTCCTTTTGCTCTGCCTCCCAAACCGCCGCCACCCGCTGCGCTTCTTTCCTTGCCTTTGCGGGGGTCATGTCCTCAGGAGGATTCCAGCGCATTGCTTTTGAAATTTGCCTGCCGTTTTCATCACGTCCCAAACACACACGAAACTTGTATGAAAGACGTTTGCCTCTTGTTCCTTCTTCTTTGATAGATGCCATAACTTCTTCCTTCCCGCAGTAAGAAAGAAGAAATTGAGAAGGTCTGTTGTCCATTTGTTGTCCAAGGTGAAAATGCCCAGCACAAAACAGACTGAAAAGTATAGAAAAACACTCGATTTCAAATGAAATCGAGTGTTTTTTGGTGGAGATAAGCGGGATCGAACCGCTGACCTCTTGAATGCCATTCAAGCGCTCTCCCAGCTGAGCTATACCCCCATATTCACTTGCGTCGCTTGCTCACCGCAACTGACTTGGTCAGTATAATACAAAAGCCCGCATTTGTCAACACCTAATTGCAATAATTTTCAGGGAAATTTTCGTTCCCGCTGATATGCCTTCCTCCACCGAGGGGGGGAGGGCGTAGACGCCCTCCCTCTTTCGCTCAGTTCAGCACAAAACGCATGGACACCGGATTGTGATCCGACCACGCAAAGCCCGTGTCCTCCACCACAGCCTGCTCCACGGTGACGTTGTCCGACACCACGAAGCCGTCCACCGTCAGCACGTACTGTCCCTCGTGATACGGAGCGTCGGCGTTGCGGCAGCTGGGGACGGGGTCCGTCTCGTCCAGCGGAGCCACCAGCGACAGATTGGTGCCGTCCCAGATCCCCTCCGGCAGGGGCTGCGCCCAGGTGTAGCCCTCGGCAGAGCCGCCGAAGATCTCCTCCGACTGGCCCAGCAGATCCTTATTGAAGTCGCCGCCGGCAATGCACCAGTTGCCCTTTTCATACTCCGCCTGCATATCCGCCCGCAGCAGCTCCAGCTGCTCCACAGCGATGGTACCGTCGGAGGTGTAGGCGGACAGATGGACATTATACAGCACCAGCTCCCGGCCGTCGGCGGCGGGGATGCGGTGGACGCTGTAACACCGATCCAGATCCACCAGCTTCATCACACCGGCCTCGATGGGCAGCTCCACCCGCCGGGCCTCGGTGATGCCGAAGGAGGAGAGGGTCAGCAGGCCCGACACGGACTTGCCGTGGGGCTGGTCCAGCGGGTAGAACAGATACGGCGAGTCGTAGTTCTGCGCCCAGATATGACCCAGCCCCGGCAGCTGCGCCGTCAGCATGGCGGCCTCATCCACGTGGTAACTGCGGGTGGAGTCCCGATCCACCTCCTGCAACAGGTACAGGTCGGCATCCTGCTGCTGCAAAAACGCCCCGATGCGCTCGATATTGACGGTAAGCCGCTCCTCAGACCACGCACGGGACTCCGTGCCGCCGTCCATGAAGAAGCTGTAATCGTCCTCATAAGCGCCGAAACCGATATTATAGGAGAGGATGCCGTACTCCTTCCCCGCCTCCACGGTGGCAGCGGCGTTCCGCTCCACCGTCAGCTCCTGATCCCCGATGCGGTGATAGTCGATAAACACATAGGCCACGTACCCCAGCACCACCACCAGCAGCGCCAGCACCACAGCCAGCACGATCTTCCAAGCTTTTTTCAACAACGCTTCCCCCTCGGTTTACAAATTTGGATAAATCTATTATAATCGAAATATTCCCATTTGGAAAGAGGTATGATGCGTGAAAAAACTGGTGATCCGATTCAATGCCCCGGTGGTGCTGCTGTTTGCCCTGCTGAGCCTGCTGGTCCTGCTGCTGGACGGCTGGACAGGCGGCGTCAGCACCACCCGGTTCTTCTGTGTATACCGATCGTCGCTGGCGGATCCGCTGACCTATGTGCGCTTCTTCGGCCATGTGCTGGGCCACTCCGGTTACAGCCACTACATGAACAATATGCTGCTGCTATTGCTGGTGGGGCCGGGCTTGGAGGAAAAGTACGGCAGCCGCAACCTGCTGATGACCATTCTGGTAACGGCTCTGGTGACGGGACTGGTGCAGTTCATCTTCTTCCCCGGTACGGCGCTGCTGGGAGCCAGCGGTGTGGTGTTCATGATGATCGTGCTGAACTCCTTCACCGAGATGCGCCGGGGCGGCATCCCCCTGACCATGCTGCTGGTGGTGGCCCTGTATCTGGGCAACGAGGTGGTGGACGGTCTCTCCGAGAGCGACAACATCTCCCAGATGACCCACATCGTGGGCGGTCTCTGCGGCGTCGTGTTCGGTTTCTCTCTGGCCCGTGCCAAAAAGAGATGATCCCTATAAAAAAGATGCGGAAGCCATATGACTTCCGCATCTTTTTTACGCCTGCTTATGGAGCCTTCGATACTCCGTGGGCAGCATGGAAAATGCCTTCTTGAATTCCGAGGTGAACTTGCTCTGGCTCTCATAGCCCACGGTCCGGGCGATCTGAGCCACGCTGTCGTCGCTCTCCAGCAGCAGAGCGGAGGCCCGCTCCATGCGGTGCTGGCGGATATGGGCGGCGATGGAGCTGCCGTACACCTCCTTGAACAGTTCCTTCATGGTGGAGGGGTTCATGAGAAACTGCCGGGACAGCTGCTCGATGGTGATGCGGCTGTCCAGATGCTCCGTCAGGAACCGATGGACCTGCCGGATGACCTCCAGCTGCTCCGCCGGGCAGCTGCCGCAGTAGTCGTGCTGATCCAGCGGTGGCAGATGGGGCGCACCGGACACCAGCTGGCTGTCCGACTGGGGGCACGTCACCTCCACCGTGCGCTCGATGATCTGGTGCAGCAGCTGGGCCACCTCCGTATCCGCCGCCCGGTAGTAGACCTCCTTCCCCACCCGGCGGCTGACGATGAGGCCGCTGTCCTTCAGCTGCCGCAGATGGTGGGAGGCGGCGGGGCTGCTCATACCCACCAGCGCCGACAGATTCATGACGCACTCCTCACAGTGGCACAGTAGCCAGAAGATCCGCACCCGGCTGTTATCCGACAGCAGGCGGCAGAGATTGGCCACCTCCTGAAAGCTCTCCGGCTCCTGAATGAAGCTTCGCAGCCGCTCCAGTCGCTTCCGGTCCTCATGATGATGGGGCAATTCTCCCATGGTTCTCCCGCCTTTCTGTTCCGTTTGGAAGGACTTTTCGCCCGTTTGGAAGGGAAGCGTCTTTCCGCATTGACTTTCTCGTCGGCATCTATTATAGTACGATCATCAAGATTAAACAAGTGCTTAATGATTGAAGGTCGCCGCACGAAAGGAGCATTTTTATGAAAAAGACTTATCAGATCGAAGTGGACTGTGCCAACTGCGCCAACCTCATGGAGGAGGCCACCAAAAAGACCGAGGGCGTGCAGGACGCCGTGGTAAACTTCATGACCCAGAAGTTGATCGTGGAGTTTGCCGAGGGCAGCGACCCCAAGACCGTCATGAAAGCGGTACTGAAAAACTGCAAAAAGGTCGAGGACGACTGCGAGATCTATCTGTAAGAAGCGAAACGTGCCGGAGGTCCTCCGGCACGTTTTATGGAAGGAAGTGACCAACATGACAAAGAAGCAGAAGAAGGTTCTCTGGCGCATCATTGCCACAGCGGTGCTGGTGGCCGTGGTGAAGCTCTTCTCCATCGGCGGCGTGGCCGGGACGGTGCTGTATTTGGCTGCCTATCTCATCATCGGCTATGATATTCTCCGCAAGGCCTTCCGGGGCATCATCAAGGGGCAGGTGTTCGACGAGAACTTCCTGATGGCGGTGGCCACCGTGGGTGCCATTGCACTGGCCGTCTACGAGAAAAGCGGCGACTATCTGGAGGCCGTGGCCGTGATGCTGTTCTATCAGATCGGTGAGCTGTTCCAGAGCTACGCCGTGGGCAAGAGCCGCCGCAGCATCACCGCCCTGATGGATATCCGCCCGGATTATGCCAACATCGAGCAGGACGGCAAGCTGGTGCAGGTGGATCCGGACGACGTGGCTGTGGGCAGCATCATCGTGGTGCAGCCCGGCGAGAAGGTCCCACTGGACGGCGTAGTGACGGAGGGCAGCTCTACCCTGAACACCGCCGCCCTCACCGGCGAGAGTCTGCCCCGTGATGCCGCCGCCGGCGACGAGGTCATCAGCGGCTGCGTCAATATGACGGGCGTGCTGAAGATCCGCACCACCAAGGCCTTCGGTGAATCCACCGTCTCCAAAATTCTGGAGCTGGTGGAGAACTCCAGCTCCCACAAATCCCGCTCCGAGAACTTCATCTCCAAATTTGCCCGCATCTACACCCCCGCCGTCTGCATCGGCGCTCTGGTGCTGGCGGTGCTGCCGCCGGTGGTGCGGCTGGTCATGGGCCTCAGCGGCGACTGGGGCACTTGGGTCTACCGTGCCCTGACCTTCCTGGTCATCAGCTGCCCCTGTGCGCTGGTCATCAGCATCCCCCTGAGCTTCTTCGCCGGACTGGGCGGTGCCAGCCGGGCCGGTGTGCTGGTGAAGGGCTCCAACTATCTGGAGACCCTCTCCAAAACCCGTGTGGTGGTCTTTGACAAGACCGGCACCCTGACCCAGGGCGTCTTTGACGTCACCGACGTTCACCACAACACCATGCCCCAGAAGAAGGTTCTGGAGTACGCCGCTCTGGCGGAGTGCGCCTCCTCCCATCCCATCAGCAAGAGCCTCCAGCGGGCCTACGGCGGCGAGATCGACCGCCACCGTGTCACAGACGTGCAGGAGATCAGCGGCAATGGCATCACCGCCAAGGTGGACGGTACCGACGTAGCCGTGGGCAACAGCAAGCTCATGGACCGGCTGGGCATTGCGTGGCACGACTGCCATAGCGTCGGCACCATCATCCATCTGGCCATCGACGGTCAGTACGCCGGCCACATCGTCATTTCCGACGTGGTGAAGCCCCACGCCAAGGAGGCCATTGCCGCCCTGAAGCAGGCGGGCGTGGAAAAGACCGTCATGCTCACCGGTGATATCCGGCGGGTGGCCGACCATGTGGCCGGAGAACTGTGCGTGGACGAGGTACACAGTGAGCTGCTGCCTGCGGATAAGGTGGCGCAGGTGGAGCGCCTGCTGAGCAACGCCGACGGCAAGCTGGCCTTCGTGGGCGACGGCATCAACGATGCCCCGGTGCTGTCCCGTGCCGATATCGGCATCGCCATGGGTGCCATGGGCTCCGATGCCGCCATTGAGGCGGCGGACGTGGTGCTGATGGACGACGACCCCCTGAAGATCTCCAAGGCCATCCGCATCTCCCGCAAGTGCCTGCGGATCGTGTACGAGAACATCGTGTTTGCGCTGGGCATCAAGGGCCTGTGTCTGGTGCTGGGTGCCATGGGCATCGCCAATATGTGGGCAGCCATCTTTGCCGACGTGGGTGTCATGGTCATCGCCGTGCTGAATGCCATCCGTGCCCTGCGGGTAGATAACCTGTAAACTGCATATAAAAAGAGGACGTCCCACAGACGTCCTCTTTTTATGGATTCTTGTGTGCAGGCGTTCTCTCTGCCGCTATTGCACGAAAGTTACCCGCCGGGGGCAAAATATCGTACCCGCCGGAGCCTCTTCAGTGCATCTTCTGGAACGAATGGACCCAGTCGGCCCTCAGATAATACAGCAGAAACACCACGCAGCTGAGACACCACGTAATGGGGTATGCCCAGAAGATGGTGGTAATATCCGGCCACACCTTCAGCGCCAGCGTGATATACGTCACACGGATGACGCACCAGCACACCAGCATGGTGTACATGGGCATCTTGGCCCGGCCCGCTCCCCGCATCACGGCGGAGATGCTGTGGGCGAAGGCCAGTGCAAAGTAGAACAGTGCCTCCGTCCGGGTCTGCCGTACGCCGATGGCGATGACCGCCGGGTCATCGTTGAACAGGGCGATGGCATAGGGGGCCACCAGCAGTAGTGTCAGTCCGATAAGCTCCGCCAGCAGCGTGGAGCAGGTGAAGCCCACCCGTGCCCCCCTCTTGGCCCGGTCATACTGCCCTGCGCCCAGATTCTGCCCCGTAAAGGTGGTCAGCGCCATGGCAAAGGAGGTGATGGGCAGGAACACGAAGCCCTCCACCTTGGCGTAGGAGCCGCAGCCCGCCATGGCATCGGAGCCGAAGGTGTTGATGTTGGACTGCACCACCACGTTGGCGATGGCGATGATGGAGTTCTGCACACCGGAGGGGATGCCCTGCGCCATGATCTGCTTGAGCATCGGCAGCTCGAAGCGGATGCGCTTGGGAACCAGCCGATAGGGGCCGTCCGCCTGCATCAGCTTCCGGAAGCACAGCACGGCGCTGACCATCTGGCTCACCACCGTGGCGATGGCGGCGCCGTTGACGCCCCATTTCAGCGCTCCCACGAAGATCAGATCCAACGTCACATTGGTGATGGAGGAGATGATGAGGTAGCGCAGGGGACTGCGGCTGTCTCCTACCGCCTGCAAAATGCCCATACAGGCGTTGTAGACGATCATAAAGAGGCTGCCCATGAAGTACAATCGGAAATATTGGATGGACTGGGGCAGCACGTCCTCCGGCGTCCGCATCCACACCAGGATCTGGGGGGTCAGGAAGATGCCCACCAGCGTCAGCAAAACGCCGCAGACCATGGCGAAGGCCAGATCGGTATGCACCGCCGCCTCCAGCCGATCATAGCACTTGGCGCCGAAATAGCGGCTGATGATGACGCCGGCCCCCACAAACAGGCCCATAAAAAAGCCCGTCATCATAAAGATGAGGTTCCCGCTGCTGGACACCGCCGCCAGAGCGTCCTTGCCCACAAATTTTCCCACGATGACGCTGTCCGCCGTGTTATACAACTGCTGACAGAGATTGCCTAAAAACAGCGGCAGGGCGAAATACGCCAGTTGCTTCCAAATGACGCCCTGCGTCATGTCCACGCTCTGGTTTCTGCTCTTCAATTCAGGACCCCTCTCCTTTGGATAAAATTTCTTTATCGTCTGTTTATTATACCGCCGCTTTTTCAAAAGGTCAAGAGACAGCGACACATCCCCGCATATTGTATACAACCGACGCACAGTGCCGCTTTTCCTCAGTTTTCGCCGCTTTGCCGGATTTGGAAGCCTTTTTTCTCCTCTTTTCCGGCATATCCCCGCATTGACAAATTTCCCTTACGCCGTATAATAATTATAATCAGTACATGAATCACTCCCACGGAACAAAAAAGGAGCTATTGTATGAACGAGATCTATGTGGTCGGGCATCGGAACCCCGACACGGATTCCATCGTGGCTGCCATGTCCTATGCCGCCCTGCGGAACGCTCTGGGCGACCGGAACTACGTAGCGGCCTATCTGGGCCACGTCAGCGATGAGACCCAGCGCCTGCTGAACCGCTTCGGTTTCCAGCCCCCTCAGCTGATCCAGAACGTCCGCACGCAGGTGTCAGATCTGGATTACGACACACCTCCCGCCCTGAACGCCACCGTCACCATGGACCGGGCCTGGCACATCATGCGGGAGCAGCGCATCTCCGCCATCCCCGTGGTCAACGAGGATGGCACGCTGTATGGGACTCTGTCCGCCGGCGACATCGCCACCTACAGCATGAACACCATCAGTGAGCCCCGTGTGGAGGCCCTGCCTCTGTTCAACCTCCTGAGCGTCATCGAGGGCCGTGTCCTCAACGACACCGGTGATCTGGTGGATTCCGTCACCGGCGATGTGGTCATCGCCCTGCCTCAAAGCTGCGAGAATCTGCTGTGGAACGGCAAGGACCACATCGTCCTGTGCGGCGACCAGCCGGATATGATCCGCCGTGCGCTGGAAACCAACGTGTGCTGCCTGATCCTCTGCCAGACGGAGGTGGATCAGGAGCTGCTGGCCGACGCCAGGAACACCTGCATCATCTCCAGTCCCTACGATGCCAGCCGGGTGGCCCGTCTCATCTATCAGGCCATCCCCATCTCCCGCCCTTGCCACACTGACGACATCGTCTGCTTCCATCTGTCGGACTATATTGACGACGTGCGGGAGGTGGTGCTGAAGAGCCGCTATCGCTGCTACCCGGTGCTGGACCAGAACGAAAAGGTCGTTGGCACCCTGTCCCGGTATCACCTGCTGCGCCCCCGGCGCAAGCGTGTGGTGCTGGTGGATCACAATGAGCGGGCGCAGGCCGTGCAGGGTCTGGATCAGGCGGAGATTCTGGAGATCATCGACCACCATCGTCTGGCGGATATCCAGACCACTCAGCCCATCCGGGTCCGCAACGAGCCGGTGGGCAGCACCAATACCATCATCACCGAAATGTATCAGGAACACGGCGTCATGCCCTCCCCGGCCATGGCGGGCCTGATGGCGGCGGCCATTCTGTCCGATACCGTCATGTTCAAGTCCCCCACCTGCACCAAGCGGGATGTAGCCATGGCCGAGCGCATGGCCCGCATCGCCAACGTCTCCCTCAACGAACTGGGCAAGCTCCTCTTCGACAGCAGCTTCGACGGCAAATCCGCCGAAGATCTGCTGCACAGCGACTTCAAGGAGTTCCACATTGCTGAGCAGAATCTGGGTGTGGGGCAGATCACCTGTCTGGATTCCGAGGATATGCTCCAGCGCCGGGAGGAGTTTCTGGAGGCCATGCGCCACGATCAGGAGGATCACCACTACGACATGGTGATCCTGATGCTGACGGACGTGCTGATGGAGGGTACGCAGCTGCTGTATGTGGGCAGCGATGACGTCATCCGCAACGCCTTCTCCGCCGAGCCCAAGGACAACAGCCTGTTCCTGCCCAAGGTCATGAGCCGGAAAAAGCAGATCATCCCCATGCTCACCGCCCTCTGGGGCTAATGATTTCGGCGATTGCAGCCAAACAGCAACGCGACATGGCGCCGGTTCAGTCCGACGCCATGTCGCGTTTCATTTTGCTCAGCGGGCCGGTTCATGCTCCGGCACAGACCCGGCCCGGCGCATCGGGCAGGCTTCCAGTTTTTCCCCCATCTGGCGCAGGCCGTCCGGGAACTGGGAGCATGGATCGGTGCCGCAGGCCACACGCTGGTCTACGGCGGCTCCAAAACCGGCCTCATGGGGCTGCTGGCCCAGAGCGCACTGGAGCAGGGCGGCAGCGTCATCGGCGTGGAGCCGGAGTGCTTCATGGCACAGGACCTGCAGCACGACGGCCTGACCCAACTCATCGTCACCCGAAGCATGGCGGAGCGCAAGGCCAAAATGATCCAGCTGGGGGACGCCTTCATCGCCTTCCCCGGCGGCACCGGCACACTGGAGGAGATCACGGAGGTCATGTCGCAGGTATCGCTGGGCCAGCTGTCCGCCCCCTGCATCCTCTACGATCTGGACGGCTACTACTGCCACCTGAAGGCCCTTCTGGACCATATGATCGCCTCCGGTCTCTCCTCTCCGGAGCGCCAGCGGGGCATCCACTTCGCCCAAAATCTCCCCGAAATTCAGGTACTGCTGTCCTGATCTCCCATCGGGCCAAATCACCCCCTCTGTTCCAAAGCCTTCGGCTTTGGAACAAAAAAGAGCCTGCCGGCTGGCAGGCTCTTTTTGATGACCAACTTACTCGGTAACGAAGGGCAGCAGAGCGATCTGACGGGCACGCTTGATGGCCTCGGTCAGCTGGCGCTGATGCATAGCGCAGGTACCGGTGGTACGGCGGGGCAGGATCTTGGAGCGATCGCTGATGAAGCGACGCAGCTTCGCGGCATCCTTATAGTCGATATACTCGCACTTATCCACGCAGAACTGGCAAACCTTACGGCGCTTACGGCCGTTGCCACGGGGCGCTCTATTTTCACGTTCCATAGCCATGGAAAATTCCTCCTTATAAAGATTTCATGTGCCTTGGCACATCAGAACGGCAGGTCGCCGTCCTCCTCGTCGATCTCGGCAAAATCGGACGGGCCGCCCACCGGAGCGGAATACCCTCCGGCGGGAGCACCGTAGGCGGGAGCCTGAGAATAACCACCGTTATTCCCACCGGCACCGCCGGGTCTGCTATCACCGAAATAGACATTGTCGGCAACCACCTCCGCACTTCTGCGGTTGTTGCCCTCCTTGTCTTTCCAGTCACGGATCTGGAGCCGCCCCTCCACCACGGCCATGCGGCCCTTGGTGAAATACTTGGAGACGAACTCCGCCGTGCTGCGCCAAGCCACCACATCGATGAAATCGGTCTCCTTTTCGCCGCTCTGGGACTTATAGTCCCGGTCCACGGCCAAAGAGAAGCTGGTGACTGCCGTACCGCTCTGAGTACGCCGCAGCTCCGGGTCCCTGGTCAGGCGACCCATGATGAAAATCTTGTTCAGCATTGTGCTTCCCCCTTACTCGTCCTTGCAGACGATCATGGAACGCATCACGCCCTCGGTAATACCCAGGATACGATCCAGCTCCTTGGGGAATTCCGGTGCGCTGGTGAAGCTCATCAGCACATAGTAGCCTTCGGTCTTGTAATCGATGGCGTAAGCAAGACGACGCTTGCCCCACTCATCCACGACCACGTCGGAGCAGCCGTGCTGCTCAGCCAGAGCCTGGAACTTTGCCACATTGGCGGCAATAGCCTCCTCACCCTGTGCCGGGTCGAGAATGTAAACGACCTCATAGTTGGCGGAAATCTTAGCCATACTTTTTGCACCTCCTTTTGGACTTATGGCCCTCACGCTCCGGTGAGAGCAAGGATTTGCCCGCATACGCAGGCCTAATTATTATACCGGATATCCGCCAAAAGTCAAGAAGTTTTTGGGAATATTCCGTGGAAAATCCCCTCTTTTTTGCCCTTCCCGGCAGAAAGGGCTTGAAATTACCGGAGGAATCCTTTAGAATAAGGTGTCAAATCATCCCTTCGGTGCATGAAAACGCCGGGAAAGGAACCTCCATGGAGCACATCACCAGCCGTCACAACCCCCTCATGGGCCATATCCGCAGGTTGGCCGGCTCCGCCGCCTACCGGTGGGAGACGGGGGAATTCCTCTGCGACAGTCCCAAGCTGCTGCAGGAGGCCCTGCTGTGGCAGGCGGAGATCACCGCCGTGGTGACCATCTCCCCCCTGCCCCGGCTTCCGGAGCACATCCGACAGGTGCAGGTGCCGGAGGACGTCATGGCCTCCATCTCCCCGGTAAAGCCCCCTCAGGGGGTGCTTTTCACCTGCCGCCTGCCTCAGGCTCCCCTGCCCCGGTCCCTCACCGGCCGGCGGTATGTGCTGCTGGACGGGGTGCAGGACCCCGGCAACGTAGGCACCATCCTGCGGACGCTGGACGCCTTCGACGCCGACG
>ENA-OROS01000796-OROS01000796.1-human-gut-metagenome-genome-assembly--contig:-NODE-796-length-17176-cov-2.934291_pt1 | contig 17176 bp, 18 predicted proteins | sample MGYA00242134_ERZ509059 | MGnify/ENA primary metagenome ERZ509059 (study PRJEB26280, sample SAMEA2338753) | human gut metagenome | biome: human gut; feature: human-associated habitat; material: faeces... | reverse complement strand
AAAAAATAGCAATCAAAAACTCCTCTCAGGCGCTATGCATAATAATTTCAACAACATGCTGCTTATAGCAGATATTGATAAATTTATATCATTCTGATGATATATTATATTTCATTTTTCACGTTAATGATGTAAAATTATCAATGTAAATATCAGGGCATATTCGAATAATCATTTCTAAACTTTTTCAAATATGCTCCGGAAAGGAACTTTTATACTAATGAAAACCAAGATTCAGGATATGACCTCCGGTTCACCGGGACGGTTGATCATTCTTTTTGCAATTCCCCTGATGCTGGGAAATATCTGTCAGCAGCTTTATACAATGGTGGATACCATGGTTGTTGGTCAGGTTGCAGGTGTGGAGGCTCTTGCCGCACTGGGTGCTGTTGACTTTCTGATGTGGGTTGTCACAGGAATATCCACAGGACTCACTCAGGGATTTTCTATTCAACTCTCCCAGTATTATGGGGCAAAGGATTTCGAAAATCTGCGTAAATCTCTGGCTCACAGTTACCGGCTGACCGCATTCATCGCAGCCGGAGTATTGATTCTCAGCCAGTCATTTGCTTCGCTGGTATTAACAGGGCTGCATACACCTTCCAATATTATCGGAATGTCTCTGTTATATCTGCGCATCATTTTCTGTGGAATCCCCGCCACAGCAGCCTATAATATGTTTGCCTCTGCTCTAAGGGCTATGGGAAACAGTAAAACACCGCTGACCGCAATGATCATCGCATCTGTGCTGAATGTCTCACTGGACATCCTTTTTGTGGCAGGCTTCGGATGGGGTGTGGCAGGAGCAGCAATCGCAACTGTGATCGCACAGAGCTTCTCCGCTGTTTACTGTTTCCTGATTTTACGCAGAATTGATATCGTTCATCTGACCAGAGCAGATTTTATGCCTGCCTCCGGTATGAATGCCCGCCTGATGAAGCTTGGTATTCCTGTTGTATTTCAGAATATCATCATCGGTGTGGGCGGTCTGGTAGTCCAGTATGTGATCAATGGCTACGGTTTCCTTTTTGTGGCAGGATTTACAGCTACAAACAAGCTTTATGGTCTGCTGGAAATGGCTGCTATTTCCTATGGATATGCCATCGTTACCTATGTGGGTCAGAATCTGGGAGCCGGAAAGATTGACAGGATCAGAAAAGGCGTCCGCAGCAGTATGCTGCTTTCCCTGCTTACCTCACTGATCATTTCTGCTGCCATGTTTTTATTTGGAAAAAATATTCTCTCACTTTTCATCTCAGGTGAACCGCAGCAGACACAGCAGGTACTGGCAATTGCTTTTAAATACCTTTCTATTATGGCTGCCATGCTCTGGGTTTTGTACTTCCTGTACGTGTACAGATCTGCACTTCAGGGGCTGGGAGATACCTTAATGCCTATGGTAAGTGGTATGGCTGAATTTGTCATGCGTATCAGTGCTGCACTGATCCTTCCCCATTTTATCGGACAGGACGGTATTTTCTTTGCAGAGATTGCAGCATGGAGCGGAGCCACTGTGATCTTATGCATCAGCTATTATGTACGGATGCATAAATATCATTAAAACAAAACAGGGAGCTGTCGGTAAATAACGTTTTTTAGAGCTGACAGCACCAAACAAAAATATCCTGACAGTTACAGAGCTTTCTGGCTCTGCAACTTGTTCAGGATATTTTTATTTTGATAAATACTTTCTGTTTTTGGCCGCAAAAAATCCTTGTTTGGATTTTTTCAGCCGCATTTTTTTCTAGGCAGTTTTTCCTTCAAATTTTCTTAGTTTTTCGTATAAAAAACGATGATATTTATTTATATTTCTTCCAATAGCATACAGCATGAATTCTTTATATACCTTATCTGCCGAACGGTAATTAAAACGCCGGAAGTTCTCATTTTCCTTGATATCTCCAAAATGTCCTTCCGTCTGAATGGAACGTGTCTGGCGTTTCAGGATCCCGCGTTCACTCTGGATATTGGCATGCGATCTTTCTTTCAGTTCCTCCCATTGTTCATTGATCTTCATGACTTTGTTCTTTTCGGCATCTTTCTCCGCATCATACTTATACAGACAGCGCGCTTTATGTTCACATCCGCTGCAGTCTGCACAACCATATACCTCAAAGGTCTGTGTATATCCATCCTGCTCTTTGCTCTCTGTCCTGAGATGCCGCAGTTCACGTCCGTCATGGCAGATATAGAACTGTTCATCTTCAAAGATCCCTGTCCTCATGTTGTAATATTTACTGATATCTTCTGAATAAGCGCGTGTTTTTCGCTTTTCATGATCCTGCAGTTTTATATAACTGGATATTTCATTCCGTTTTAACAGGAAAGATCATGCTGGGTACCGGTGAGGGCGATATCATTGAACATATGAAAGGAATCGAAGATCAGCGAGATGTCCAGGAACACATCTTACCTTACCTGTATGAATATTGTGGACTGGTGGAAAAATCTCCTGACATAGCTACAGAAGTAAATGAGAAAGAGTCAGCAGCTAATGGCGGTAAACATCACAGCGTTTTTGGAGCAGCCGTTGTGCATCCAGCTGTTTATTCAGGCACTGTATTTTGGATTCTGTAGCTTGAATTGCATCGGCGGAATCAGCTACATGATTTTTGAAATCTTCATAATTCAGCAGATTATGTTCGGATAGATAGTTGAAAGTCCGGGCAGCTTCTTTCAGATTATTCAACTTTGCCCAGTGTTTAAATCCTGCTTTATTATGATCGGACAGGTAAGTGGTCATTTCGACAAAAAGCCGGACACGGTTAATTTTTTTCTGCGGAGTACGAGCCTTGCAACGATTTTTTTCAAGACGAACCAGTAAATGATCATCTGCATAATAGGTTCCCAGTGTCTTCACATTGATGAAATTGACAGCTCCGGGCGCACGGAACGCAAGGTACTTTCCCTGACGAGTTTCATAACCGGCTTCTTTCATCTTCAAAAGAAATTCATCGTAAGTCACTGATGTCCAGATGGCACGGTCAATCTGATATTTTAGTTTTGCCTTCCAGCTCTGTCCTCGCTTATATTCCATATCTTCTTTATAGGAACGTCCGGCTTCAGAAGTTGGCATAGAAGTAGACAGCCCATGTTCTTTGCAGATGCGGTTACTGATCTGGCAGATCTTGTGGTAGGTGCGTTTGTTGGAAACATATTTATGATAATCCGTGAAGCTGGTAGCATTAAAAATCAAGTGGCTGTGAATATGTTTTTTATCTGTATGTGTGGTAAGCACATATTCATATTTTCCCTTCAGAACAGAATCTGCGATTTTGGTGCTGACCTCATGGGCAAGTTTTGGATCGGTGAGATCATTGGGATGATAGGAAATGATCATGTGCCAGGCGAGGTTATCTCCCTTTTCCATGACATTATTTTTTCCCATTTCTGCTGTCATGGCAAATTCCAGATCCGCAGTTTCCGGAGAACAGCCAAACGAAGAGACGAATTTTTGTTCATCCGTCTTATCTGGATTCGTGATATAGGCCACAGCCTTTTTCACTGTAGATTTGATTGGAAAGATCTTAATGTAAGCCATATCTTTTTCACCATTTCTTTCAGCTCTTCTATATCTTGCGGTGTGGCAGTACCTACGGTGTTTGCAACTTTGGCAAGTTGGTTGATGTTCACACCAATCTTGTGCATTTCCTGATGCATTGCTTTCAAATAAGTGGTATCTGTATTGACAATCATGCCATCAATCGCCATCTTACGGAGATAGACACTCATATTAGAAGTCTTGGATAGAATCATCCTCTTGCGGATCATCTTCTTTTCCTCCGGAGTAACCCAGAGCAGTATCTGTACATCTCTTTTTCTGTTTGCCATATAAAAATCTCCTTTATGTTTTCATAAAATCGAGCGAAGCGAAGATTCCAAAAGTGGGGAGGGTCCCGCTTTTGAGGCGAATGCCCGGCAGTGTATATACACTGCCTGTCCCTGCTATTCTTAGCTCTCAGATATTAAATACAAAAAATCAAAGAAATGTTTATCTTCAGAAAAAAATTATGATCCGTATGATGCCGAAGAATATGATAATGCAGATGATTTCGCAGAAGAATTTGGGGATGGAGATTACGATGAGGGGTATGACGATGCTTATGATTACTGGGAAGAAAGAGATTAGGTGAAAATGGAGAACGAACAGATAGTAATAGAATTAAAAGAACTTTTGTATATGGAATTCAGGCGATATTTATATCGAAGGAAAGCAAATGTAACCGCCCAGAGTATCTTGCTGGCGATCGGGTATAACATAAACAAGCTTCATCATAAGATTCAGGCAGGAAGGACAGGGCGGCATTTATTTCCACTCAAACAAACTGCCTGATTTTGACAGGTCAAAAGTAAATCCTGAAAACGAACCTTTTTCCAGAAAAGGTTTATTAAAGTTCGCCTTCTTGTAGAAACAGAATGAAAGGAGAGAATATTTCGCCTTAAAAACGGCAAAAAGATGCTGCCGCACCTATGATTTCCTAATCATTGATGCGACAGCCCCGACTATAAGGAGATTTCCTTAACCTTCAATGGCAATATAACCATCTTTTTCTATTTTCTCAGGTGCTTTCTTTGGCACGGACAGTTTCAGAATACCATCTTCATATTTTGCATGAATGTCTTCTTCGCTTACTGCATCGCCTACATAAAAGCTTCGGCACATGCTGCCCGCATAGCGTTCACGCCTGATATAATTACCTTCTTTATCTTTTTCATCTTTATCCAGTCCCTTTGCAGCAGAAAGTACCAGATAACCATCTTTCAGCTGTACCTGAATCTCGTCTTTCTTAAATCCCGGAAGATCGACATCCAGTTCATAGCTACCGTCTGTTTCACGGATATCCGTTTTCATCATGTTCTGCGCATGTTTACCATAAAGCGGATTCTTCTTGCCCCAAAACTCATCGTTAAACGGGAAGTTCATCCAATCATCATCAAATAAGTTTTCTCCAAAAATACTAGGCATTAACATAAGTCATCTCTCCTTTTCATGACAAACAAATCTATATTCAAGTCTTTCGACTGTTACTTACAATTATATTTAAAGGGTACTGCCCGAAATCTTCGGGCAACACCACGAGCTTTTTATCAATCAGATGTTATCATTATCATTCAATGGTTATATATTTCGGATCATTGGAAACTGGTTTTGCTTCTTTCTTCGGAACAAACAGTTTCAGGATACCATGTTTGTATTCACCTTTAATGTCTTCCTGAGTCACTTCTTCGCCTACATAAAAGCTTCGCTCGCAGGCTCCTGCGTAACGTTCACGTCTGATGTAGTGTCCCTTCTTATCTTCATCGTCTTCATCCAGACCTTTTGCTGCACTGACAGTTAAGTAACCATCTTTCAATGCAACTTTGACTTCATCTTTCTTGAAGCCAGGAACATCAACAATCAGTTCATAACCTTCCGGTTTTTCCTTAATATCTGTCTTCAGGAGATTCTGTGCTCTTCTTCCGTACAGCTTCTTTTCCACTTTCTTCTCATCTTTGTCATCATAATAGAATGGTGTAAAGAAATCATCAAATAAGTTTTCTCCAAAAATACTAGGCATTAACATAAGTCAGATCTCCTTTCAAAAGCTCCCTAGATCTTCACGATCCAGTCTGCTGTATTATCATTTCTAGTTCTTCGAACATCTGGAATACCTTTTCTTTTATCTCTCCTCCTTTGTTCTATCTGTAATATAACACACATTATTAGCACTGTCAAGAGGTGAGTGCTAATTTTTGTGAAGATTTTGTTGTGTTAATTGAAAAAGTAAATGCAACCCTTAGATCTTTTTGTGCTCAAACGCAGACATAGGGGTTGCATTTACCTCTGCAATCATAGTAACATGAACTTACTCTCAGGCTCCAACATGAAAGGAGTTTCTATTTATGAATACTTTTATTGAATCCAACAAAGGCAAACACTTTACACTCTCTGACAGAATCTCTATCGAGGCTGGCATCGAAAAAGGATGGAGCTTCAAAAAGATTGCTGACGAACTTGGCAAGAGCCCTTCCTCTGTTTCCAGGGAAGTTCGACGCCATCTGATCTTTTCCCCTCACTATTACGATTACCGCAGCCGCAGGAAAACCGAGTGCATTTATTTTTCTTCCTGCTCCAAACAGGGCGTCTGCGGTAATCTTTCCTGCTCCTCTCTTTGCTCTAAGTGTCGAAGCAGGAAATGCGCTTCTTTCTGTCCTTCTTTTACGACTGCTAAATGCGAGCTCTTAAAAAAACCTCCTTATGTCTGTAACGCTTGTCCTAAGCTGCGCCGTTGTTCCCATGATTTCTTTTTCTACCGCGCCAAACATTCCCATGATACCTCTTTGGAACTCCGTTCTTCCTCCCGCAGCGGCATCAATCTCTCCCCTGAAGAACTTGATCAGCTCGACAGGCTCGTTTCCCCACTTATAAAAAAGGGCCAGCCGCTTTCTCATATCTTTCTTTCTCATATGGAAGATATTCCCTGCTGTCAGCGTACTCTTTATTCCTACGTGGATAAGCAATATCTTTCTGTTATCAACCTTGATCTTCCCAGAAAAGTCCGCTACAAAAAACGTAAAAAGAAACAGCTTGATACACCGGTTCCCGGATATCGAAAGAACCGTACTTACAGAGATCTCCTGGATTTTCTTGCTTCTTCCCCCGATTCTTCAATAGTAGAACTTGATGTAGTGGAAGGCGCCAGTGGTAAATCCGGTCCTGTCCTCCTTACTCTGTTCTTTCGGAACTGTTCTCTGATGCTTCTTTTTCTCTTGCCTGGTGACCGCAGGAAATATGTTCAGGATGTTTTTGATCTCCTGCTGTCTGAACTTGGCCCACAGACTTATTCACAGCTGTTTCCGATAATACTGACAGACAACGGGAGTTCTTTCCTGGATCCTTCATTATTTGAGATGCCGCACCGGCAGGATGTCCTTACAAAGGTCTTTTACTGCGACCCCATGTCCTCCTGGCAGAAAGGACGCCTGGAAAAGAATCATGAGTTTATACGTTATATCCTCCCAAAAGGAACTTCCTTTGACTCTCTTACTGAACAGAAAGTAAACCTTATGATGAATCACATCAACAGTACGGCAAGAGCCAGCCTGAATGGCTGCACTCCATTCCAGCTGGCTCTTCTTCTGCTTGATGCAAAACTGATGAGTCTCATGGATCTTCGATCAGTTCCCGCTGACCAGATCCACCTCAAGCCTGATCTTATAAAATAACAAACGCCCAAATATAATGCCTGAGAGAAGCAGTTTTCATCTCTTCAGACGGGTTGCATTTAGTCCTGCAAGATTCATGCCAGCCGTCTTATTTTGATGTTAAAAAGCTTCTGATTTTCATCTGCCTGCATTCTAAATATAGCCTATTTCAACTGTAACTTCTATCTTATAATTGCATTTACTCTCTCAAAACACCTTATATTTAGCGTGATATACCCGGGTTGCAATAACTCTTGCATTCAACCAGAATTTGTGAAGCCTTAAATGAAAAACTAACTTCCACCTTTAGTCTGTTTTGCTCTACATTAGGAACTGGGGGTGGAAGTTAGTCTTGCAATCGTTTATTCTATAAGAAATACCAGGGCTCCTCCCTGGTCATATCCTCCAACTACCGGAAATGGGATATTTTTATTGTATAGGAGGATTCATTTATGTCTACTAAAGCTACTGGAAACAAAAAACACCTTACCCTTGCTGATCGTGCTGCCATTGAACATGGTATCAGCCGTGGGGAAAATTTCACGCAGATTGCCTGCAGAATCAACAAGGATTCTTCTACCATTTCCAAGGAGATTCGGCGTCACCTTTTCCGGGTTCCTCATTTTCAAAACGAAACCCAGCGGAAGCGCTCAGAATGCGAGCATTTTCAGAACTGTGTAAAGCAGCATATCTGCGGAAATCAGACTTGTAATTCCTTATGCTGGAAATGCCGCCCTAAGCGCTGTTCCATGTATTGTCCTGACTTTACTCCCAGACTCTGCGAAAAGTTAAAAAAGCCCCCCTACGTGTGTAATGACTGCCCTCAGATACGCAACTGTTCCCACGACTTCTATTTCTACAGGGCCAATTATGCCAATGATATTTACAGTGAAACAAAATCTTCTTCACGGTCTGGGATTAACCAGACTCCTGAGTCCCTGGAACAGCTGGACCGTCTGGTTTCCCCTCTGCTTCTGCAGGGACAGCCTTTGTCCCATATCTTTGCTTCTAACCAGGATTCTATCTCATGTTCTATAAGGACCCTCTACAACTATATAGACCAGGGATACTTCACTGCAATCAACCTCGACCTTCCCCGGAAGGTCCGCTACAAAAAACGTCGGCAGGTCCGCAGAGAACCTGACAACACTGGATATAGAAAAGACAGATCCTATCAGGATTTTGAGAGATATCTGGAAAAGTTTCCAGATACAAATGTGGTGGAATTAGATGTGGTGGAAGGTGCCGGGGGAAAATCAGAACAAGTACTGTTGACCATGCTTTTCCGTAATTGTAGCCTTATGCTTATTTTTCTTATGGAGGCTGACAGGAAGGACAACGTACAAGATGTGTTTCAGCGAATATATACCCATCTGGGAGCAGAGCTATATCGAAAACTCTTTCCGGTCATTCTTACAGACAATGGTGCCTCATTCAAAGATCCAGCTATTTTTGAACGACCTGAAGGTGAACTTCTATCCCGTGTCTTTTACTGCGATCCCATGGCTTCCTGGCAGAAGGGACGTCTGGAAAAAAATCATGAATTCATCCGTTATATTATCCCCAAAGGTACGACATTCGCAGGCTTGGACCAGGAGCAGGTAACTCTGATCACCAACCACATCAATAGCGTAGCAAGAGCCAGTTTAAACGGCTGCACCCCGTTTGAACTGGCTCTGCTGCTGATAGACAGAAAACTGCTGGACCTCTGCCAGCTGGAAAGGATTCCCGCCAACCGGGTGATCCTTAAGCCATCACTCTTGAAAAAGTAACTGCAAGATCCATTTCCGGTGCTGGTTTCATAATCAGGCCGGTGGAAGTTACTTTTTCAAAAGTACTTTCAGTGGTCCCAAAATCATGCCCATCTTCCAGAAAAAGCTTTGTTTTCTGCCCTTATTATATGTTAATTTTTACGAATAATCCAGAACTATATGGATGTTAGTCCTGCAAAAAGGTCTTATTTTACCTGTGCCAATATATGGTGGAAGTTACTTTTTCATTCAACCAGAATTTGTGAAGCCTTGATTTTATGGGCTTCACAGAGGTTTTTCACTTGCTTTCGCACTCGATTTTCTTGATTTTACACCATTTTTACACCATTTCATTTGATTTTGGTGTAACACTCACTTTATTTACACCAAATTACACCATCGACTTACATTTACACCACAGCAGGTACAGTTTCCGGCAGATTCATTTTTGACATCTCATTTTCTACATGAGCCATTTCAGCGATATGATTGTAGATATTCATAGTGATCTTCGCATCAGAATGTCCCATTACATATTGCATAACTTTCGGATTAACATTATTCTCACCCAATCTGGTACATCCTGTGTGACGAAGAATGTGTGCAGATATATGAGGCATCAGTTCTGGCTCCCTGTTCTCATTTTCCGCCAATATTGTTTCTCTCTTATTATAGGCATTAACGATATTCTTCAGAAAACTATTCACACCTGCTGGCATAATCGGACGCCCATGTTTTGTGTTAAAAATAAAACCACTGCGTTTACCAATCTCTACATTACTCTGCAATCCCAACATCAAATTTAATTCCTTCTGCTTACGAAACGCATCATATACGGTCTGAGTCATAGGAATTGTTCTGATTCCAGCATCCGTTTTTGTCTCCGAATCATGGAAACAATAACCTTCTTCTCCCTCATAATAAACAAGCTGTCCATTCACATGAATTTCCCGGTTTTTCATATCCACATCTGACCAGGTCAATCCGATTGTTTCACTTATTCTCAGGCAGGCTCCAAACATAATCTGCATCATTGGCAAATGCGGCTTATACACCTTACTGTTCTCCACAAATTTCAGAAGCTTCTCTTGTTGTTCCAGCGTTAATGCCTCTTTCTCCTTTGCAGCAGCACCATAATCGCCAAGAGTTCCTGTTACCGGATTTTTACGGATAATCCCATCCTCCACAGCCATATTAAATGCTGGGTTTAATAAAGCATACATACTTTTAATCGTGCTGTGTGCCAAACCCTCATCCGAAAGTCCTGAAAAAAATGTCCGTACATGAGATGTCTTAAAATCAACTACACGGATGTTTCCAAGAGTATTCTTTATCCGATAATTCCATGTTCGCCAGTAGTCCTTTTTCGTTTTTTCCCGGATATTCTTTGTCGCCATATATCGCTCAAATAATCCATTTACCGTCAATTTCTTTACAGATGTGTCCGTAATAAGCTGATCGTCAATATCTTTATTGATTTTCTTTTCCTGCTCACGCAGACTTGCCAGATCCATGTCATAGATTGTAACACGCTTTCCGGTAAGCTCATCTTTGTAACGATACATATAACGTCCGTCTGGACGCTGACTTTCTCCAGTTTTTAAATTTCTGCCTTTATTGTCTTTTCTTGCCATACTAATCATTCCTTTCACATTCGTTGTTTGTTATTCGGAATGATTTTTGTCCTGTTCGTATCAGTCATAATCTGTCTGATATCTGTTCACAGATTAACATAATATTTTAGGATTTCCAAGGGTAAATTCTTGAAAAACACTAATTTTTCTTTGCACTCTCATTCCGAAGGAAATTCGTTGTTTTCTCCTGTTCTCATCCATTACACTGCCATTGCATCAAGATATTTTTTTATCTTATCTACGTTATAGAGAACACGTCTGCCAACAATGATCTTTGCTTCTGCACAATCTGCAATTTTTCTTGCTGTGACAGCACCACAGGATAACATTGCCATTAAGCCTTCAATGTCCACAGTTAGACGATTTTCAGTGTTATACTCTGTTGTCTTTCTCATGATGCACATACCTCCTTTCCTCCGTATTCTTTTGCATCACCTCCCAGACAGCGGTTTCATGCCCGTTGTCAGTACCTTCTCCTGTTGTTTCTGGTTTTACCTAATGATGAATCTTTTTCTGTTCGGCGTGTTGGCTTCCATTCGTACAGGCGGTGTCAACGTTACATTTGACCTCTATCAGAACTTTTCTGAATGCTGCCAGCTTCTTTTCAAGCATACCAGCCGTTGCCGGAGTATCTTCGATTTCCACATACTACTCTCTGGTATAGCGGTGGAACTCTGTGTTGTCCTTTAATCCTCTAAGGGCACCTATACAGCTCATTCAATTTTCAAGGTGCGGAAAAGCTCTTGAATTCCTATTCAAAACCTTTTTCTACTAATCACACGTGGCAGAGGCGATAAGGTCATATTTTTCATAAAAAATTTGATTTTTTTCATCTCAGCCTTGTCCATTCGCTTTTATGCGAATATTGATTATGCTGTCATTATATTTCGCTTCAATGTTAATGTCAAGTATTTTATTCGCTTAATTGCGAATCTTTCTGTTTACATTCACTGTTTTTGGTAGTAAAATGGATTTATCAAAAAGAAAGTGGGAAATCTGATATGACAATCGGTGATAAAATAAAAAAAATCCGGACATTCCGGAATATGACACAGGCAGAACTTGGAGCTGCCCTCGGCTGGGGCGATAAAGGTGCAAACCGCCTTGCCCAATACGAAACGAATTACAGGGTTCCCCGTAAAGATCTGGTAACTGAAATGGCTAAGATTCTGGACGTAAACCCACTGACACTACATGAGCCAACCACGATGGACGCCTCTGAACTGATGGAAATTCTGTTCTGGATTGATGAATTTAACCCAGCAGCTATTAATCTCTTTCAGTTAGAAACCTATCCGGGTGAAAAATGCAATTCCAGTGAGGATACCGCTGTCCGTTATCATGATTCTGATAACTGGCCGGCTCATCCACCTGTTGGTATGTGGTTCAATTATGGAGTTCTCAATGATTTTATGAAAGAATGGCTTCTCAGAAAAGAAGAATTGAAATCCGGTAAAATTACCAGAGATGAGTATTTTGAGTGGAAAATTAACTGGCCACAGACCTGTGATGGGTGTGGGAAATATGAGCCGAAAAGGCAATGGCGATCTGCAAATGCAGAACTTAGTGAAACTTAGCAAAACTTAAATTTATTATGTTTTTTCTCTTTAACCAAAGAAAAAAGCACTGAAAACCATCAGTCCAACGGTTTTCAGTGCTTTTTTCATATTGCTCTATTGAATTTTCCTCATTCCACCTATACAAGTGAAACTTAGAGAAACTTAAATTAAATCTCTTTCAGACAATTCAATTTGGATATTCACCAACTGTGGATTATTTCTCAGTGGGCCAGTTTCCAGCTTACTGCCTGCTGCCTTGCATCCACAAATCTCTTATAAATACCTTCCTGCTTCATTAGTTGCTCATGTGTTCCCTGCTGTACAATTCTTCCTTTGTCAACAACCACAATCTGGTCTGCATGTCTGACCGTTTTTAATCTGTGGGCAATCATAATAATCGTTTTTTCCTTTGTAAGTGCATCTACTGCATCCATCAGCTCCTTTTCATTCTCTGGATCAACATTTGCCGTTGCTTCATCCAATATGACGATTGGCGCATCCTTCATAATCGCTCTGGCTATCGAAATACGCTGTTTCTCACCACCGGAAAGTGTGGCTCCTCCTTCTCCGATCACTGTGTCATATCCATTCGGAAGTTTGCTGATGAAATCGTGACAGCACGCTTTCTTCGCCGCTTCCACCACTTCCTCATGACTTGCATCCTGGCGTCCGAATTTAATATTATTCTCAATGGTGTCTGCGAACAAATACACCGACTGAAATACAAATGAAAAATTACGCATCAGACTGTTCATGCTGTAGTCTTTTACATTCACGCCTCCAAGCGTCACTTCCCCGGAATCCACATCCCAGAATCTGGCAATCAGATTGCAAAGTGTTGATTTTCCTCCACCAGATGGTCCAACGATTGCTGTCGTCGTTTTCTGCGGAATAGAGAGCGATATATCATCAATGATCTTCCGTTTGTCATAAGAAAACGAAACATTAGAAAGTCTGATATCGTAATTTTCCGGCTGTATTTCTTTACCGTCGATATCCATGGTATCCAGCTCCAATATTGCATTTGCTTTATCTACACATACGCTTACCACATGTAAAAGAGATGAATAATTTCCTGCACATTCCAGACTGGCATAAAGCATAAATGCTGAGATTGTCATACCAATTGCATAGACCGCACTCATAGTTCCATTAATATAAAAATATGCACTGCAAGCCACGATCACAGCACCTGTAATTTTGGTTATCACACTTTGCAGAAAATGATAGGGAACAAACAACATCTCCATCTTTGTATTAATCTTTTCGCATGCTTCATTTGCATCATTTAATCTTTTTGCCTGTTTTCCAAGCAGGTTGTATGATTTTACTTCTGATATTCCCTGCAGATACTCCATGATCTGATTTACAAGCTCTGTATCGCATACCACTTTTTGCTCTGAATCTTTTTTACCCACATTCTGCATCACAGAATTGACTCCAAAGAAAATAAGTACTCCTGCTGCAGCTATCAGTCCGATTCTCCAGTCAAAAATAAACAGCATAAGAATGATCATGGATGTTTCCAGAATTCCCTGCATGGTCAGCATAACCACTCTCGCAGCTACATCGCCAAGTGTTTCCATTGTATTCGTCGTAATAGAAGAAATTTCCCCGATGCTGTTGGCATTAAAATATCCCATCGGCAGATAGCGCAGATGCTCTGCAATCTTAATTCTCATAAAAGCACTTGCATTATATCCTCCCTCTGTCTGAAGCACTGTAGAGTATCTCTTACAGATGACATCAACTACAATTGCAATCACCATGATCGCAATTGAACCACCAATATATTTTCCTATTGGTTTTCCACTCATCAAACCAATCAATATGTACATAATAGCCGGTATCTTCATTGCTGAAGCGAGAGCCTCTATAAGTCCGATCACTATCGACAGTTTAAATTTATTGCCATTTTCCCTGCCTGAAAAACGAAAGAATTTTGCCAGAATTCCAAACATATCATTCTCCCTCCTTCACCGTATCTTTTACAGAAATATGGGCATTCCACATTTCCTTATAAAGCGGGCATGACACCAGAAGTTCCTCATGTGTGCCATGTGCTGTTACATTTCCATCATTTACAACAAAGATCTGGTCACTGTCCTTAACAGTAGAAAGTCTGTGTGCTATTACGATCAGGGTCTTCCCTGCTACCAGTTTTGCGATAGAATTCTGCAGAATTGCCTCATTTTCCGGATCTGTGTAGGCAGTTGCCTCATCAAGGATCACGATCGGAGCATCCTTTAACATTGCTCTTGCAATGGAGATACGCTGCCTCTCGCCACCTGACAGATGTCCTCCTGCACCTCCTACAACCGTATCAAATCCGTTCTCAAGCTGCATGATAAATTCATAGCATCCGCTTTTCTTTGTCACCTCGATGATCTGTTCATCTGTAGCCTCCGGATTTCCCTGTCTGATATTTTCACGTACCGTTTCATTGAACAGATAATTATCCTGTGCAACATATGCAATTTTCCGATTAAAATCTGCAAGCGACATTTCTTTGACATCAACTCCACCGATTTTGATGCTTCCGGAATCCACATCCCACAGGGACGCAATCAGCTTTGCGATGGTCGACTTGCCGCTTCCGGAAGGTCCTACGATTGCATTTACCGTTCCTGCTTTCAGCTCCATAGTTACTCCGTGCAGGATTTCTTTGTCGTGATAACCAAATCTGACATCTTCAAGAGTAACGGAGTTATCTTTTGGAACACTTTTACTTTTCTCTGGACGTTCAAGCTCCGGCTGTTCCAGAATTCCTGCCACTTCACCAACAATCACTCCGATCTTGCCAAGATCATCTGTATAGGAACCCACTGTGATCAACGGTCCAACGATTCCAAGTGATAAAATAATGCAGATGACAAAATCTGAAATTGCAAGTGTTCCATTGGCTACATAATGTGCCCCAAACGGCAATACCGTAAGAAGCGTATAAGGTGTGACCACCATCATCAGTCCATGAAAGATCGAGCACCGTTTCATCCAGGAAATAAAGGAATCTGCATAAGCCATAGCCGCCTTTGTAAATTTGGCATAAGAACTTTCTGTCTTTCCAAATGCCTTGATCACTTCGATTCCGTCAATATATTCCACTGCCGCATCATTCAGATCTTTTGTTGTCTGAACCGTTCTCTCGAAGCTTGGTTTATAATCCAGCATCATTCCAAAATAGGAAAGAAATCCCACTATAACCGGCACCAATGACCAGAGTGCCAGTCTCCAGTCTGTCAGGAAGAAATAGATCAAAATCACAATCGGTGCCAGCAGATTGGACGTGAATTCCGGGACAATATGCGCCAGTGTTGTCTCGATACTGTCGATTCTTTCCACCATAATATTTTTAAATGTACCGGAAGGTGTGTCTTTCACATAGCCAAGAGGTACCCGCGCCAGCTTGTCACAGCAGGATTTTCTTATATTTGCAAGTACTGCAAACGTTGCTTTATGTGACAATGCTGTCGAAAGTGAATGAAGCAGTTCTGCAATGATAAACGATAATGCAATCAGAACCGCTTTTGCAAGATATATTTCAAACTCCTTTTCACCATTTAAAAACAGCTTTACTATATCTGCAATAATAAAATACGGCAAAATCTTAAAAATCACATTTCCTATTGCAAGTAACACACTCCATACATAGGCAATTCTTTTTTGTCCGGCCCATGTCAGGATCCAGCTGACTGCCGACTTCTTTTTTTCTTTCACATTCGTTCACTCCTTACTTTGGTTTTATTGTTGTTTCTTTCATTAGTTTATTCTAACTCATATATAATAAAATAGGTGGCTTACTGGCATTAGCCACCTGACTTACATTAGTTATACCGGGAATTCAATATTCCACAATCGTTCCCAGCCACCTGTATTGAATTCTTTCAGCTGATGCACATTTTTCTTTGCAGTCTCCCTGTCTATATCATGCTCAATGATCTGAAATACTGATGAAAAAAATCCCGTATAGATCATATGCATAAGGCTTTCCTCTACAATCGGTATTTTCACACCGTTCTCTTTCATCTTTTCCATATATTTCAGGCTGGACTTCATTTCCCGTTCTACCATATTGTGTATGAATAGTTCAAATTTTCCACTGTCTCCACATTTCAACAATAATCTGAAATTATCATAATGATCATAAATATAATCAACCATCTGCTCCATCCCATCACTGGATGTATCCGACATATTCCTTGTCTGATCACTGGCAGAAAGCTTTTCAAACTCCTCAACGATCTGATCATAAATCTGATAAATGTGTTCCATATAGGGATCTGTCAGTGCATCAAAAAGTGCCTCTTTCGTCGGATAATATTTGTAAAATGCACCAGTAGTAAGTCCGGCATCTTTTACAATGTTTCTTAAAGATGCTCCGGTCAGACCATCTTTCAGGAAATGTTTTCTGGCTGTATTTAATATATTTTTTTGTGTATCTTCTGCTTTTGTCGACATTCTTTTCGTATCCTCTAAAGTTCTTTCCAAAATATAACAGTGCTATATAGCACTGTTATATTTTAACTCATTACAGGAATTTGTCAAGTCTGCTGTTTCGATTTTTTATTTTCCCGTGTATTCAATTTTCACTTAGCAGATGCATCTGTAGTTTGATTTTGCCGTCGTCACACCACATGATTCTCTTCAGCATCTTTCCTTTTGACCAATATAAACTTTTCATTGCTATATATAAGAACGGAACCATGATTCTGCGTGTTGCCTTTCCAATTTGTACAAACTGTCCACCATCAAAAAATACATGCTTTAACGGTATTTTTGCCTATGTCAGAAATGCCATGGCAAGATCTGCACCAATCGAAGATGCAACTACAAGTTCTATTTCTTTGATTCCATGGTTCCCCAAAAATCGTACAATCTGTTGTATCTCATCTCTTTTGCTTTGATACCTCTGTCCGGAGCAATACACAGTCGATGTTGGCATAATGCAATAATATTTTTCTGCCATTTTCTCTGCAACCGGCATACTGCTTTCCCCAGTTACTCCCATTGCATGGAAAAACAGAATGACTGAATTTGATTTATTTCC
>ENA-OROS01000793-OROS01000793.1-human-gut-metagenome-genome-assembly--contig:-NODE-793-length-17229-cov-3.429428_pt1 | contig 17229 bp, 10 predicted proteins | sample MGYA00242134_ERZ509059 | MGnify/ENA primary metagenome ERZ509059 (study PRJEB26280, sample SAMEA2338753) | human gut metagenome | biome: human gut; feature: human-associated habitat; material: faeces... | reverse complement strand
TCTACTGTTCCAGTTTATAAAAAGAAAAAACGTCTAGTTATATCAGGAAAAGTCACTCTTCCAGTACTTCCTTTGCAGTACTGAAGTACTGCAAAGGAAGTACTGTGGTACTGTCGAGGAAGTATTGTAGTACTTCTTTGACAGTACTTATCAGGGTATAAGGTTTTGTATTGATGTCTAGGAAGACAGTGCGGTTTTTTGTCGGATATTTTTATGAAATATAGGCAGATTCTATGTATTTTTGCTCATGAAACCTATGGCAGTTTTGTAAATGAAGAAATGTTTGATATATATTTATCTCCTTTTGTTAACCAGTCTGTGCTGTTTGCAAGCGGGAGCTGTTTCCTCCGAAATCCGTAGCTTGTCCGTATCCGATGGACTTCCTGATTTGGTCATTAATACGATATACAAAGATTCAAAAGGCTATGTCTGGATGGGAACGAATACCTCAGTAGAGCGTTTTGATGGCATACGCCTGGAGCATTACATGGTAGAAGGCAGTAATGAGAACCTGAAGCGAGTGTTTGCACTGATTGAAATGCCGGGCAATGAATTGTGGGTTGGTACGGGTATGGGACTTTTCCGCCTGGCCGATGATGCCGAGAAGCTCGAGCGGCTGGCTCCTGAAATGATTACAAGCGGGGTACATGCATTCTGTAAGTTGGGGGATGTACTCTATGTAGGAACGGAAAAAGGATTGTATGTATACAAGGGAGGAGTTTTTGAGCATGTGCTGGTAGACAAGAATGTCTTTTCGCGTGCGAATTTTGTAACGGGAATGGTGGAAGGAGAAAACGGCATATTGTGGCTCTCTACGATGGGAGGCTTGAAATCTTTTCGTTTGTCCGACCATACTATTACTTCTTTTTCAGATAAATTGGCGAAGAACGGGCAGAACCTTTCTTTCTATAATATCACACGTGTCGGTTCAAAGATTTTTATGGGTACAATGTCCAGCGGGCTGGTGCTTTTTGATACTATCAGCAAGCACTTTTCACGCTATCTGGATGTCGGTTGTGGAGTCATCTCTGCCTTGTCGGGCGATGGGAAAGACCTGCTCTATGTAGGAACGGACGGAAACGGTGTACATTTTATTTCCGTGAGTCGCCAGCGTGTTATCCGTACTTTCCGGCACGACCGTGAGGCAGATAGCCAGATTCGTTCCAATTCTGTGTACTCTGTATTGGTCGACCGTGACGGCTTGTTATGGATTGGCTTTTACCAGTTGGGTGTAGACTACACCTTGTTCCAAAGCGACTTGTTTTCCACCTATCAATATGAGAACTTGTTTGATTCCAGAGACATGGCTGTCCGTACCATTGCCTTTCATGGAAGTCAGAAACTGATAGGTTCGCGCGACGGCTTTGTGTTTATCGATGAGGCCGATGGCAGATTCCAGATATTCAAGGCGCCCCGTCTGCGGGCTTCCATCATTGTGTCAAGCTGTTATTTCGACGGGAAATATTATATCGGAACCTATGGAGGAGGTATGTATGTGCTTGATGGCGCCACATTGGAACTGCGGGATTTTGAGATTGCTTCCGAACCCTTCCAGCATGGACATATTTTTGTGCTTCGTCCTGACGACCGGGGAAATCTGTGGATTGGTACTTCTGCCGGATTGTATTGTTACCGGAACGGGAAAATCGTGCGTCACTTCAAGAGCGACAGTTCCAAACTCCCCGAAGGCAACGTTTATGAGATTTATTTTGATTCATCCCATAAAGGATGGATTTGTACGGAAAGCGGTATCTGCATTTGGGACCCTTCGTCCGAAAGCTTGAAGAACGATGTGTTCCCGGAAGGATTTGTGCATAAAGAAAAAATCCGTATGATTTATGAAACTTCCGACCATCAGCTCTATTTCTTGCCAGATAAAGGAGAATTGTTTGTATCCGACCTTACCATGAGTCATTTTAGCCGGCTCACTCCCGGAACGCTGTTGGACGGAAAGTCGTTGATGGCCGTGGTGGAAGACTCAGAAGGCTGGTTGTGGGTGGCGACCAATAAGGGTATGTACCGTTTCGACAAGAAAACCAAGGTAGTACCTTTCAATTTTGCCGATGGTATTCCCAGTCTGATATTCATCAACTGCATTCCGATAAAAGATGAAGACGGAAACTTCTGGTTTGGTAACTCCAGGGGACTGGTGCGCCTGAATGGGAAAGACATGGATATGCTTCCCAGCCGTTATATTATTTCGTTGTCGGATGTGCTGGTCAATGGTAAGAGCATGCAGCATCAGCTTTCGGGAGAAGAAGGCCATTACGCGCTCACACTGGAGAATTCGCAGAAGAGCGTAATCATTCAGTTCTCTGCACTTACGTACAGCGACCCGAACAGCCTGATGTATGAGTATAAGTTAGGAGAGGATGGGGAGTGGATTTCCTTGATGGGAAAATCGGAAGTATCGCTGTATGATTTGCCTTCGGGAGTCACTTCTTTTGTTATCCGTCAGATTGGGTATCCCGATTCGGCCATGACCTTGGATATTTGCATTCCCGACCGTTCCTGGTATAAGTGGATATATTCTCTTGTGGCATTGTTGTTGGCGGCTGCGGGTGTGTATGTGTTCCGTCGTAGCCTGTTGCGTGTGGTATGGGCCGTTTTACGTAAGCTGGACGGCTTTAACGACGCGGAAATACCGATGGCTGTGGAGGAAGATAAGAAAGAAGAAGAGGCAGAAGAAGTCGTAACACCGGAAATAGAACCAGTGACAGAGGAAGAAACTGTGGCGGAACCTATAGAACCGAAGTCTGAGAAAAAGACTGCTTCCTCTGCTGATGACAAATACCGGACGAACAAGGTCAGTCCGGAAGAGTGCAAGCGGCTTTACCGTCTGCTGGAACAGGAGATGAAGCGTAACAAACCTTATCGCAATCCGAATCTCAAAGTGGCAGATCTTGCCGTGTCGATAGGCACTACCTCCCATTCACTTTCCTATCTCTTCAACCAGTATTTGGAAAAGAATTATTATGACTATATCAACGAATACCGTGTGGAAGAATTCAAATCGCTTATCCTGAAAGACGAGTATGCAAAATATACCCTGACTGCCATGGCGGAATATTGCGGTTTCAGTTCGCGTGCCTCGTTCTTCCGTACGTTCAAGAAACTGGCTGGAATAACTCCGAACGAATACATCAAACAAGTCTCAGGTGAGCACCGTCCGGTAGATTGAGAGGCTTTTTAGTGTCAGATTTTGAAAAAGAATCCTATACAGAAGTGTCAAATAATAATTTGAGACTCTTGTATGGGATTCTTTATTTCATTGTAAATCAAATGCTTGTATAAAAATCAGTCTTGAAGGATAAGGTGAGATTTATTCCATGTTACATTTGTTTTAGTTTTTTGGAATTGTAAATACATTTGCAGTGTCAAATAACCAAAACAAGCTAATTTATGAAAGACCTGACGAACACATCCAATGAGCTAGTAGCACAGATTTTTGCGGACTACCATCAGTCGGTCTTCTTTTATATCTATAAGAAAATAGGAGAAAAAGAAGATGCGGAAGATTTGGTTCAGGACGCATATCTTCGCCTTTTGGAATACCGTACTATGCTTCGTCCCGATACCGTAAAATATTTCTTGTTTACGATTGTCCGTAATCTGGTATCCGACTATTTCCGTCATCTTTATAGAAAGCAGGAAGCTTCTGTTTACCTGGAAGAATGTAGTCAGGCCCAGCAGGCTGTGGCTGCAGATACCCGTGCAGTTGTACGCGACTTGCAGAAACAAGAACTGATAAGGGTGAAATGTCTTCCTTGCCAGCGTCGGAAAATCTATGTCATGAATCGTTTTGAGGGGAAAACATCGGCTGATATTGCTACCGAACTGAATCTTTCGCAGCGTACGGTAGAGAATCATCTGTTCATCAGCCGCAAGGAAGTGCGCAACTATATGAAACAATGTATATAAAATAATGATAAGAAGTAAAAACGTTAATTTAAAGTTTAATCTTATGAAGAATGATTTTCTGAAAAATTCATCGCAGAGAGTCCTTTTTTCAGCCATGATGGTTTCAGCTTTAGTAGCCGGCAACGTGGCTCCAATGCATGCGGAGGTGACTTCTGTACAGTCGGTTCTGCAATCGGTAAGTGTGAAAGGGCAAGTGCTGGATGCGGAGGGTATTCCCGTTATTGGTGCAAGTGTTCTTGAAAAAGGAACTACAAATGGAGTGATCACAGACATTGACGGAAATTATTCGTTGAATGTGTCTTCTAAGAATGCAGTAGTGGTAATTTCTTATATTGGCTATAAAACGGTGGAATTGCCAGCTTCTAATCCTAATTTGTCGAAAGTTATCCTTAAGGAAGATACAGAGGTCTTGGATGAAGTAGTGGTTGTAGGTTATGGTACACAAAAGAAAGAATCACTGACAGGGGCAGTAACTGTGGTCGATTCGAAAGCTTTTAAGGAAAAAGGAAGTTTGTCCAGTCCGCTGGCTGCTCTTCAGGGACAGGTTCCTGGAGTGATGATTTCACGTTCTTCTTCAGCACCTGGTGATGAAAGCTGGAGCATGAATCTGCGTGGTTCTGTTTCTGTAAACTCTATTGAACCATTGGTGGTTGTGGATGGAGTAGCTTATACTAGTGTAAACGATTTGCGTTTGATTAATTCAAACGATATTGAATCGATTAACTTCCTGAAAGACGGTGCTGCAGCTATCTACGGTTCGCGTGCGGCAGGTGGTGTGGTGTTGATTACGACGAAGAAAGGTAAGGAAGGAAAAACTAAAGTAGAATATAGTGGTACGGCTACTTTAAAAACGGTAGGTTTGATGCCTCAGATGATGAGTATTGACCAATGGGCAGACGGAGTAATGACTGCATTGGAAAATGACAACAATACGTCCAATGAGTGGTATGCTTATGCGCAGTTAGCCAAAAAAATGAAAGGATCCTATTTGGATAAGCGTTATGGAGGAAGTCCTTTTGGTACTGATAAGTTTGGCGACGTGGCAGATTTTGTTTTTGATGATTCGGTTGATTGGCTAGGATCTTTGTTCGGAAGTACTTGGTCAACAGAGCAGAATCTGAGTATTTCAGGAGGAACAGAACGCTCATCTTACCGTCTTTCTTTAAGTTATTTGTATGATGGTTCTACACTTCAATACGGAAATAACAACAATAACCGCTACAATTTCCGTTTGAACAATACTTTCAAACTGACAGATAACTTGACATTAGATTCTTCTATTTCGTATAATCGTCAGGAACAGGTGGCGCCGTCCATGATTTCGTCTGTGCTTACAGTATCGATGCCGGTGCCGGGGTTGCCTCTTACGACTGTAGACGGAAAACCGTATGCTTGGGGAACATGGGGATCTCCTGTGGCTAAAGTGTCAGAGGGAGGAGACAATCGTTTGTCTGTTTCGGCTTTTAGTGTAAGTGAAACTTTAAATTGGACACTGACAGATTGGCTGACTGCAAATGCCAATGTAGGTTATAATACCAGTACGGCTACTAGAAATCAGGTAGAGAATGCGATTACTTATTATAATTATTTAGGTGATGTTCAGACTTTGGTTGATCCTATTCAGGCAAATTCATCCTATAAACAAACCAGTTCTAGAACGGACTTTTACTCTGTAACAGGGTTTTTGAACGCACACAAAACGTTTAATCAAGATCATGATTTAAGTTTGACATTAGGTGCCCAGTACGAATTCAAAGAATATACTTATTTTGGTGCTAAAGTAAAGGATACCCAGAATGGTCTGGAAATAGTAAACGGTTCTGGAGAAATAACCCTAAGTGGGGATGAAGACAAGTACCAGAATGCAAATATGTCTTATTTCGGACGTTTCAATTACAGCTATAAAGATAAATATCTGTTGGAAGTAAACGGACGTTATGATGGTTCTTCCAAATTCCAGCCTGAAAACCGTTGGGATTTATTCTATGGGGCTTCTTTGGGATGGAGAATCAAGCAGGAGAACTTTATGCAGAATATAGACTGGTTAAGCGACTTGAAACTGCGTGTGTCTTATGCCGAAATGGGTAACCAAAGCGGTATTGCCAATTATGATGGCGTGCAGTTGTATAATATGGTGGCTGGTACAGGTGCTTATGTAGGTGACGGAAAGCTTTCTTACATTAAGACTAACGGTGAACTGGCTTCTCGTTCTCGTAGCTGGGAGCGCATTAAGAATTATAATGTGGGTGTAGACTTTGGATTCTTGAATGGCGCATTGAGCGGTTCTGTTGAAGCCTTTCTGAAGAAGAATGATAATATGCTGGTCAGCATTACATATCCCGGTATTTTGGGAGATGAGGCTCCTAAGGCCAATGCTGGAAAATTCAAAGACTGGGGATTTGAAGGTCAGATGACGTATCGCGGAAATGTGGCCGGTGTAAATTACTATGTAGGAGGAACATTTACGTTTGCGCGTAATGAACTGGTAGACTATGGTGGAACAACCGTCTTGAAATCTGGTTATACTACTACTCAGCAGGGGTATGCATTGAACTCTATTTTTGGTCTGCGCTATGGAGGAAAGATACAGAACGAAGAACAGTTGCAAGCTTATCTAGCTAAGTATTATGAAAATAACGGTATCAATATGCCTAGCAATTTGCGTGTAGGTGACAATATGTATTGTGATGAAAATGGTGATGGTGTACTGGATGAAAAAGATTATATCTACTTGGGAAGTGATACCCCTGAAATATCTTATTCGTTCAATGCCGGAGCTTCTTATAAGGGATTTGATGTAAGTGTAATTTTCCAAGGGTCTGCCAATCGTTTTGTATACCGTGGAATTGACAACTGGACAGTGCCTTTCCGGGCAAATTACACGAATACTATTACATCTTCTATCGGTAATGTGTGGAGCCCGGAAAATCCGGATGCCTACTATGCACCTTATACGAATGATGCAAATATCAATAACTACAACTATCAGGCATCTTCTCTTACCTCACAAGACGGACGTTATCTTCGTTTAAAGAACCTGACTATCGGTTATACATTTACAGATAAACTGCTACAAAAGATCAAATTCTTGCAAGGAGCACGTATTTATGCTACCGGTACAGATTTGTGGGAATATACAAAGATTAAAGACGGATGGGATCCGGAAGCTGCACGCGATGCAACTGGATTGAAACGTTATCCATTTACTCGTAATATTACATTTGGGGTTAATTTAACTTTCTAAAAAGACAAACTTTATGAATAAGAAACATTATATAAGGACAGCATGTCTGTCAGTTTTGAGCTTGTTTGCGGTGTCTTGTCTCGATTTAGATCCGAAAGCACAATTGGGAGACAATTTGGTATGGAATAAGGCTGATAATTTTCAGTTGTTTGCCAATCAGTTTTATAGCTGGACTCGTGATTTCCAGTTGTCTACGACCGATACGTATGGCAATGGCGTAAGTGATGGCCCGCACAGTGATTACCGTTCTGATTTGATTGCTACATCTTCTATCAATACGTATAGTCAGGGTACGAATGTAATTCCTGCGGAAGATGACAACTATACTACTTTGTATAAACAGATTTATTATACGAATTTGCTGTTAAATCGTGCCGAGTCGTTTGAGGACAAAGCCGCAATTGCTGTACCAGTGGCAGAAGCGAAGTTTTTCCGTGCATATTGTCATTTTGAACTTGTGCAGATTTGGGGGAATGTTATTTTGCTGACTCAGCCTTTGGATTTGACATCTGGTGAGTTGTATGCAGCGCGTAATGACAGAGGTGAGGTGATTGACCAGATTGTGACAGACCTGCAGGAAGCTGCTGAAGCTTTGCCGGAAACGGCAGAGGCGGGAAGATTGACCAAGTATGCGGCTTACGCCATGTTATCACGTGTGGCACTTTATGAGGGAACTTGGCAAAAATTCCATACAAACGGAGCAGATACTGAAACAAATACGGAACGTAGTACAGAACTGCTGACTATTGCTAAGAATGCGGCTTATAATGTTATCAAAGACAATAAATACAAACTGTTTTATAATGAAACCTTAGGTAACCAGAGTTATCGTTATATGTTTATTTTAGAGGATGCAGCTCAATGTAATCCTGCTAATTTACATAAGACTGACAATACGGAGTATATACTGTCTCATCGTCACAGAGATGGCGATAAAGGGACAAACATCACTCACGGAATGCTGGCAAATGTATGTTATGTTACTCGTAAAATGGCTAATATGTATTTGTGTTCTAACGGATTGCCAATAGATAAGGCTGGTGATACCTTTAAAGGATACTCTGGTGCGACTACTGAGTTTCAGAACCGTGATAACCGTATGACAAATACATTGTTGCAGCATGGTCAGAAATACTGGAATAATGATGGTAAATGGCGTACTACATGGAATGATGAGGATTTGAATAATGCATTAGAGGCAAATGTACGTTCAAATAGTGGTTACCAGAATTATAAATGGTGTGTAGAGCGTCAGGTAGCTGATTACTATGAATCTATGGATTATCCGGTTATCCGATACGCTGAAGTTTTATTGAACTATGTAGAAGCTGTATACGAATTACAAGGAAATATTAGTGATGATGATTTGCAATATCTGAATGATGTACGTACGCGCGTTAATCCGGATATGCCTGAGCTGACTAATGAATTTGCTTCTAAATATGGTTTGTCTATGCGTGAAGAAATACGTAGAGAACGTACTGTTGAATTATTCCTTGAAGGATTCCGTATTGATGACTTAAAACGTTGGGCTACAGCTCCCGAAGAAATGCCACAAGATCAGTTGGGTGTAAAAGTAAAAGGCACTTGGTTTGAAACGAACTGGTCGGCACAATCTCGTCAGTTGAATAGTGATGGATGTATTATCTTATACGATGGACGTATATGGGATGACAAACTCTATTTATATCCTCTGCCTTCAGATCAGCTGCAATTGAATCCGCAGTTGGGACAGAACCCTGGTTGGAGTAATAATTAAAATTGTGTTTATTCATTTTAGAAAATTTGTATGATGACATATCAATTATATAAAAAGTTTGGCGGTATCTTATTGGCTGCAATTTCTGTTGCAATGGTTGCATGCCAGGATGATGAAAGTGCTGAATTAAGTCAATCGGTGTATCCGGAATCAATAACACTTAATATACCGGAAGAGGTAAAACCGTTGATTTATAAAGACGAGAATGGTACAAATGTGTTGCCCTTGTTGAAAGGTGAAACTGTTCAATTGGGATGTACCATTCTTCCTGAAAATGTAACGTTCAATGAAGTTGTATGGGCTTCAAGTGATACAAATGTGGCTGAAGTAGATCCGAATGGTGTGGTGAAAGCGGTCAATGGAGACGGTTCAACCTATTCGGTTATACAAGTTTCTCCTTCTGCTTTTTATTCTGGAAGTGGTATCTATGGTACACTAAAGGTGATGGTATCCAATGAAATGGTGAAAGCTGAAAGTATTTCTTTGTCTGCTGAAGCTGATCAGGTATATATGGGAGAGAGTCTGCAGTTGCAATATGCTATTTTGCCAGAAAACACTACTTACAAGACAGTGAAATGGTCCACTTCTGACGAGTCGGTTGCAACGGTTGATGAAAATGGCTTGGTCACAGCGCAGATTATTGATGCAAATACCGAAACGGTTACCATTACAGCTTCAGCTTTGGATGGGTCACAAGTATATGCAAGCAAGCAACTTACTATAATGAAGGTTGTTCAGCCTGAAGATATTACCATTGATCAGAGTGTGTCTGCAGAACAGAATTATGTATGGGCTATTACGGATAAGACAGTCAAATTACCTTATACTACAGTGCCTGCCGATTGTACAACTTCATTGATAGAATGGACTTCCAGCAACGAAGATATTGCTACTGTAAATCAAGGTGTAGTAAACTTCAATCAGAATGGAGTCTTTGGCGATGTTACGATTACCGCAACTTGTCCTGAAACAGGAAAAACATCTTCTATCAAGTTACGTCTGGAAGAAGGATTGGTACGTGAATTGTTCCATGATGAAAATAATTATACATGGTATAATGCAAAACAAAGTGGAAATGGAACAGATTCTTCTCATGAATGGCATGATGGTTATTTAACTGTGACCACTTATACACAGACTGCTGGAACTAAGCAACGTGGTGATTTCAAATGCTGGAGTCCGAAGACTTGGTTGCATGCTGGTAAATATCCATTTTTTGCTATCCGAATGGATGACGTGGCAGATAAGTATAAAGATGAAGGTGTGACTGCACGTAATATTAATCTGGATGCAGCAGGAACTTGTGGTGGTACTGCTTTCAGTGGGAATTTGGGAGGCTCCAATAATAAGTATAAATATAACTACAAGTGTAGTGATGGTAGCCGTGTCTTTGTGTACGATTTGTCTACTCAAAGTTGGGCTAAAGGTGGAGTCTTGCCAGGTTCTGTCGCAGAGTTTACTACCTTGCAGTTTAAATATGCGGATATCGCGACTATCGACCATCAGATTCAGTATAATGTATACTGGGTGCAAACCTTTAAGACTCTTGGTGATTTGGAGGCCTATTTGGATAAAGAAGGGCTGACTTATGAGAAATGACAACTAAAAAAGAATGAATTATGATAAAGAATATCAGATTATTTGCAGGTGCAACGCTACTTATGGTAGCGTTCTCCTCCTGCTACAAGAACGAATTTGGAGTAGTAGATCTTACTATGCCAGAAGATAATCCTGGAACAGTAGCGGGAGAATATGTATACAATCATCCTTGTGCTATGTATAATGAGGCTGATTTTACACGTGTTAAGAAGATGTTAGATGATGGAACGGCTCCTGTTATGGTAAAGACAGAGTTGGCAAACTTGAAAAATAGTCCGTATACTTCACTTACATATACTCCTTCTCCTCAGGAGGAAATCGTGCGTGGAGAAGCCACAGGAACCATTCCTGGAAAAGAGAATTATAGCTATGCTATGAAAGATGCAGCCGCAGCTTACCAGACTGCACTTTTATGGAAGTTGACAGGCGATGTAAAATATGCGGATCTTTCAGTTAAAATTTTGAATGCATGGGCTGATGTGTGCAAGCGTATTACTTCGAATGATGCAAATCAGATGCTTGCTGCCGGCTGTCAGGGATATACATTTGCCAATGCTGCAGAAATTATGCAGACTTATGAAGGTTGGAGCGCAAATGATATAGCTGATTTTAAGACTTGGATAGTAAATGTATTTGCATCTAAAAATAAAGATTTTCTGGATAACCATCAGGGAACGAATAATTGTTCGCTGCATTATTGGTCAAACTGGGACTTGGTAAATATGTGTTCCTATTTGGCCATTGGCATTCTGACAGAGAACAACGATATGGTGAACTTTGTCGTGAACTATTTTTATTCTGGTGTAGGAAATGGCTGTATTTCCAATTTGATTCAGGCTACGTTTGATGATCCCTTGGGAAGTGGTGAACAGATTAGTCAGAATCAGGAAAGTGGCCGTGATCAGGGGCATGCCTGTATGTCACTGGCTGTAACCGCTAATTTATGCCAGATGGCTTATACGCTTTATCAGGATAATCCTTCTGTTACTCAGTTGGATTTCTTTGCAGCAGACGACAATGCCGTGATGAAGATGGGAGAATATGTTGCACTTTTCAATCTGAAGGATGGAACTGATAATGCAAATGCTTCAGGCCAGTGGTTGATTAACTCTTCAAAGATGCCTTTCCAGGAATATAAGTATTGCATTGATTGCAGTTGTAAGGATAAAAATCATGGAGTAGACCAGGTTGCGGTGGCAGATGATGAGAGTCGTGGTACAATTCGTCCGGGATGGGAGATTTTATATAACCATTACGCTAAGGTAAAAGGTTTGAGCAGTGGCTATATATATACAAAGAAGTTTGCTGATAAGTTGCGTCCGGAAGGTGGATCTGGTGATAGTCGTTATGGCAGTAACAGTGGTGCATTTGACCAGTTAGGATGGAGTACTTTGATGCTGTATCGGGAATGATAAGTAAAATTAAATACTGAAGTGACAGCCCTTTTGTCATAAATTTCACAAAAGGGCTGTTTGTTTTTTTGAAGTAATGCATTGAGTAGATGCATGCTATAATTCGTATTATTATATAAGTCATAAATAAAATAGTAATATGAGAAGAAATATATGGATGATGACTACTTGTCTGTTAGGGTATGTAGGCTCCATGACAGCACAGTCAGTTTATCCCGGACTAAATCCGGAGAAATTTCAAGTGTCTTTGGCTGCTCCTATGGCGGCAGAATGTGTTGAATTGCAGGATGTACGCCTGCTTCCCAGTCGTTTCAGAGAAAATATGGAACGAGACTCGGCATGGATGGTTTCTATTGGCGTCAATCAACTGCTGCATAGTTTCCGCACTACGGCCGGTGTGTTTGCCGGGCGTGAAGGGGGATATATGACGGTGAAGAAATTAGGAGGCTGGGAGTCTCTTGATTGCGAGTTGCGTGGACATATTACGGGACATTTGTTATCGGCTTATTCCTTGATGTATGCGGCTACAGGAAGTGACATTTTTAAGTTGAAGGGAGACAGTCTGGTTAATGGACTGGCAGAAGTGCAGCAAACGTATAAGAACGGTTATTTGAGCGCTTTCCCGGAGGAGTTGATTAACCGGAATCTGCGGGGAACAAGTGTGTGGGCTCCCTGGTATACGCTACACAAGCTGTTTTCAGGGTTGATAGACCAGTATATCTATGCCGATAACCGTCAGGCACTGGAGGTGGTAAAGCAGATGGGCGACTGGGCCTATACCAAGTTGAAATCACAGGATGAGACCACCCGAAAGCGGATGATACGCAATGAATTTGGAGGAATCAATGAGTCATTTTATAATTTGTATGCCTTGACCGGAGATGAACGTTATCGCTGGTTAGCCGAGTTCTTTTATCATAATGAGGTGATTGACCCTTTGAAAGAGAAGCGTGACGATCTGGGGACGAAACATACCAATACCTTTATTCCGAAAGTTCTGGCTGAGGCTCGCAATTATGAGCTTTCAGCGAATGAGGACAGTCGGGAGTTAAGTGAATTTTTCTGGCATACGATGGTTGGACATCACACATTTGCACCGGGATGTAGCAGTGATAAGGAGCATTTCTTTGATACGAAGCAGTTCTCCAAACATCTGTCGGGCTATACGGGAGAGACGTGTTGCACGTACAACATGTTGAAGCTGAGCAAGCATCTGTTCTGCTGGAATGCCTCTCCGGAAGTGGCTGATTATTATGAGCGTGCCTTATATAATCACATCTTGGGGCAGCAGGACCCTCGGACGGGGATGGTGGCGTATTTCCTTCCTTTGTTGTCGGGAGCACACAAGGTGTACAGCACGCCGGAGAATTCATTCTGGTGCTGTGTGGGCAGCGGTTTTGAAAGCCATGCCAAGTATGCGGAGAGCATCTATTTCCATCACCGGGACAAGCTTTTTGTCAACCTTTTTATCCCTTCGGTCCTGAACTGGCGGGAAAAGGGAATCACGCTTCGTCAGGAAACCGCATTTCCGGAAGAGGAAACCACCCGGTTATACGTGGGAACGGAACAGCCTGCGCGTGCGGAAATCTGCCTGCGTTATCCTTCGTGGAGCGGCAAGCCGAAAGTGACGGTCAACGGGAAGAAGGTAAGAGTGGCCGGTAAGCCGGGTTCCTACATCGCCTTGAACCGGGAATGGCGGCAGGGCGACTGCATAGAAGTGACCTATCCGATGTCTTTCTCTCTGGAATCCACTCCGGATGATTCCAGTCGTGCGGCATTGTGTTACGGCCCTGTCGTACTGGCAGGAGAACTGGGAACGGAGGGAATGCAGAAACCGGCTCCCGATTCAGACCCGTCGAAATACAATGACTATTATACGTATAACTATCATATCCCCGAAGGGCTGCCGGTGGACTTGGTGCTGGAAAAGTCGGATTGGCAGAAGATGTTTAAGCGTGTGGGGAAAGGTCTGACGTTCGAAACCCGTGATGGCAGAAGGATTTCTCCTTTGTATGATATTCATCGCCAGCGGTATGTGGTGTATTGGAAACTGATGTGGAAGAAATAAATTTATAGAGGAAAGAAGATGAAAACTGGATCAGTGAAGAAATCCTTGTCTGCTGGATGGGTTATCATGTCTGCGTTGTGGGAGAAGGATTCTATTGCACAATGAATACCGCCTGCTGGACAAGAAGTACAGCTATAGCTATAAACTTCAGTTGGTAGACGGAGAATAAAGGCAATACAAATACTGAGAATATTATATTAAGGTGAAGACCGGAAACAGAATCTATAAAAGGATGCTGCTTTCCGGTCTTTTTTGTTTCTTACCTAAAAATGCATTCTTTTTTTAGGTAAATCATTTTCTTCATACGTAACTATCTACAAAAGCGTAAATTTACTGTCGCGTATGGTATCAGAAATTGTAGGAACGAATAATAAATGAAAGAAAGATGAAAAGAGGAGTGTGTATATTATGGATGGTAATGGCCTGGCTGCAGACGGTTTGTGCCGGAGAGTGGCAGTGGGCGGTCACATTGAAAGGTTTTGTATCGGACGAAACAAAAAAGGAACCGGAAGCCTTCTTGTGGGTTCCGGCACATTGCGAGCGCCTGTCGGCCGTGATGTGGAGCCAGCAGAACATGACGGAAGAGATGTTGTTTGATATGCCTTCTTTCCGTGACTCGCTGGCCGAGATGGGAGTGGGGCTGATTTGGATTGCTCCCGGAATAGACCAGCAGTGGGATGTGTGCAAAGGTACACAGAAAGTGTTTGACCAGATGGTGAACGACCTGGCGGAAGTGAGCGGCTATAACGGTATTCCTAGATTGATGATTGAAGGGGAATATGAGTGGTGGGAAGTTCGGGTAAATCCGACATTGACTTTTCGGATGATGTATTCGGAGAGCTGCATCTCGTTCCTTTGTGATAGGGCAGGGGACATGTCTGGAACGCATCTGTGGTCCGGTGGAGCAGGTGGATGATACTACGTTTACGGTCCGTTTTTATCGGATGGGGATGTACAATCCGCGCCGCACGTCGGACATCTGGCTGCTGGCCAGTCATCCGGGCGACAAGCACTATAAGGGAGCCGTGCAGCAGGTGAATCTGCGTATTCCTTACCGGCTGACGGAAGGGAAACGCCAGCACATTCTTTTCCCGGGACTGGAAGACGTGAAGGCAGGAAGTGCATCGTTGCCTTTGATAGCGGTATCCGATTGTGGTTTGCCTGTATATTACTATGTGAAAGAAGGTCCGGCCCGCATCACGGCGAACAATACGCTGGAGTTTACTCCGATTCCGCCACGGAGTCGTTTCCCGGTGAAAGTGACGGTTGTGGCCTGGCAGTATGGATTGAAGGGAAAGGTACAGACAGCCGAACCGGTGGAGCGTAGCTTCTATATCTATAAATAATATCTTCTTGTAAACCGACATATAAATAGCCCTGACATACTTCCTGTATGGTGAAGTATGTCAGGGCTATTGGTTTGTAAAGACTTTCAGTCCTTCTTATTTTTTCAGCATCTGGAACAGCTTGTCCAGTTTCGGCGACATGATAATCTCTGTGCGGCGGTTCTTGGCGCGACCTTCGGCTGTTTCGTTATCGGCCACTGGCATGTATTCTCCGCGTCCGCTGGGTTGTATCTGCAACGGGTTGACCTTGTATTTTTCAATCAGGATACGTGCTACGGAAGTAGCGCGGATAACGCTCAGGTCCCAGTTGTCCTTGAACTGTGCGGTATGAATCGGCTTGTTGTCCGTATGTCCTTCAATGCATACATCAATTTCGGTCTGCTTGTTCAATACTTCGGCCAGCTTTCCCAAAGCCTCTTCTCCACGCTTATCCAGTTTGGCACTTCCGGACTGAAACAACAGCTTGTCAGACATGGCTACATAGACCTTACCGTTTTGCTCGCGTACGGTCAGCTCGTCACTGCTGAAGCCGAGCAAAGCATCTTTCACACTGTTGAGCAGGCTCTGTACCGTGGCATTCTGCTGGTCAATCATGCCTTGCAGTTCCTGAATGGTCTTTTCACGTTCATCCAGTTCTTTCAGCTTTTCGCCAAGCAGGGCGTTCAGCTTCTCCTGTTCGTTCATGTTGCTTGACAATAGCTGCTGGTAATGGCGGATGGAGTTCCCCTGTCGGTTGGTATCTTGCTGCAGACGGTCAATTTGTCCGCGCATTTTATCTATCTCGTTGTGACATTCGTTTAGCTGCCCTTGAAGTTTATCACCTCTGGAGAGGGCTTCTATCCGTCCGTTTTCTGCAAGGAGGAATTTTTTCTTGGTGACGCACGAAGTACTGCTCATTATCAGTGCCCCGCCCAGTATGATTAAACCTATTTTTTTCATAATCTGCAAATTTTTTTGCAAAGATACGGTAGTTTGCGTGAATCGTATGGGGATAAGGTATTTTTTTGTCTTTTTATACATGAAAAACGTTTACATGGTATGTGGACTTTTTCAGGAAATCAACTTGGGCCATTTCTTAAAAATATAGTTAAATTTACCTCGACACGTACGCAGAGAAAACGCATCAATCTCCGATATTAAGAAAGTTAATAGTTTCCAGAATAAGTTTCTCCATGAAATTCTCATCCCATCCTGCCATCAGTCTTTTTCTTCCTATCGGTATTTTCTTTTCATTCCTCTTAAGCACGGCAGTAACCATTTTCGTTATAATAGAATAGTTTATAGCCGAGTTCATTTTCTTTTTACTGTCATCTTCCCTGAATTCCACATCAAGCATCCTGTGAAGTCCATTTTCCACCTGCCAGTGATTCCTCTTATGCATAATCAGACTTGCGGCATCTTTTCCTAGAGAGGTGATAAAGTATTGTGTATCTTTTGTTTCCTCTCCGGTTTTCTTGTTCTTGCGTATGGTGTTGAATACTCCGAAAGTCTTTATTCCCGCCCATTTCCTGTACATGCTTCCCAGCATGTATTTTTCCTGAACGGTAAAACAGCTTCTGGTTACGGTATATCCGTGAGCCTTTTCATCAACTATGGTAACATCATCATTACGGTTCTCTCTCTTTTTGAGCATATTCCAGCCGACAATCTCCTCTATCTCCTTGCGCAAAAGAAGCTGGTTGTCCTTGACTATAAGAAGATAATCAGCTCCTTTTCTGAAAATCGTCTCCGCTATTTCCTTCTGTGTACCCATGGCGTCCATTGTTATAAGGTCCCCTTTACCAATTGACAACGATTCTATCAGTGCCTTGTCAGCTGTAATCTCATTGCTTTTATCATCTACTTTTACCTGACCTAAAGAAATTCCATTAGCGGCAGAC
>ENA-OROS01000778-OROS01000778.1-human-gut-metagenome-genome-assembly--contig:-NODE-778-length-17451-cov-2.966544_pt1 | contig 17451 bp, 16 predicted proteins | sample MGYA00242134_ERZ509059 | MGnify/ENA primary metagenome ERZ509059 (study PRJEB26280, sample SAMEA2338753) | human gut metagenome | biome: human gut; feature: human-associated habitat; material: faeces... | reverse complement strand
AGTCCCGGATGACTCATTTCAGACCGAGTTTTTTCGCTTCGGTCTTTTTTTATTTTTCTTTTATGCAAAAAATCCCCGAACCCAAGCGTTCTGCTTGAAATTCGGGGTTATTTTTATGCTGTATGCAAAGGGGTTATTCCACCTCGCCCTTTGCAATCGCTTCCTTTTTCGCTTTTGCGGTCGCCTGCTTCTTGGCTTTTTTCTCGCCTGCGGTAACCTCCTTCATTTTTTCCAGCTCAGGAAATTCGCGTTCCATATTCACGCCTGCCATATCATAGCCGCGAATCCCTTCCATTGGGTTATCCGTCAGCGCAAGGCGGCTGAAATCATTCACTCGCTGAATCCCTCTCTGGTCATGAAAGATGGACGCTGCGCCGTTTGTGCAGCCACCTTTGCACGCCATGCCTTCAATGAGGTTTTCCTCCAATCTGCCAAAGGATGCCAGCTTCATGGTTTTGATACATTCCTCAATGCCACTGCAGCGGATGGGGTTGATTTCCGTTTCAATGCCCTCCAGCTTTGCCACACGGCGCACGCTTTCCGCCACGCCGCCCGTTCTTGCAAAAATCCGTCCGTAGGAGGAGGGCTCCCCTGCGGTAATCTCCGGCATTTCCGCCAGCTCCAATCCTCTTGCGTCAAGGATGGCACGCAGCTCCTCAAACGTCAGCACATAATCCACTGCGCCCTTTACGTCATCCTGCTTGATTTCGACCTTTTTCGCCGTGCAGGGTCCGATAAAGACGATACGCGCCTTTCTATCCTTCGCGCGGATGGCTCTTGCCATGGCAATCATGGGAGAAACCACGGTGGACACATGATCCATATATTCGGGGTGATTTTTTCTTACATATTCCACAAAGGCAGGACAGCAGGAGGTTGTTTTCCATTTCTTTTCCTCAATGGTTTCCACAAATTCCTTTGCTTCCTCAACGGAAACCATATCACCGGCAATCGCCGCCTCAACCACATCATAGAAGCCAAGCTCCTTAATGCCGGCAAACACCTGCCCAACCTTGATGCCTGTATACTGGCTGGCAACCGCAGGCGCAACCACGGCATAAACGTGGTAGCTTGTGTTGTTCCAGGAATCGCGCAGAAGATTCAGCACGTTCATAACAAAGGATTTATCCACAATCGCACCGAAGGGGCACTGCTGCACGCAGGCACCGCAGGAAATACATTTATCATGGTCAATCATCGCTTTTCTGTTTTCATCCATCTTGACCGCATTGACGGAGCAGGCACGCATGCACGGACGCATAACCTCACTGATGGCACCAAAGGGACAGACCTGCTTGCAGCGTCCACATTCGATGCACATTTCCTGATTGATGTATGCTCTGTGGTTTACAATGGAAATGGCGTGCCTCGGACAATTCTCCTGACATTTATGCCCCAGACAGCCGCGGCAGGAATCGCTGACCACGAAACGGTCAATCGGACATTCGTCACAGGCAGAATCCAGCACGTTGATTACACGGTCGCCCTCTGTCGGCTCCAGAACCAGACGCACACGGTCCTCAATAATATGGCGCTCCTTATAAATACAGCAGCGGAAGGATGCCTTTGGCCCCGGAATAATCGCTTCCGCAATCTCCTTTTCCATATTGATTTCCTTATCCAGTTCCCCATTGAAGAAGCGGCTCGCGCATTCCCTGTTTACCAGATATTTGATATACTGTACATTACTTTCAAACTTGCTCATAACCTTCACCTTTTTTTCTAATATACTACCCAACAAAAGCGCACGTCCAAAAGGTGTACCCTGATATGCGGAACCATACGCTCATTTCCCCTAAAATTGCTCCTCATATTCTCACTCTCGCTATCATTCTAGCACAACCTTATTTCGCATGCAAGATAATGTATACAGAAAACCAACCAAAGATTTCCACCTCCCTTCCCCTGTTTTTTATGCTTTTCCGATGGGTCGCCACGCCGGTTACTTTGTCTAATTCGCCCATTTTTTCACCGGAGACAGAACCCACTCCCCATGCGTTTTCACTCCACGAAAAAAACCCCTCTCCTGAGGAAAACAGAGAAGGAGTTTTCAGTATGTTTTTCGTATATTCAATTTATTGAATATGGCATGGAAATCTCAATGCTTGTCCCATTTCCGATTTCACTCTCGATAAAAATTTTTCCGTTATGCAGTGCCGCACCATGTTTGACAATAGAAAGCCCTAAGCCTGTGCCGCCGTTTTCCGCAGAGCGGCTTGCGTCCACACGGTAGAATCTCTCGAAAATCCGCCCCTGCTCCTCCTTCGCAATGCCGATGCCCGTATCCCTTACGGTAAGGGAAATCCTGTCCGCCTTCTGCTTCAGGGTGACAAAAACCGCGCCGCCCTCCTTGTTATAGCGAATGGCATTATCGCAGAGATTGTATATCATTTCGGAAAGCACCTGTTTCACGCCGCGAAACAGAATCGGTTCGGTCTCCGCCGAAAGGGTTACGCGCTTCCTTTCCGCTGCAGGCTGTAAGCGTTCGCATGCCTCCTGCACCAGTGCATCCAGTTCGACCTCCTCCTCGCAGAGGCTCGTGTCCTTTTCGTCCAGCTTGGAAAGCTTGATGATATCCTGCACAAGCGCAATCAGCCGCTGCGCCTCGTTATAAATCTTTTCTGCGAATTTTCCCATATCCGCAGGCGGCACCATGCCGTTTTTCATAATCTCCGCAAAGCCGGAAATCGAGGTCAGCGGTGTTTTCAGCTCATGGGAAACATTGGCGGTAAATTCGCGCCGAAGCTGCTCGCGCTCCTCCTTTTCCGTTGCATCCAGAAGCACCAGAATCATGCCGGCAACCTCCTCCTCCCGAAAAACGGGGTTTGCGAAAATCTGGCAGATTCTGCCGTTTGCCTCCAGCCGCTCCTCTCGGTGCTCCCCTGCCAGCGCGCCCTCCACACTGCGGCGCACAGCGGCACTGCGGTTCAGAGAAAAAATATTTTCGCCCTCCGTTACGGCATCCACACCCAGAAGCGTTTTCGCCGCGGCGTTATAGGAAAGAATATCCCCCTCGCCATCCATCACAAGCAGACCCTCCTGCATATTCGAGGTAATCGTATCGAATTCCTCTTTTCTGCGCTTCAGCTCTGCCATCTGGCGGTGGATTTCCCGATTCTGCACAGCAATTCGCCGCAAAAGCGGTGTCAGTTCCTCATAAACCTCAGCCTGTTCGGGATGCTCTAAATCAATCTCATTGATGGGGCTTGTGATATTTTTTGCCGTGCGGAAGGCAAGAAAAACGGAAACCGCCATCATCATTGCCAGAATCAGCACCAACGGAAATGCCATCGTCAGAAATACCGCAACCACGCTCATCGTTTCCACGGAAAGCCGCAGAATCGTCCCATCTGTCAGCCGTTCCGCATGGTAAAGCGTCTGTCCGGAAAGCGTTGCGGAAATGCGCTTGCTGTTGCCCTCGCCGCTTTGCATGGCCTCCTTTATTTCCTCACGGTCGCTGTGGTTCTCCATTTCGGATGCATCCGCGGAGGAATCATACAGCACTGTCCCATCTGCATCAACCCAAGTGATTCTCGTTTCTGCGTCCTTGATTTTCTCCAGATACCGCACGCCGTCCGTTTCAATGCCACAGGCAATATATTCTGTCTCTCTTTGCAGCTTTTCTGTCGTTTCCTCCGCGGAAAACTGATACATCATCCCCATGGTCAGCAGGGAAACGGCAAGCATAACTGCCGCCGCCACCAGAAAAATTGCCCGAAAAATACGATTCGTCATATATTTCCACCTACTTTATAGCCTACCCCGCGCACCGTTTCGATATATTCGCCACATTCCCCCAGCTTCTGCCGCAGGGTACGAATATGCACATCTACCGTACGGCTTTCTCCGTCAAAGCCATAGCCCCAGATGCGGTTTAAAAGCTGGTCTCTCGTCAGCACGCGTCCCTTGTTTTCCAGAAGCAGACAAAGCAAATCAAATTCCTTGAGCGTCAGCGTAACCTCCTGCCCTGCCGCATATACCTCGTGCCTTGTTTTATTCACGGAAAGCGCGCCAAGGCGATAGACCTCCTCGCTCTCTGCCTGCTCCGTACGGCGCAGCAGTGCCTTCACCCTTGCCAGAAGCTCCATCATGCCGAAGGGCTTCGCCACATAATCATCCGCGCCGCTGTCCAGTCCCAGCACCTTATCATATTCACTGCTTTTTGCCGTCAGAAGCAAAATCGGGAGCTTTGCCGTTTCGGGTGCCTGTCTCAGCTTCTTCAAGATACTGATGCCGTCCTCCTCCGGCAGCATCAGGTCAAGCAAAACCAAATCCGGTCGTCTTTCGGCGCAGGCGCGCCAAAAAGCAGAAGGTCTCTCAAAGCCTTCCGCCTCAAATCCCGCACTGTGCAGCGTATACGCCACCAGCTCACGGATACTGTTGTCATCTTCTACCAAATAAATCAGCATGGGATCTCCTCCACCTCAAATCAAAGATTGTTCGTTAATCATCAGCTTAAATTGCAGTCCCAGCTTTTCTGCCGCCTTGCGGCACAGCACCATTCGTTCCAGAAAGATTTCAAAATAATCCATCACAGAGCCATAATGCGTATCAACCGATAATTTCAGCTTAATCAGGCTATGCTCACGGTTGATTTTCAAAAGGGACTTTTCTACAGAGTAATTGACTCTGTCATGGATGTCAAAGGTTTTTTTCTCAGGATTGCGCACACGGCTGCGGCGCACGTCGCTTTTATCCGCCAGAATCAGCGCTGCCGCAATGGCATTGACGGGTACGCCCGTCCCTTCATCATGGTTGCCGATGGCGGCTACAATCGTCGCAATATCCGCCGCAGGCATATCCATCCTGTCCAGAATACGGAACGCCATCACTGCGCCGCTCTGCGAATGCTCCGCACGGTTGACCAGATTGCCGATATCGTGCAGATATGCCGCAATCATGCCCAGCTCCACCGCATGTGCGGAAAACCCAAGCGTTTCCAGAATATATTTCACCGATTCCGCTACCTTCGTCACATGCGCAAAGGAATGTTCCGTAAAGCCAAGCGCCGCAAGGGCTTCATCCGCACTTTGGATATAGGTGCGGATGTCCTCATTTTTTCGTATTTCCTCGTAGGTAATCATGCACGTTCCTCCTCCGCGATAACATGCTGCCCCGTGATGGAGAATTCTACCCACTCTGCAATATTTGTTGCATGGTCACCGATGCGTTCCAGATATTTTGCAATCATCAGAAGGTCAATGCAGAATTCGCCGTTTTCCCGATTTTCGAGAATCAGCCGAATCAGCTCCTCCTTCACCTTATCAAACAGACCATCCACCACATCATCATACTGCATAACAGAACGCGCCAGTGTCAAGTCCTTTTTCACAAAGGATTCCACTGCATCCGTTACCATCTTTACCGCCGCACGCGCCATTTCCTGAATATGCAGCTTGCTCTGCGTATCCTGTGCGCCGAGCGTTAGCATGATTTCCGCAATATCCCCTGCCTGATCACCGATACGCTCCATATCGGAAATCATTTTCAGAGCGGAGGAAATCGTCCGCAAATCCCTTGCTACCGGCTGCTGCTGCAAAAGCAGACGCATACAGAAGGTTTCAATATCACGCTCCATGTGGTCAATCTCGTTATCCTTTTCAAAGACCATCTGCACCACCGTGCGGTCATATTTCATCAGGGCAGAAACAGAAGCCGTAATTGCTTCCTCGCATAATGCCCCCATTTTAATCAGCTCTACATTTAATTGCTCCAGCTGAGCATCAAAACGACTGCGTACCATAGCTTAACCAAACCTCCCCGTAATATAGTCCTCTGTTCTCTTGTCTCTCGGAATGGAGAACAGCTGCTCCGTATTATCATACTCCACAACCTCGCCCAGCAGGAAGAAGGCGGTGTTATCCGAAATACGGGTTGCCTGCTGCATATTATGCGTTACCATAATAATGGTGTAATCCTCCTTTAGCTTCAACGCCAGCTCCTCAATACGAGAGGTGGAAATAGGGTCAAGGGCGGAGGTCGGCTCATCCATCAGAAGCACCTCCGGCTGCACCGCCAAGGCTCTGGCAATGCAAAGCCGCTGCTGCTGCCCGCCGCTCATGCCGAGAGCGTTCTTTTTCAGTCTGTCCTTCACCTCATCCCAGATGGCGGCATCGCGCAGTGCCTTTTCCACAATTTCATCCAGCTTTACCTTGGAACGGATGCCATGCGTTCTGGGGCCATAGGCAATATTATCATAAATGCTCATCGGAAACGGGTTCGGCTTCTGGAACACCATGCCGACTCTGCGCCGCAGCAAATTCACATCCATGCCCTTATAGATATCCTCGCCATCCAGAAGCACCTGCCCTGTGATGCGGCAGCCCTCAATCAAATCATTCATACGGTTCAGACTCTTGAGCAGAGTGGATTTGCCGCAGCCGGAGGGCCCGATGAATGCCGTAATTTCCTTTTCCGGCAGCTCCAGATTGATGTTTTTCAGCGCATGAAAATTACCATAATATAAATCCAGATTGGATACAGATAGCTTTGTCTGATTCATACTTTTTTCCTTTTCTTTCATTTCTCTTTTCACTTCCGTCATTTCTCTTTCACACCGGCTTTCTTTGCAACAAAGGAGGACAATGCGTTGATGCAGACTACCAGAACCAGCAGCACAACTGCTGTGGCATACGCCTGCTCCGTATAAAGCCCTTCATTCAGGAGGGCATACATGTGTACCGCCAGCGTGCGCCCCGAGGAAAACAGCCCATCTGCCACCTGCGGCGCTGTGCCTGCGGGATAGAGCAGAGCCGCCGTTTCCCCGACGATACGCCCGATGGCAAGAATGACCCCTGCCAGAATCCCCGGCACTGCGGAAGGCAGTACAATACGAAATACGGTTCTCAGCTTCCCTGCGCCAAGCCCGAAGCTGCCCTCGCGGTAGGTATCCGAAACGGAACGGAGTGCTTCCTCCGTTGTTCTTAAAATCAGCGGCAGCACCATGATAGAAAGCGTCAGCGCGCCGCCCAGAATGGAGTAGCCCCATTTCAGATAGATATTAAAAAACAGATACCCGAACAGACCAAACACGATAGAGGGAATCCCTGCAAGCGTTTCTGTTGTCATGCGCACGACGGAAACAAATTTGTTGCCGCGCTTTGCATATTCCACCAGATAAATCGCGGCGAAGATACCGGCAGGCACCGAGAACAGCAGCGTCATTGCCGTAATGCTCAGTGTATTGATAATCGCGGGCATCATGGAAACATTTTCGGTATTGTAATTCCACGCAAACAGGGATGGCTTCAAATTCGGAATCCCCTTATATAAAATATAGATAATCAGAGAAATCAGCACCGCCAGTGTAATCACCGCAGAAAGCGTTACCAGTGCCGCCAGAAAAAGCGAAAACGGGTTTCTGCGATAGGCAGCCAGCCTTTCTCTCCTGCTTTGTTGATTGATTGCCTGCATCAGTCAGCCCTCCTTTTCAAAAGCGAGAAGCTCAGATTGATAATCAGGATGAATACGAACAGCACCACCGCCGTACCAAGCAGGGCTTCTCTGTGCAAATCCGTTGCATAGCCCATTTCCATAACGATATTCGCCGTCATGGTGCGGACACCGCTGAAAATGCTGTCGGGCAGAACAGGCTGATTCCCTGCAATCATGACAACCGCCATGGTTTCCCCGACGGCACGCCCGATACCAAGCACAACCCCTGCCAGAATCCCCTGCTTTGCCGCAGGCAGCACAGCGAAGAATACGCTTCTTTCATGCGTTGCCCCCAGCCCTAAGGAGCCTTCGTAATAGCTCATGGGAACGGCGCGGATATTGCTTTCCGAAACACCGATGATAGTCGGCAGAATCATAATCCCCAGCAAAATGGATGCGGTCAGAATCCCCTTGCCGCCGCCGCCAAAGAGGCTCTGCATGATGGGCACAAGCACCATCAGACCAAAAAAACCATAGACGATGGAGGGAATCCCTGCCAGAAGCTCTACCGCAGGCTTGATGATTTTATACAGCCGCTTCGGGCAGAACCACACCAGAAAAACCGCACAGAGAATGCCAAGCGGCACACCAACGATAATTGCCCCCGCGGTGACATACACACTGCCGACAATCATCGGGAAGATGCCATATATATTATTTCCGGGCTTCCATGTTTTCCCCAGAAGAAAATCCGCTACGCCAATTTTGCCAATGGCAGGCACGCCATTGGCAAACAGGAATATACAAATCAATCCAACTGCGAGAATGGATACTGCCGCAGCAGCCATGAACACCCATTTCATTACAGCTTCCTTCATTTCATTTCCCCCTTCATACTTGGGAACCTTGTTACTGTGCAGCGGACCAATCTGTCAGCTTGCCTGTGAAGATTTCCTTCACCTGTTCGCTTGTCAGATTATCAACTGTGTTGTTGTGGTTTACCACAACTGCGATACCATCCATCGCAATCACTGTCGGGGTCAGTCCTGCCGCCAGTTCACTGTCCTTGAGTTCTCTGGATGCCATGCCGATGTCGCACATGCCCTCCATTACAGAGGTCATGCCTGTTGTGGAATCGGACTGCTGTACCTCAATCGTTGCATTGGGGTTGATGGCAAGGTATGCCTCCTTCAGCTTTTCCATCACAGGGGTTACGGAAGAAGAACCTGCCACAACGATTTTGCCTTCTGCTTCGGTGCTTTTGAATGCACCCGTATTGCCCTGACTGATGTATCCGTTTTCCTCAACAACTGCCTGCCCATCCTCGCTCAGAATGAAGTTGATGAAATCCTGGGTCACCTCGCTGACCTCCTTGCCTGTTGCAATATTGAAGGGTCTTGCGACTGCGTAGGTGCCGTTTTTAATATTTTCAGCAGATGCTTCGACCCCATCAATGGAAAGTGCCTTTACGGAATCATTCAAGGAGCCGAGGGAAACATAACCGATAGCGTTATCATTGCCTGCTACGGTTGTCATCATAACGGCTGTGCTGTTTGTGATTTCCGCTGTGTCTGTGGTGTTGTCGATTTTTTCACCTGCGTCGTTTTTTTCTTCAATGCCGAACAGCTCGATAAATGCGCCTCTTGTGCCGGAGCCATCCTCACGGGAAACAACCGTAATCGCGCCGTCTGCCGCGCCGCCCTGTGCGCTGTCGTTGCTGCCACAGCCTGCTAACATTCCGACTGCTACTGTCATTGCCAAAGCAACTGCAAATACCTTTTTCATATTCATTTCTCTCCTTTTTTTCTGTTTTCCTTTCGTTTACAGTTAAGAGTATAGGGCAGAAAGGTTAAATGAAAAATCATACTTTTGTTAAATCTATGCAAAATCTGCAATCAATTTTTTCAATCGAAATCTTTTTTTATTTGCAATTTTAGGAACATTGACTTTTAAAAATGAACATGATAGTATGAAATCAGTTTCCGAAAAAATACAATTTCAAGCGGAAATTTCCGGTAAATATAATGTAGTAATTTTTTATAGGGTGATTGCATGAGAATCAAAAGCAAAGTATGGATTGGATCTGTTTTCTGTATTCTGAGTGCCTGTCTTTGGGGCGTTTCGGGTGCCGTTGGGCAATATCTTTTCAATCAGGCAGGCATTTCGCCGGAATGGCTCGTTTCTGCGCGCTGTCTGTTGACAGGGCTGCTGCTTCTGGTGTTTTATCAGGTGAAGCACGGCGGTGTTTTTTCCATCTGGATGGATAAGCAGGATAGAATCGGCATCATCATCTTTGCGCTGGGCGGCATGCTTTTCATGCAGTATGGCTATTTTGCCGCCATTGCCCATTCCAATGCCGCAACCGCAACCGTTCTGCAATATACCGCGCCGGTGCTGATTGTGGTCTATCTGGCATTTCGGGAGAAAAAGCTGCCGACAAAGCTGGAATGTATCGCCGTTTTCGGCTGTCTGACCGGGACAATTCTTCTGGCAACGCATGGCAATCTGAAAAGCCTGAGCCTTTCGCCGCAGGCATTATTCTGGGGGGCGCTTTCCTCCCTTGCGCTTGCGTTTTATACGGTTTATCCTGTGCGCCTTCTGGCAAAATATGATGCAATGCTCCTGATTGGGTGGTCGATACTGGTTCTGAGCTTCGTGATGCACTTTGTGCATCCCTCGTGGGACTACGCAGGCAACTGGAACACCTCCACCGTGCTGGCAATGGTTTTCATCGTCATCTTCGGCACAACCATCCCCTATCTGATGTTCCTCAACGGCGTAAAATACATCGGGCCTACCAAGAGCAGCCTTTACGCCTCCGCAGAGCCGTTGGCATCTACCGTTGTTTCCGTTGTGTGGCTCAAGGTACATCTGGAATTTATTGATTATATCGGCTTTGTTTTCATCGTTGCGGCGGTGCTGCTGCTTTCCTTCGTGAATCCTGCACCAAAAGAAAAAGAAAATACATAAGCATTAAAATAAGCCTCCGTAATGGAGGCTTTTATTTATGCCGTTTCTGTTATTTCTGTCCGCTTTTTCTCCTGCTTCTGCACCTCCTCCTTCAAAAAGGAGAGATACACGATGCACGCAAGATAGAACACCACATAGCCGCCAAAGAGCAGAATTCCCCAGCCGCCGATGCTCTCCGTTCCCTGCATTGCGGCGTAAAGATAAAGCGTCAGCTCTGCCAGAAGCACAAGGTTTCGGCTGCGGCAAACATTCCGAATCGTTTTTTCCTCGCCACCCTCGACCATGCCGACCTCCGCCGCCGCAGTCAGTATGATATACATAAAATACATGCGGATGCAGAGAATGAAAATCCCGACATAGCCCATGATGATTTCGTAAAACGGGAGCATGCCGCCGATGTAATTCATCACAACCATTGCAACCTCATACCCAAGCATGATCTGCCCGAAGGTGCGGATACGTTCTATACCTTTCACTTTTCCCGTGAGCATTGCCACCGCGCCAAGCATGCTCATCCAGCCGACAAAATCGGGGGCAATATCGAAGCCAAAGATATAAATATCAATCAGAAACAGCAGCATTGCCGTACGGATATTGCCGAGGGCTTCACTTGTTTTCCGCTCCTGCGTTGTTGTTTCCTGTACTTCTTTTTCCTGTGTTATTTCCTTTTGTAGGATTGTTTCCTGCATCCAATGCACCCCCCTTCAACGGAATCGTTTCCAGTAATTCCTTATGATTCGTATACAGCCGCACCTCGTAGGGCGTTTCCAGACGGGCAAAGGCATCCGCCAGATTGTCGCTGTTTTCGTCATTCCCAAGGTCAATCCTGCCGTCCCAATCCTCGTCTGTGCTGATAATCTCCCATGCCACGCCTGCGGAACTGCTGCCGCCGCTGCCAACCTGTAAACTGTCGATGCTCTCCCAATATTCGTCCTCACTCATCTCCTGCGGACAAAGCACCGCAAGCAGTACGCTCTGTTTTTCTCTTAACGCCGTGCCTGTGTATTCCAGATAGGCGGCATGAGTCGCAGATGGCGCAAGCGTTTCATTGAACTGCATCTCCTGATTTATGCCAAGCAGACTATTCATCACATCGTTGCTGCCGAAAAGGAAGCCCCACTGCCGACAATACGCCGCATCCGCGACCCTCCAGTCGCCGACCTGCCGATAACTGCCCTGCGCCATTTCCTCCTCCAGCTTATATATCCCATAGTTCACAGTGCCGTAGATATCAAAAGCCCTGCTTTCGTCTTTCAGAAGCGCAATCGACCAGTTCCCCTTCGTCTCCTCAAAAATACGGAAGTGCAGGAAATGCTGGGTGACCGATTTCTCCGCCGAAAGCTCATTGACCTGCATAATCCCGTCCATCGAGCCGTCCGCCTGCTCATCCAGCAGATAAAAATCCTCCATCTCCATGGAATCATAGAAGCGATATGTATAGTCCGCCTTTGTCCCGGAATCCAGACGGGCATGATAGGTGTCCTCCGCCGCTTTGTATTCCGCAAGCGCCCAATCCCGATAGGTGTCAAATTCCTCCTCCGGCACGGTCAGCGCAAGCTTCGCCAAATCCCGTTCCTCAAACGCCTCATAAAAAATCGAAATTGCCATTTCCGCCGAGGGAATCTCGAACAGGCGCGCATCCTCCAGTGTCAGCTGCAAGTCCTCCGCCGTTTCCACCTTGGAGGTATCGAAATATTGGGGCTGATAGGCAAAGCTGACCGAAGCAAGGCAAAGCACCACCGTAATACACGCCGTTGCAAAGGCTGCCCCCTTTGGCACACGCCCGAAATCCGCAATTCGCCCGATGCGCGTTTTGATATTCCTCGCGCCGTTCGCCATAGAAGTTGTCCCGATGCGGCTCGCACAGCGGCTGTCCGCCATATCAAGCAGAAGCATCCCGTATTCCCGTTTTTCCTCACCGCGCAGCTTTTCCAATGCACGCTGGTCGCAAAGAGCCTCGCTGTCGTTGCGGATGATGCGGCACAGCCAATAAACAAACGGATTGAACCAGTTGAGTGCCTGCAACAGATGCAGCAGGAAATTCACCAATACATCATGATGCTTCAAATGTAGCATTTCATGCAGAAGTACCTTTTCATCAATCGTTTCCGCCATGCTTTCCGGCACAACCAGAATCGGGCGCACCATGCCGCAGAGAAACGGCGTTTCGATTCCCTTGCAGATACGCACGCTTTTCTGTGTGGGAAGGTCATATTTTTCCGCCGTTTTTCTGATTTTCTCCCGTAAGGAGGGCGTTGCCGCCGCCCCCTTGCGAATTTCGAGCCGCAGCCTTGCATACAGCAGTGCATCATACAGCAAAACCGCCGCCACCCCTGCCAAATAAACCGCAAATAGTCTATCCGTCAGCGACCATGCGGAAAACGGCATTTTTTTCAGCAGGGAGATTTCGCCGCCGCCCATCCCGAAGGGCGTGGATAACAGCGAATTTCGCCCCAGCTCCACCGCCGCACGCAGACGCTTCATCCCCGAAATCCAAAGTGTATTCAGCGCAAAGCCTGTCGAAAAAAGCCGCAGATTTTCGGGCAGAATGGCGCGAACCAGAAGCACCAGCCACACCAGATAATGCCACCTTGCGGAAAGCTTATCCCGAAACAGCCGCTTGAAAAGCACAAGCATCAGTCCCGTCAGCGTAATGCCGAGGGTAAAATACAGAACTGTCCATAGATTCGTCATACGTCCATCCCCTCCAGAAGCTGCTTCAGCATTGCCTTCTCCTTCTCCGTCAGCCTGCCCTCCTCCACGAACGCCGCCACCAGTTTTCCTGCCGAGCCATGATAGACCTTGTTCAGAAAGCTTTCCTCCTCCTGTCTGACACATTCCTCGCGCCCGATGACTGCCGCATACCGCTTCGGGCTGCCCTCTGCCGCCACCAGTCCCTTATGCTCCAGACGGCTCAGAAAGGTATACACCGTGTTTTTGTTCCACCCCTCCGTCAGGGCATCCATCACCTCGCCTTGCGTGGCTGTGCCCTTCTCCCAGAGAATTTCCATCACCTTCCATTCGCTGTCGGAAATTTTGTAATCCATATCCAGTCCCCCCTTCCAGCCTACAGCTGTAGTCCTTTTCTTTTATACTACAAGTATAGTCCAATTCTGTCAAGCAAATTTTTGTAATAAAAAAAGACCGTCGAAACGGTCTTACTATCATCCTGCTGTGATATGTCCCTTCATCAGAAGGAAAATCAGAAACAGACAGCAGACAAACACAAGGCACCAGCCGAGGATGCCCCGCGCCCTTTTCCGAAGCTGTATGCCGTAAACGAAGGCAATGCCCGAAAACAAAGCCGCAATCCACGCAAGCAGCAGTAAAATGATATATAGCACCTTTGGCAGGATAATTTCCATACGAACTCCCTTCGTCTTTTCTCTGATGGTTTCCAAGAGGTATTTTACCATGTTTGCAGGGGCAGAAAGCAGCTGCGAAGCAGATATTTTCTTCCACAAGGCATGGTATGAGCAGGCTATGCCTGCGAATCGTAGAATTTGCTGTGAAAACAGCAGATAGACGCTGTAAGCGGCTAACCCACGAACCTATCCGTGGGTATTTTACCATAAAAGCGAAAAGAAATAAATAACCTCCGCCATAAAAAATATGTAAATAAGGCAGAGTGATTGCTCACCCTGCCCTTTTGCCAAATTTATTTATTCTGATATGCGCGGTAAAGGAACGCCACAATCTGACCGCGTGCGCAGTCCTGATCGGGGGCAAAGAGACCGCCGCCAATGCCGCTTGCAACGCCATTTTCCACAGCCCACGCAACCGCATCCGCATAATACGCATCCGCGGAAACATCGCTGAAGCCTGCCGCTTTATCCGTCCTTGTGCCAAAGGCGCGATAGAGGAAGGCAACGCTCTGCGCTCTGGTGCAGACTGCATCGGGGCTAAAGGTTGTTGCGGAGGTGCCGCTGACAATCCCCTGCTCAACCGCCCACGCAACCGCCTTCGCGTAGTACGCATCTGCGGAAACATCAACAAAGCCGCTCATGCCCTTCGGTTCGGGAGAGCCTGCCGCACGCCACAGGAAGGTGACAATCTGCGCTCTGGTGCAGGGCAGCTTTGCGCCGAAAAGGTTCTCGCCAATGCCGCCTGTCACGCCGTTTTCGCTTGCCCATTTCACCGCTTCGTAATAATACTCCTCGGCGGAAACATCCGCAAAAAGCTTCTCAGGTACAATGGGTTCTGCCTTTTTCTCCGCAAAGGCTGCTGTAACCGTAACCTTGGAGGCAGGCATGGTGAAGGTATATGTGCCATCGCCGTTGTCCTTGAGGGTCAATTTGTTGCCGTTTGCATCCTTCGCAACGATTTCGTCCACCTCGCAGCCCTTGTCGGGGGTAGCGGTGATGGTTACGCTACTGCCCCTTTTCGCATTTTTAGGCGTTACGCTCAAAGAGCCGTTTTCGGTCTTGTCGGGCACTGTGACAGCATATCTGGGGGTGCTGCTGCCGCCACCGCCGGAGGAAGAACTGTTGCTTTTCTCAACCAGTGCCGCAATCGCATCCCGAATATTCTTCGCCATCTGGTCTACATCTGCCTGTTCCAGTACGCTCTTATTTCTGTCAACCGCATTGATTGCCTTTTCTACAGCATCATAGTTGGTGTAACGACCACCCTTATGTGCTTCTGCTTCTGCGATTGCCGCATCTACTGCACTATAGTTCGCGGAAATATTTCTCTTGTCCCATACAAAGGTAGGGTGCTTGATACCTGCAACCCATTCAATGCCTGCCCCTGCATGGTCTTTAAGCCCTTTAAGAACATCAGCAGATTTGAAATCAGAAACAGCTGTGCCTGCATTGGCATTTATTTCATCCACAGGCGTTGCCGCATATTTATCATCATCATACCAGTAGTTGTTTGCTACTGTGCCGTCCCAAAGATAACCAACCCAACAAGTATTTCCATCTTTATCTGCGCCCATGTCGGTCGTCGTAACCATACAGTTCTTGGTTGCAATATCGGCATTTCCAACGATTCCGCCAACAGAGTTATTGACAGTTGCAATACATCCAACGATTCCGCCAACAGCGGCCTGAATGGAGTTGACAACAATTTTACCATCAAACCAACAATCCGTAACCGTTAAATCGCCATCAAATTGTGCACCAACAATACCGCCAATGGTATCAGGTGGCAATGAATTTGGATCCTTATAATATCCTCCGGAATTAGTGAAATTACCTGTAAGTGTTGCTGTTGAATAGCAACCGGAAATGGTGCAGCCCTGCACGGTAACACCAACGATGCCGCCAATATTCTTTTCCGTTTTGGTGCCGCTGTAAATGCTGCCGGATGTCCAGCAGTTGGTGATTTTGGACTTACCCATCCAATCGACTAAAATGCCTTTACCGGCTGCACTATCATCATTAGGGTCAATCCAGATTTCTGCATCTACAACACCAAGGTTTTTGACCTCACCATCATATACATTCCCAAAAAGAGCATTTCTGAACAAATTATGTGATTCATCAGCGCCCTCAATGTATGATTCATGAGAGTAGAGATTTGAGATTACATGACCCTGTCCATCAAACACGCCGCAAAAACTGTATTCAGGGTAATCCCCGCCGAGGACAGTACCAATCGAAATCCATTCATGCCCGGATAAATCAATGTCATTATCCAAATAGAAAGTTTTTCCTGCAAAATTTGTGGTTCCGGGGTCTGCATTTACAAGCTGTGCCAAACCTGCAAGCTGTTCCGCAGTCGTAATATGATATTCAGTTGCATTTGCATCAGCCTTTGTATACCAGCTTGTATCCGCAGTGCCATCCCAAGCATCCACTGTATTATTTCCAGATTCCCCTTCATCCGATAAATTTTCTACATCCTCATTTGTAGGGACAACCATATTCTTAGTTGTATCAACAGCTTCATTCGAGCCTGTAACAGTAGCCGCACCGTTACCCGTGCTCGACTGGCTGTCAAATGCCCCCCCCTCAGATACATCCTCAGCATACGCCGCTGTCGGCAGCAATGTCAGGCACATTGCGAGCGAAAGCGCGATGCTTGCAATTCGTTTTTTCATAGAGATACCTCCTTTGTTTCTTTACGTTCTTCCTTTTTTCTGTTTTTCGATATTTTCTTGTCCTTATATTATAGCTTTTTTCCCTTTTCCTGTAAATCCTACCAAAGTATGAAAAAAGAGGATTTTTTTCAAATCCTCCTCATACTTTTTTACTTTTATTGCCCGATTTCGGCTTATTTCCTCGTAAACCCTGCCAAGCCAAACGCCGCCGGACCGCCATGCGTCGTAATCACGCCGCCCGCCTGAATCCATCTGGTTTTCTTGAAGCCAAGCGCCTTCGCCGCTTCCTCCACTGCCTGCCGCACCGCATCCGGAAAGCCGACCACCCAGACAAACCACAGGCAGTCCCGTTCCAGATTATATTTCTCCGCGTATTCCGTCAGCATCTGCACGGCAACCTTCTTCATTTTTCCGCGGTATTTTTTCGTTGCGACCAGCTTGCCATCCAGAATTTCAATCACAGGATGCAAATTTAAAAGCTTTGCCCCCAGAAATGCCACATTGCTGACACGACCGCCGGCACGCAGAAATTCCAGATTTTCCGGCATGAAGCACATCTTCGCCCTTGCAATCAAATCCTCCGCCGCGCGGACTGCTTCTTCCATCGTCCAATCGGGGTGCTGCCGCAAAAACTCCGCCACCGCAATCACCACATTGCACTGCCCTGCGGAAACCTGCTTCGTATCCAGAATCGTGACATAGTCCCGTTCCTCTGCCGCCAGAACCGCACTCTGCATGGAGCAGGTTGTCACCGCAGAATATGCCAGATACAGCAGCTGTGCATCGGGGTATTCCGCATGGATGCGGTCAAAGGCAGTCTCAAAGTCACCGGGCGTACTGCCGCTGGTTTTCGGCAGTTTGCCCGTTTCCTCATAGTAATCTACAATTTTCTCGACGGGAAATGCGCCGTCCTCCATGGTTTCATGGTCAAATGAAACATGCATGGGTACAATTTTTATGTTATATTCCGCCGCTAAGACGGGATTGATATCAGAGCCGGTTTCTGCAACAAGAACAATCTGCTTCATCTTTTTTTCCCTTTCCATTGCCACTCATTCGGT
>ENA-OROS01000774-OROS01000774.1-human-gut-metagenome-genome-assembly--contig:-NODE-774-length-17485-cov-2.544521_pt1 | contig 17485 bp, 11 predicted proteins | sample MGYA00242134_ERZ509059 | MGnify/ENA primary metagenome ERZ509059 (study PRJEB26280, sample SAMEA2338753) | human gut metagenome | biome: human gut; feature: human-associated habitat; material: faeces... | reverse complement strand
TATATTTGCCAAAAATAAGTAGACGGGTGTTTTTGCAGGCGTTATAATTGAAGTGTGGGCAGTATTTGTGATATATAAAAAAATATCGTACTGTATCATAAATCTTAACAAAATTTAAAGGAGGCATGGATTATGAATTTATTTGAAATGGCGCAAATTCCTTTAAACAAAGCTATTGAGGTAATGAAACTTGACCCCAATGCAGCGGCAATTATTGCTTGCCCGGAAAGAACGCTTGAAGTTTCCATTCCGGTAAAAATGGATGACGGCACAACCAAGGTATTTACAGGTTACCGCAGCCAGCACAGCACTATTATGGGACCTGCCAAAGGCGGTATCCGTTATCATCAGGGCGTTAATATGGATGAGGTAAAAACTCTGGCATTCTGGATGACCTGCAAATGCGCAGTTGCCAATCTGCCTTATGGCGGCGGTAAAGGCGGCATTATTGTTGACCCGTCCAAACTTTCTGCCGGCGAATTGGAACGTCTGACCCGCGGTTATATCGACAGGATTGCTCCGATTATCGGTGAAAAAATGGATATTCCTGCCCCTGACATGAATACAAACGCTCAGATTATGGGCTGGATGATGGATGAATACAGCAAACTGAAAGGCCAGTATGAACCGGGCTTCATTACCGGTAAACCTATCTGCATCGGCGGTTCGCTGGGACGCACTGCAGCAACCGGACGCGGCGTAATGGTTGCAGCAGGCGAAGCAATTAAAGCTATGGGCATTAAACCCGAAGAAGCAACCTGCGCAGTACAGGGCTTCGGCAATGTAGGCAGCTGGACCGCAAAACTCATTCATGACCTCGGCGTTAAAATTGTTGCATTAAGCGATGTTTACGGCGCTATTATGAATGAAGACGGACTTGACCCGTATGAAGTTGAAAAACATGTACAGGCAACCGGCAGCGTAGTAAACTTCCCGGGCAGCAAAGCTATTACCAACGCAGAACTTTTGGCAATGGATGTTACCGTTCTTGCTCCGTGCGCAATGGAACTGCAAATTACCAAAGACAATGCGGCTGACGTAAAAGCAAAAATTATCGTTGAAGGCGCTAACGGCCCGACTACTCCGGAAGCTGACGAAATTCTGGATAAAAACGGCGTTCTGGTTGTGCCGGATATTCTCGCCAACGGCGGCGGCGTAACCGTAAGCTATTTTGAATGGGTACAGTGCCTGTACCGCTACTTCTGGACGGAAGAAGAAGTTATTGATAAACAGACCCAGCTGATGATTGGCGCATTCAAACAGGTTTATGATACTGCTAAAAAATATGAAGTTAATATGCGTACCGCAGCTTATATCGTAGCACTAAACCGTTTGGACGAAGCTATGAAATTCCGCGGTGCATATTAAGAAACAGCGCAAGAGTTAACTAAAAATAATTATAAAAAGGTCGTGGATAAAACCCCCGGCAGGCTTTGCCGGGGGTTTTGTTTAAAGGTATATGCATGAAAGATTTGAACCGATATTGTAAAATTGCTGTCGTTCAGGCAGCCCCGGTAATGTTTGATAAAGCTGCATGTGTAGATAAAGCAGTTGCTTTAATTAAGGAATGTGCTGAAAATAATGCAGAATTAATTGTTTTTCCGGAACTTTTTATTCCCGGTTATCCTTATGGAATGACTTTTGGTTTTACTGTTGGAAGCAGAACGGCTGATGGACGTAAAGACTGGCAGCGTTATTATGATAATTCTATTCTGGTTCCGGGGCCGGAAACGGAAATTTTAGCTAAAGCTGCCAAAGAAAGCGGTGCGTGGATAAGTATTGGCATCTCCGAACGCGATGCAATTACGGCAACGCTGTATAATTCCAATATTTTTATTTCGCCGCAGGGAGAAATAACACTGCATCGGAAATTAAAACCAACCGGTTCAGAACGTGTTGTATGGGGTGATGCTGACAGGGCATATTTTCCGGTTGCGGAAACTCCATGGGGACCAATGGGCAGTATGATTTGTTGGGAAAGCTACATGCCTCTGGCGCGTGCTGCTCTTTACCAGAAGGGTATAACACTGTATATTTCACCCAATACCAATGATAATAGCGAATGGCAAAGCACTATTCAGCATATCGCCATTGAAGGGCATTGTTATTTTATTAATTGCGATATGGTTTTTACAAAAGATAGCTATCCAAAGGATTTGGTTTTATATAATGAAGTTGAATGCCTGCCGGAAATTGTATGCCGCGGCGGCAGCTGCATTGTAGACCCTTATGGGCATTATCTTACAGAACCTGTGTGGGATAAAGAGGCCATAATTTATGCGGAACTTGATATGACTCAAGTACATGCCAGCCGCATGGAATTTGATGTCTGCGGGCATTACGCACGGCCTGATGTATTAAAATTAATAATTGAAGATAAATAATAAAAAACCTTCCGTTGATGGCACAACGGAAGGTTTTTTAGTTTAATTTAAATTTTATGCCTTAATTTCAATTTCCATGAGGCAGTCGCCGCTTTCAATCCTGCTGCCTGCTGCAACATGGATTTGCGATACAATGCCGCTGATGGGTGCTGCAATGGTAGTTTCCATCTTCATGGCTTCGGTTACGATAAGCGGGGTGCCTTTTTCAACGGCAGAGCCTTTTTCCACAAGGAGCTTAACAACAGAGCCGGAAAGCGTTGCACCAATTTCGCCGGGGTTTGTTTTATCGGCTTTTTTGCGTGTAACGTTGGTGGATTTTACATTGCGGTCTTTAATGTCAATTTCACGCGGCAGGCCGTTGAATTCAAAGAAGATGGTGCGGATGCCGTCTTCGTTTGCTTCGCCGATTTGCAAAAGTTTGATGACGAGCATTTTGCCTTTTTCGATTTCAACTTTAATTTCTTCGCCGGTTTTCATACCGAAGAAGAAGGTCGGAGTATCGAGTACGGAAACATCGCCGAATTCTGCGTGGCGTACAGCCCAATCGGCAAATACTTTCGGATACAGGCAGTAGCTGCTTACGGCTTCATCGCTGGTCGGTGCGCCCATTTCGGCAAGGCTTGCGCGTACTTTTTCAAAATCTGCCGGGGGCAGTGCTGCGCCGGGGCGGCCTTCAATGGGTTTGCGGTTTTTAAGGATAATTTTCTGCAATTTCTGCGGGAAGCCCTGATACGGTACGCCGAGACGTCCTTCAAAGAATTCTACTACGGAAGCGGGGAAGCTCAGGCTGTCGCCTTTGGCGTAAATGTCTTCTTCGCAAAGGTCATTTTGCACCATGAACAGTGCCATATCGCCTACCATTTTGGATGACGGCGTTACTTTAATAATATCGCCGAACATCATGGAAACGCGGTGGTACATATCTTTAATTTCTTCCCAACGGTCGCCGAGCCCTACGGCTTTAGCCTGCTGCTGCAGGTTGCTGTACTGGCCGCCCGGCATTTCGTGAATGTAAACTTCCGGGTTGGGGTAAGATACGGTGTTGTCGATAGCTTTGTAGTAGGGGCGTACGCTTTCCCAGTAACGGGACATTTCGTTAAGCGCATTAATATCAATATGCGGCTGGCGCTGATGTCCGCTGAGCGCATAATAAAGGCTGGCTGCGCTGGGCTGAGAGGTGCCGCCAGACATGGCGCTCATGGCAACGTCTACAATGTCTACGCCTGCATCAATGGCGCGTGCGTAAGTGTAAATGCTGTTGCCGCTGCCTTCATGCGTATGCAGGTGGATAGGCACATTTACCGCATCTTTCAGTGCTGCAACAAGCTGATAAGAGGCTTCGGGTTTCAAAAGACCGGCCATATCTTTAATGCAGATGGAGTTGGCACCGGTTTTTTCCAGTTCTTTGGCCATCGTTACATAATATTTAAGGTCGTATTTATCGCGGCGCGGGTCTAAAATATCGCCGGTGTAGCACAGCGCTGCTTCGGCAAATTTGCCGGTGTCGCGTACAGCGTCAATGGAAAGCAGCATGTTGTCAATGCCGTTCAGGCTGTCGAAAATACGGAATACATCCACGCCGTTTTTAGCGCTGAGCTTGATAAATTCTTTAACAACATTATCCGGATAGCTGGTGTAGCCTACGGCATTAGCGCCGCGTACCAGCATCTGGAACAGGATGTTCGGACATTGTTCACGGAACTGCTGCAAACGTTTCCACGGGCTTTCATCAAGGAAGCGGTAAGCAACGTCAAAAGTTGCGCCGCCCCAGCATTCAAAGCTGAACAGATTGGGCAGCTTGCCGGCAGTGGTGCGGATAACTTTTAACATATCGTTGGTGCGCATACGGGTTGCCAGAAGCGATTGATGCGCATCACGGAAGGTGGTATCGGTAAACAGAACTTCTTTCTGGTCCATAACCCATTTGGAGAGCGCTTCCGGACCCTGGGCATCCAAAATTTGTTTGGTGCCGTCCGGCATGGTGCCGGTAAACGGTTTGGGCATATTCAGCGGAGCAAAATCCGGCTTGGGCTGTACGCCGACATTGTTGTAGCCGTTAACGGTAACATCGGCAATGTAGTGCAGCAGCTTGGTGCCGCGGTCCAAAGTTTTGGGGAACACAAACAGTTCGGTGTTCTCATCAACAAACGAAGTGTTATAGCTGCCGTCGGCAAAGCTGGGGTGAGCCAGTACGTTTTCAAGGAACAGAATGTTGGTTTTAACGCCGCGGATACGGAATTCTTTTAAGCAGCGCAGCATTTTGGTAATGGCAATTTGGTGCGTAAGACCGTGAGCGGTAGCCTTAACCAGCAGGGAATCGTAATATGGGGTGATAACAGAGCCGGTGAAAGCATTGCCGCCGTCAAGGCGCACGCCGAAACCGCCGCCGCTGCGGTAAGCAATCAGCTTGCCGGTATCGGGCATAAAGTTGTTGGCAGGGTCTTCCGTAGTAATACGGCACTGAATTGCATGGCCGAAACTTACGATTTTATCCTGCTCGGGAATGCCGATTTCCGGGCTGTGCAGAGAATAGCCTTCGGCAATTTTAATCTGGGTCTGCACAATATCGAAACCGGTAATTTCTTCGGTAACGGTATGTTCAACCTGAATACGTGGGTTAACTTCGATAAAGTAGAATTTGTCGTCCGGAGTAACCAGAAATTCAACGGTACCGGCACTGAGGTAGTTAACATTTTTCATCAGTTTAACTGCCGCATCGCAGATGTTTTTGCGCAGTTCCGGGCTGAGAGAAAACGCCGGAGCGATTTCAACCAGTTTCTGATGGCGGCGCTGTACGGAGCAGTCGCGTTCAAACAGATGCACAATGTTGCCCTGAGTATCGCCTAAAATCTGTACTTCAATATGTTTCGGGCTTTCGAGATATTTTTCCAGGTAAATTTCATCGCTGCCAAAAGCCTTTTTAGCTTCGGATTTAGCCATGTTGTACACGGTTTCCAAATCTTCGTTGCTGTTAACCATGCGCATGCCGCGTCCGCCGCCGCCGTTAACGGCTTTCAGCATAATCGGGAAGCCGTGCGCCTGTACAAAGCGGTATACGTCCTCAATGCTGTCAACAGGGCCGTCGCTGCCCGGAATCATCGGAATGCCGGCAAGTTTTGCCTGCTCGCGCGCGTTAACCTTATCGCCGAACATAATCAAATGCTCAAGGCGCGGGCCGATAAAAATAATGCCCTCTTCAGCGCAGCGTTTGGCAAGGTCGCTGTTTTCACTTAAAAAGCCGTAGCCGGGATGGATAGCGTCAACATCATGCTCATGTGCAATGCGGATGATGTCTTCAATATCGAGGTAAGCGTCGATAGGGCCTTTGCCCTCGCCGACAAGGTAAGCTTCATCTGCCTTATTGCGGTGAAGCGAAAGAGTATCTTCTTTTGAATAAATTGCCACTGTGCGGATGCCGAGCTCATTGCAGGCACGGAAAACGCGGATAGCGATTTCGCCGCGGTTGGCAACCAGAACAGACTTAATTTTTTGCATAGTTTACCCTCCTTCGGATAGTACAGTAATTATTTTATTAAAAAAAGTTACTAATTGCAATGCTTTCAACGCAAGTATTTCTGTATACACATATACATAAAAGTAAGCAGGAGAAATTACCTGCTTACTTGGCGTTTTAGCCTTTAAAATTTTTATTTTTTCAAATGTTTGTCGAAAAATGCTGTGATAACATCAAGCACCGGCTGCTGAATCCAGTAAGCGCCGCCGTGCTGTGCGCCAGGAATTATATAGCGTTCGGCTTCAAGTCCCTGCTGCCTGTATGCCTGAAACAGTAAATCTGTTTGTCCCGGTGAAACTACGGTATCGGCACTGCCGTGCATTAAAAGCAGCGGCGCGCTGTTTTTATCTACATAAGTAATAGGGCTGGCTTTTTTGGCAGCTTGCAGATTATCCAAAATGCCGCCGTCTTTACCGGTAAACACAGGGCTGCCGTTAACCCACAACGCTTCTGTCGCGCCTGGCGAATTATGCAGTTTTTGCACATCGGGTGGAAAATCCATGCCGATATTTGTCAAATCGGCAATGCCGTACAAATTGACGGCGCAGGCAACGGTGCTTTTTTCATCAAGGTTTTCGCCCTTATCAAAGGCGCGTGTGCCATTGGTCACAGCCGCGAAGGAAGACAAATAGCCGCCTGCGCTGCCGCCGATAATGCCTATGCGTTCTTTATCGATATTAAATTTACCGGCGTTGGCACGCAGATAACGTATAGCTGCCTTAACGTCTTCAAGAGGAGCGGGGAACTGCGCTGTCGGCGCAACGCGGTAGGTAATGCTGGCAACAACGTAACCGTTATCGGCAAAATGCATACGTTCCTGAATGCCGCGGGCACGGTTGGCGTTAATGAAACCGCCGCCGGTAACATAAATTATGCAGGGCATTTTTTCTTTGCGTTCGGGCTGCAGAATATCCATTTCCATCGGTACGCTTTGATAGCCGCGGGTGGGTACCTGCTCGTATACAACGCCGGGAATATAGTTTACTACAGTGCGGGAAGGAACTACGTTTAAAATTTTACTTTCTATATGCTGCGCTTCGAATGCCTGCGCTGCCGGTGCAGGGAAACAGCATGCCAGCGTAAGTACGGCTGCAAACGCCGCCAGAAAATTCTTTTTTGTTATAAACTTCATAACAAAGCCTCCTTAAAGTAATATACATATTTATTATAATACTTTGGCGGCGTGCTTTGTCAAATGGGCAGCAAAGCAAAAAGAGTTTGGCATTTTGCCAAACTCTTTTTGTGCGTATAGCTTTTATAGTTATCAGAAACTATATCTTATGCCAGCGTTCCATTTCCAATCGGTTGTAATATCGCCGCCGTAGGTTTTTTCAATATCAAAATACAGGTGCGTTACATCACTGAGATTAATGTTGGTGCCTACGCCAACTTCACACCAGCCGCCGCCAAGGTCTTCGTCAAAATGTCTTTCACGTCCTTCAGCATTTGTAAAGGTTACACCGGTTTCGCCATCAAAATCATACAGGTAAGAAGCACGCAGGTAAACATTGCCGTTGCCTAAATCTTTGCCAAATCTTACACCGGCGCGGCCGATAAGGCTTTCCATACCGTCTTGTGCTACTTCAATATCGCCTGCACGGTAATTTGCACTGCCAACATGACCGTAAGTCAGTTGTGCCTGAGGTTCAATCCAGAATCCGTTGCCCTGCTGGAAACGTTTGCCAACTTCTACGCCAATGGAATAACCGTTAGCGTCATATTCACCATCGCCCCAGGTATTTTTCAAATCGTGGTTCAAACGGGAGTATTTACCTACAATATCAATATAACTGCCGTCATCGTTCAGTTTGCTGCCATAAAGCGTTAAAGTTTTATGGTCCATTTCAAAGCTGCCGGTGTTGTAACCGCCATCGCCGTCAGTATAGCTAAATGCAGCACCTAAAGTCCAGTGCGGGTCAGTGCTTAATTTTTCATCATAACCAATTTGGTAGGTATTGTACTGGCTGTTAAGGCTCTTATAATCATTTTCTCCGCGAACCATACGTACCCAAACGCCGTGTTCGCCGTTGCTGTCACGCAGTTCGCCAAGGCGTTTGTTCATATCGTCCAATTCATTGCGCCAGCTGATTAAGCCCAAAGCGCCAACTTCTTCGGTGCCGAAAACATCAGGGTTTTTAATAATTTCATCAATGTTAACAGTGCCATCTTCATCTACAGTGCCTTTGCCGCCGTCATCAATGCCACCAGGATTTTGTTCAACATGTGCTCCGGTAGGTACAAGGATTTCAGGTAATTTGTTATCCTCGTAATTTTCGTAATCATCATATTCATGAGTGATTTTTACAACATATGCCAGTCGTTGTAAATCGTCTTTAAGGTTGCCGGTATTATTTTCGCTTGAACCAACAACAGTAATTCTACCGCAACCAATAGAATCATCTAATGGGTTGTATTTGTTGTTAACGTGAATATATACACCTTTGTCATAATCTTTTTTATATTCATCTACATTGGCGTAATTATATTCTTCAGTGCCGTTTACATTAATAGTCAGTTTATCAACATCAAAATCAATTTGCTCACCACGCCACTCTTCATCTTTATCACCAACGCCACCAAAATCAGCTTTAGCTTTTTTACCTAAATTAATAGTTACGTTATCGCCAGTGATATGTGCGACACTATTTATTTTATTCTCTTTCTCTTCTTGGTAAACAGAAGTTCTGAATTGAGCATTATCGCCAACAGTGATTTCTTTTAAAGTAAATTCAGCAGTTTCATTTTCGTTGCCCCACGTTTGTAAATTAAATCTATTCAAACTGCCGCTGTCTACAATAATATTATTTATGGTAGCAGAACTGTTATTGTTTAATTGGAACATTGTTTTTCCTTTTTGAGCGTGTATTTCATCAATGGTAACTTCTGCACCATTATATACTTCTACACGGGCACCATCACCACTTCCTAAGAACGCAGTATGATTAAGATATATTGGAGCTTTTATATATATTTGTTTATTAGATGTAATGATTAAACCAGTTTTACCCTTCCCTTGTGCTTCGACAACGATTTCACCAACGTTACTAAGCACATCATTATTCATTATTTGCAAACCTGTTTGGTTTGCTTTTCCTATAATTTTCAGTTTATCCGTATCCAATTTAGCAGATAATTTACGGTCATAAAGGTTGCCGCCAATACCGCGGTAAATAAATTCCTTATTAGCAGTAATGGTGCCAGCTATTTCTGCTTTATCATTACCATTACCATAAATATCTAAAGTACCGGTTTCAATAGTTCCGTTATTGGTAAAAGTACCGCCGTCAACAGTTATTTTGTCGGTAGCAATTACTTTGCCGTTGTTGGTAAAATCATCTGTACCTACATTAATAGTAGGTGTGTCAGTTTTTTCGTCACCAGCATTAACAGTGAAATCTGCCGCATAAGCGTTGCCTGTAATTACAAAAGCCATCAGCGCGCTTAAAGCAAAAACTTTTTTAAAATTTTGCTTTTTCATAAAACAACCCCCTTATAAAAGCCTTTTGTAATTTTATTATAGCATTGAATTCCCCCCCGTAAAGACTGCGTGGATAACGGTTATTAAATGGCTGATGTTCAATTTAGTATAAATTTTTAATGTTTGTATTTTGATATATGTATTTTATGAAATAAAAAAGGCGCTACGCAAAGCATAGTGCCTTTATAAAAGTTTCAGTAATTTTATTTTTATATAATTTTACTCCAGCAAATTGTTCTTGCGCCAGCCTTCGCTTTTCCAGCGGTAAATAAATACCAGTGCGCGCAGGCATTCATCAAGGCACATGGCAAGCCAAACGCCCACCAGCCCCCAGCCAAGGTGCAGGCCAAAGAACCATGCGCCGAGCGTTGCCACGCTCCACATGGAAACAAGCCCCGTTGTTACCGGCCATTTAATATCGCCCGCCGCCTGCAAACTCATAACCATTACCATGTTTACGGCGCGCCCGGCTTCCAAAAACACTTCTATTAAAAAGATGTGTCTGCCAAGTTCCAGCACTTCCGGATTATCGGTAAAAATGCCATAAATGTTGTCGCTGTTAAAAAACAAAATCAAAGTCAGCGTGGTGCTGATGGTTACGGCTATGCGGATGGTTTTCCATACGCGCTTTTCCACGGCATCCAAATCGCCTGCGCCGATTAAAAAACCGACGATAATTTGCGTTGCCATGGCAAGCGCCTGCGAATATATATAGGAAAACATGGCGATAATATAAGCGTAAATTTTGGTAGTGATAACCACAAGCCCCATTACGTTTACAAAGCGCATGATGACCATTTGCGAAATCTGGTAAGAGAGCGATTCGCCGCCGGACGGCAAACCAAGGTACAAAATTTTATACAGTGTATTTTTGGGGAAGGGGCGCAGATATTTAAAAGACAGGCGGACATCAATAAATTTGCGGAAGAAGTATAAAATTAACAGCAGCCCCAGCACTTTACTGGTATTGGTGCTGATGATTACGCCCAAAACGCCGAGGGATGGTATAGGCCCAAGCCCGTGAATAAGCACGCAGTTGCCTGCGATATTGATAATGTTCATAATTACAGAACAAATCATGGTTATTTTCAGCAGTGAATATCCGCGGAAGAAAGATATGAAGGAAATATACGCCGACTGCACAACGATAAAAAGACCGATGTAACGCAAAAACAGCGATGCTTCATCCCAGATATCTGCCGGTACATCAAGCAGGTTTAAAAAGAAACCGTCAAAAATAAACAGCGCCGCGCTGATGATAATGCCAAATACTAAATTGGCAAGCAGGGCAACGGTGCATACTTCGGCAACTTTTTCTTTGTTGCCGGCGCCGCGGTGCTGGGCAATTAAAATAGTTGCCGCCATGCTGATAACGCTGAGTGCGATAATAACGATATTGATAATCTGGTTGGCGTTGCCTACGGCGGCAACCGAATGCTGAGAGTAATGGCTGAGCATGAACTGGTCCACATTGCCGACCATCATTTGCAGCAGTATCTCAATAAAAATAGGCCATGTCATTTTAAAAACCGAAAGTTTCTGCGTGCCTTCGGCTGATTTTAATGCAGTCATTAATAAACTCCTTTATATAAAACAAATTGCTGTAAAAAAATATCTATTATTATAGCAGTTTGTAAAACATTTACAAGCAAAAAAATGTAAAAAACTGCTGATTGCATAAATTCGCAAAAGTCTGACAAAATAATGTTAACCAGAGCGTTATAAAAAGTTGACAATGAAAACGGCAATACTTATAATTAAACCGTAAAGGTTGTGATGAATTATGTTAAAACTTATCGGGGCTTTAGCCGATTTTAACGGCCCTACTTACGATGGCTGCGTGATGGCAAAGGCAGCTTTGAAAATTGAAAATCTGGATAACGCAGGTTATGCAACACGTCCCATAAAAATGGCGCCGCCGCGCATGGGCGTTATTGAAGCATATAAAGAAGGCGCTGCATCTTTAACGGTTACGCTTTTGCGCCCGCTGGTACGTGCCGGTGAAATGCCGGAAGTTGTGCCGCAGGGCGAAAAACTTTTGAGCTTTGTAATTGATAAGGATGAAATTAACGCTTATCTTGATGCTGTAAATGATACCAATTCTATTCACCGCGGCGATAACCCCGTTGTGCCGGGTTTGTGCATGATTGAGCATTTGTGGCGCGCGCTTAACAAGCCGCTGCCGCTGAACTGGGATGTAAAATTTAAAATGCCGGCGTTTGGCGGCGAAACCATTGACGTTTATAAAAACGGCGAAGCGCTTGACGGTTACTGCGGCGGGCGCGAACTGTTCAGCATTGCGGTAAAGGGGCGGTAATATGGCACAGGTTAAACCGGACGGCACGCGCGAGATGGTAAAAATGGCGCTTTTGATGGCTATGAACTGCGTTTCGGCGTATGTTATCATACCGCTGCCGTTTTCATTATCGCCAATATCTCTGCAAACTGTGTTTGTAAACCTTTTGGCATTTTTGCTTACGTCGCGGCAGGTGCTTATAGCAATGAGCGCTTACCTTTTAATGGGGCTTGCAGGGCTGCCTGTATTTACCGGCGGCGCCAGCGGGCCGGGCAAATTATTTGGCCCTACAGGCGGTTATATTTTTGGCTTTATGATAGCGGCTCTTTTAATAAGCTGGCTGCGCGGCAGCAATTACAGTTTTAAACGCTGCGGCTTTTTGGGCGTTGTTGTAGGCATACCGGTAATTTATTTGTTCGGTGTGGCACAGCTTAACCTGTTAACCGGCATCGGCTGGGAAAAAGCAGTTATTACCGGCGCATTGCCTTTTATACCGATGGATATTGTTAAGTGCCTGGCTGCGGCATACATTACCGCGCCGGTGCAGCGTGCGATTGGCGGCGGACGCTGATGGACAGGGTTTGCCTTATTGGCGGGCTGCGCACTTATATAGGGCTGACGGGCGGCGTGTATAAACATGTGCCGGCAGAACTTTTGGGCGCGGCTGTGCTGCAGGAAATTGTAAAAAAATATAAGGTGCTGCCGCAGCAGATTATTGCCGGCAACGGCGTGGGCGCAGGCGGCAATATTGCGCGCCTTGCGGCTTTGGAAGCCGGGCTTGCTGAAACAATACCTGCCGTAAGCATAGATGTGCAGTGCGGCAGCGCTTTGGAAGCCGTGGCGATGGCGGCGGCGAAAATTGAAGCCGGGGAAGTGGACGTAATTATTGCCGGCGGGTTTGAAAGTACCAGTACGCAGCCGCGGCGCGGTTATAACGCTAACCATCCGGATTATAAAGGCGAAGAAACGTATAGCGTGGCAAAATTCATGCCCGGCATTCACCGCGAGACGGTTATGCTTGAAGGCGCCGAACTTACGGCGCAGCGTGAAAATATCAGCCGGGCTGAAAGCGACCCATGGGTTCTGCGCAGCCACAAACTTGCGGCACAGGCAGCGGCAGAAGGCGTTTTGCAGGATATAATAGTTCCCTGTTTTGGCGCCGTGCGCGATGAAGGCATACGCCCCAAAATGAGCCAGAGGCTTTTGGACAGGCTGCCCTGCGTGATTGCAGGCGGAAGTTTTACTAATGCCGCCAATGCCTGCCTGACCAATGACGGAGCGGCTTTTGTGCTTTTAGCAAGTGAAGAATATGCCGCAGCGCACAGCCTTGTGCCGCAGGCAAAAATCCGCTGCGGAGCGGTTGTTGGGGGAGACCCTTTGGTAAGCCCCAAAAGTGCGGTGCTGGCGGTGCAGGCGCTGCTGCAAAAAGCAGGGCTTAGGCATGAAGAAATAGATTGTTTTGAACTTAATGAGGCTTTTGCCGTTATTGATGTGCTGTTCAGCCGTGCCTTTCCGGGGCATGGCGACGGCTACAATATTTTTGGCGGAGCGTTGGCTTACGGGCATCCTTACGGCGCATCGGGCGCAATTATTTTGCTGCACCTTTTAAAATCGCTGCAAAAGCGCAGCGGCAGGTACGGCGTTGCAGCCGTTGCGGCAGCAGGCGGCGTGGGAACAGCGCTTTTGATTGAGAGATGTTAATATGGATTACTTGCAGATGCTGCAAAACAAGCCGCCCCATAAGGCGGCTTTAATAACAGAAGAACGTATTTATACTTACGGCGATTTGGCTGAACTGGCACTCCGGCGCAGGCAGGAAAGCGCAGGACAGTTCGGCATCTGCTTTATAAAAAAACTTACGGTTGCAGAGCAGCTTATTGAATTTATAGCGTTAAGCGGAACAAAACTCGTTCCTGTGCTTGCGCCTCAGCAGGCAGATACCGGCAGCCTTAGCGGTATATCCGCACCTCCGGAAGCGTGCATGGGCGTAATGACAAGCGGCACGACCGGAGCAGCAAAAGTATTGTTCCGCACATACGCAAGCTGGGCAGGCTTTTTTGATGAGCAGAACCGCGTGTTTGGCATAACGGAAGATAGCTGCATGTTTGCGCAGGGCAGCCTGGCTTTTACCGGCAACCTTAATTTGTATATGGGCGCTTTTCATGCCGGGGCGTGTGTGGCGGCTGCTGATAAGTTCCGTCCCCGCTTATGGCAGGAAATGATTATGCAAAATAACTGTGATGTGGTGTATTTAATACCAACAAAACTGCGCTTGCTTGCACGCAGCGCCAAAGCAGCCATGCCCTGCGTAAAAAATATAATTGCCGGTTCGCAGGGGTTTGATCGCAGGGATATGGCGGCGGTAAAACGTATTATGCCCAATGCGGAAATGACTTTGTATTATGGCGCAAGCGAAGTAAACTACATTACTTATATTACGGGCAGTGAAATGACTGATGACCGCACTTTGATAGGCAGGCCTTTTAACGGTGTAGGTGTAAGCGTAAAAAACGGCGAAATTTATATTGATACGCCATACCATGTTATCGGCAAGCCTCGTCCCTGCACGCTTGGCGACTGTGGCAGTGTTGACGGTAACGGCATGCTGCATTTTTTGGGCAGGCGTGATGATATGTATAATATTAACGGGCTGAAAATATCCGGCTTAAAAGTTACCGGCGCGCTGCTTGATTGTGATGGCGTGGAAGATGCGGCGGTATTGCCAGTTTACAGTACGGAAGGAGATGCTCTGGCAGCGTTTATAGTTGGCAAAGGTCTTACCAAAACAAGCATTTTACAAAAACTGCACGGCAAACTGACAGAACATGAACTGCCCAAACACATAATTTTTATGGAAGATCTGCCGAAAAACGAAAGCGGCAAAACAGACCGCAAAAAATTACAAAAACTGCTGTAAAATAAAAACCTGCTGCCAGGGTTTAAAGCCTGTGCAGCAGGTTTTTTATATGAATTTACCGGTGATGCTGGCGGGTACGGCTTTAATTTGCTGCGGTGTGCCGCAGGCAACAATAGTGCCGCCTTCCGTGCCGCCGCCCGGTCCCATATCAATAATGTAATCGGCGTTTCTGATAACGTCAAGGTCGTGTTCGATAACAATAACCGTTGCGCCGCTGTTAATAAGCGTTTGGAATACTCCAAGCAGCGTGCGCACATCAAGCGGATGCAGGCCGATTGTAGGCTCATCAAAAATAAAGATGGCATCGCTTTGGGTTCTGCCCATTTCACTGGCAAGTTTAAGGCGCTGCGCTTCGCCGCCGGAAAGGCTCGGTGTTTCTTCTCCCAAAGTTAAATAGCCGAGACCCAAATCCTGCAAAACCTGCAAACGCTGGCGCACCAGTTTTAAATCAGCACAGGCTGTAATGGCGGTTGTAATATCCATGTCCATCAAGTCGGGCAGGGAATATGTTGCGCCTGTACCAGCTGTATATTTTACCTTGCCTGCATCTTTGCCATAGCGGCTGCCGCGGCAATCGGGGCAGGGAATCTGCACATCGGGCAAAAACTGTACATCAAGGTTAATAACGCCGGTGCCGTCACAGGTTGGGCAGCGCAGTTTGCCGGTATTGTACGAAAAATCGCCGGCTTTAAAGCCGAAGTTTTTAGCATCGGGCGTGCGGGCAAAAATTTTACGCAGTTCGTCATGCACATTGGCATAAGTGGCAACAGTGGAGCGGACGTTAATGCCTATCGGAGTGGCGTCAATAAGTTTTACGTTTTTTATGCCGTCCGCTTTTGCCGCAAGCACATGTTCCGGCAGTTTTTGTTCGTTGATGGCGGCGGTAAGCCCTGGTACAAGGCTTTCCAGTATCAGCGTGGTTTTGCCGCTGCCGCTGACGCCGGTTACAACGGTGAGCCTGCCTTTGGGGATATCAACTTTAAGCGGCTTTACGGTATGGATTGCGCCTGTTTCAAGATGAATGACCCCTTGCGCGAACATTTCTTCTGCCGGTGTCTGCGGGCGTACATGGCGCTGAATACCGGAGGATAAAAATGGGCCGATTTTGGAATTTTTGTTCACTGCAATATCCGCAAGGCTGCCTTCAGCAATAACATTGCCTCCGCCTGCTCCGGCTTCCGGCCCCATTTCAATCAGCCAGTCGGCTTCTTTTAAAATCTGCGTATCGTGGTCAACAAGGATTATCGAATTGCCGTCAGCGATTAAATCGTGCATAACGCCGTTAAGCCCTACAATGTTGGAAGAGTGCAGGCCTATTGAAGGTTCATCCAGCACATATAAAACGCCGGTGGTGCGGTTGCGCACAGCGCGTGCAAGCTGCATGCGCTGCCTTTCGCCGGTGGAAAGGGTGCTGCTGGCTCGGTTAAGCGTGAGGTAGCCAAGTCCTAAATCCATCAGTCTTTTGGCAACGGTTTGGAAGGATTCGCAGATGCTTTTCGCCATCGGGCGCATGGTTTCCGGCAGGCTTGCCGGTACGCCGTCCACCCATTTTATAAGTTCCGTCAAGGTCATGCGGCAGACTTCGTCAAGATTTATTCCGCGCAGTTTTGGCGCGCGTGCTGCTTCGCTCAGGCGCGAGCCATGGCAGTCCGGGCAGATATCCTGCTTTAAAAATTTTTCCACGCGCTTCATGCCTTTTTCGTCCTTAACTTTGGCAAGTGCGTTTTCTACGGTGTAAACCGCATTATAATAGGTAAAATCAAGTTCGCCGGCCTGGTTGCTGTTTTTTGCTTTATAAAAAATATGTTTCTTTTCGGCAGGGCCGTGATAAACAATTTCCTTTTCTCGTTCCGTTAAATCTCGAAAGGGTACGTTGGTGCGCACGCCCATGGCGCGGCAGACGTCAGTCATCAGCGACCACATCAGCGAATTCCAGGGGGCCACGGCGCCTTCGTCAATGGTAAGGCTTTCATCTGGCACGAGCGTGGCAAGGTCTACGGTGCGTACCATGCCGGTACCATCGCAGGTACGGCAGGCTCCCTGGCTGTTGAAGGCAAGTTCTTCCGCTCCGGGCGGCCAGAATCTGGCGCCGCATTCAGGGCAGGTAAGCTGCTGTTCGGCAGCAACGGCAAGCGTTGGCGGCACATAATGACCGTTAGGGCAGCGGTGGCTGGCAAGGCGTGAGAACATCAGGCGCAGGCTGTTTAAAAGTTCCGTGCCTGTGCCGAAGGTGCTTCGTATGCCGGGCACGCCGGGGCGCTGATGCAGGGCGAGGGCGGCAGGCACATACAATACTTCGTCAACCTGTGCTTTGGCGGCCTGCGTCATGCGGCGGCGTGTGTAGGTGCTGAGCGCTTCCAGATAACGGCGGGAGCCTTCGGCATATAAAACGCCCAGTGCCAGCGACGATTTGCCGCTGCCCGATACACCGGCGATGCCAACAATTTTATTCAGCGGCACATCGACATTTACATTTTTTAAGTTGTGTACGCGCGCGCCGCGGATTTTAATTTTATCAACCATATAGCGTCTCCTTTAAAAACGAAAGCGGCGCATGGATAGCCATGGCCGCTTCTGACACTTAATACTGCTTTTAAAATTTAAGGGTTACACCAACGTTAACGCCTTTGGTGCGTACGTCAGTGTCATGAATTGCCGCTTCGTCATATTTATGGTCGTAGTATGAAAGGTTTAAATCGACATTGCTCAAAAGCGGGCGGCTGAGGCCAATTTCATAACCTTTGATTTTGCTGCCGATAGCCGTTCTTGTCCATACGGTAAAATCAAGAGGCAGTTTAACGCTGCCCTGCAGGCCGAACTGGGCAGAATTGGTATTGCGGCCGTGGCCGTACAAGTCGGTATCGGTATTTAAATAACCTGCATATACATCAAGCCC
>ENA-OROS01000746-OROS01000746.1-human-gut-metagenome-genome-assembly--contig:-NODE-746-length-18101-cov-2.192342_pt1 | contig 18101 bp, 17 predicted proteins | sample MGYA00242134_ERZ509059 | MGnify/ENA primary metagenome ERZ509059 (study PRJEB26280, sample SAMEA2338753) | human gut metagenome | biome: human gut; feature: human-associated habitat; material: faeces... | reverse complement strand
TAATTTTGCTTGTGCAGAAAGGCTTTTAGTTTTATAATATACTTTATTATAACAATGCCTTGCGGCAGATTTTGGAGGGGGATAACCAGATGAAAAAATTTTTGGCATTACTGATGACGGCTATGATGGCGCTGGCGCTTGTTACGGCAGGCTGCGGCGGCAATGAAGAAGAAAAAGCGGGAAGCGAAAAAGTGCTGCGCGTAGGTACGGAGCCTTCGTTTGCGCCGTTTGAAATGCAGGCGGAAGGTTCTGAAGAACTTACCGGCTTTGATATGGATTTAATCCGCGCTATCGGCAAGCAGCTTGGCTATAAAGTAGAAATCAGCGCAATGGGCTTTGATGCTTTAATTCCTGCTTTGCAGGCTGATAACATTGACGTGGCCCTTGCCGGCATGAGCATTACCGAAGAACGCAAACAGCAGGTAATTTTTTCCGACCCGTATTATAAATCAGGGCTTTTGGTAATGGTGCCGAAAGACAATAACGATATTAAAAGCATTGACGATTTGAAAGGCAAACGCATTGCCGTACAGATTGGCACTACCGGCGCTTTCCGTGCGGAAACCGTTGAAGGCGCAAAGGTTACTGCTTTTAATGATAACGGCAGCGCAGTGCTGGAGATGAAAAACGGTGCGGCTGATGCTGTAATTAACGATGCTCCTGTATTAAAATACTTTCTGGCGCAGGGCGGCAGCGAATACGCCAAAACCGTTGGTGAAGTGCTGAATGCCGAAGATTACGGCATTGCCGTTAAAAAAGGCAACGATAAACTGGCTGCTGACATCAACAAAGCGCTTAACGAACTGAAACAAAACGGCGAGTTCGACAAGATTTACAACAAATGGTTCGGCGAAAGCAAATAATGATTTTTTATGCAGCTTTTTTGAAACTTTTTGTTGCTTAACCGCCGTTTTAGAGCTATAATATTTTAACAGATAAAAGTTTTGTAAATTTATACGTATGGAGGTTATGTTTATGAAAAAATATTTAGTGTTTTTGATGGCTGCTTTGATGCTTGTTGCCCTTGCAGTGGCAGGCTGCGGCGGCTCTAAGGAAGAAAGCAAGCCTGCTGCAGATACCAATAAAGTTCTGCGCGTGGCTACCGAGCCTACTTTTGCTCCGTTTGAATTCCAGGAAGAAGGCTCCGATAAACTTTCCGGCTTTGATATGGATTTAATCCGTGCTATCGGCGCTAAAATGGGTTATAAAGTAGAAATTGCCAACATGGGCTTTGACGCTCTTATTCCGGCGCTGAACACCGGTAATATTGATGTTGCCATTGCCGGCATGAGCATTACCGATGAAAGAAAAGAAGTCGTAGGCATGTCTGACCCGTATTATACTTCCGGTCTTATCGTTATGGTTAAAAAAGACAACAACGATATCAAAGGCATTGATGATTTGAAAGGCAAACGCATTGCCGCACAAATCGGCACCACCGGCGCAGCAAAAGCACACAGTGTTGAAGGCGCGGTTGTAACCGAATTCAATACCAATACCGAATCTGCTATGGAACTTACCAATGGCGGCGTTGACGCTGTTATTAACGACAGCCCGGTTATCGGTTATTATCTGGCACAGGGCGGCAGCGAAGTTGCTAAAACCGTTGGCGATGTAATGGAAGCAGAACAGTATGGCATTGCCGTTAAAAAAGACAACACCAAACTGCTTGAAGAAATCAACAAAGCATTGGCAGAACTGAAACAAAACGGCGAATACGATAAGATTTACAAAACCTGGTTCGGTGAAGTGAAGAAATAAGCATTGAGCCTGAATGCGGGGTACATCAACGGTGACGAAGGTGGCCCCGTATTTTATTTATTTCAGGCTGACGGGAAGGAACGAAAACCTCAATGGAATTAAACTTTGGATTAATACAGGACGCTATACCGCTTTTGCTTGCAGGTGCGGGCATTACTCTTGAAATTACCGCAATGAGCGTAGGCTTTGGCCTGTTAATCGGTATGATTATCGGCGTGGCAAGGCTGGCAAGCATTAAACCGGTGCGTTATGCAGCTAACTTTTATGTAGATTTTATCCGCGGTACGCCGCTTCTGGTACAAATCTTTCTGGTTTATTTTGCGCTGCCTACCATTATCGGACAGCGTATCGACCCGTTTTTTGCGGCTATCTGCGCGTGCTCCATTAACAGCGGCGCATACATTGCCGAAATTTTCCGTGCCGGCATCCAGTCTATTGATAAAGGCCAGATGGAAGCAGGCCGCTCTCTTGGCATGACATGGTATCAGACCATGCGTTACGTTATTATGCCGCAGGCATTTAAGCGCATTATTCCGCCTCTTGGCAACGAATTTATCGCTATGCTGAAAGATTCTTCCCTGGTATCCGTTATCGGTTTTGAAGAACTGACAAGGCGCGGACAGCTTATTATTGCCCGCACTTACGCTTCTTTTGAAATCTGGCTGGCAGTTGCCGTAATTTACCTTATTATGACCTTTACGGTTGCACGCCTGGTAGGTATGATGGAGCGGAGGTTTGAAACAAAATGACAAACGAAATGATTAAAATTACCGGGCTGAAGAAAAATTACGGCAGCCTTGAAGTTTTGCGCGGCATTGACCTTACCATTGCCGAAAAAGAAGTAGTGGTAATAATAGGTCCCAGCGGCAGCGGCAAAAGTACTTTGCTGCGCTGCATGAACTATCTTGAAGAACCTACCGAAGGCACCATTGTTGTAGATGGCATCAAACTTGACGGCGAAGCCAACATTAACGAAGTGCGCAAAGAAGTAGGCATGGTGTTCCAGCGTTTTAACCTGTTTCCGCATATGACGGTGCTTGACAACCTTGTGCTTGCGCCGATGAAGGTCCGCGGCATCAGCCGCAAGGATGCCGAAGCAACGGCTATGGAACTTTTGGGTAAAGTAGGCCTTTCCGATAAGGCAGGTGCGTATCCGGACCAGCTTAGCGGCGGCCAGCAGCAGCGCGTTGCCATTGCCCGTGCGCTTGCCATGAAGCCGAAGGCGCTTTTGTTTGACGAGCCGACTTCTGCCCTTGACCCGGAAATGATTAAAGAAGTTCTGGACGTTATGAAAACGCTTGCCAATGAAGGCATGACGATGGTTGTTGTTACCCACGAAATGGGCTTTGCCCGCGAAGTAGGCGACAGAGTGCTGTTTGTTGACGGCGGCAAAATTCTGGAACAGGGCGCTCCGGATGATATTTTCCTGCATGCTAAGGAAGAACGTACCCGCAGCTTCTTGTCAAAAATTTTATAAGCAAATTGTTACAAATTTATCAAAGTGTAAACTCGTGCAGAAAAAAGACTTTTTTGCACGAGTTTTTGTAATTTTTTGCAGGAGTTTTAAATATTACGGCGAATACTAATAATAACAAACAAAGAGTTTGTTATCCCGGACCTCGGGATTAAGGAGGGATAATTTATGAACGTAAACGTAAGAGGAAAGAACATTGTTGTAACACCGGCGTTGAAAGAGTATGTAGAAAAGAAAATTACGAAAATTACGCGCCAGTTTAAAACTGTTGGCGATATCAGTGCAGTATTAAAAGTTGAAAAAGGCAACCATATCGTTGAAATTACCGTTCCTGCCAGCGGCATTTTAATCAGAGCACAGGAAACCACGAAAGATATGTACTCTTCCATTGATTTGGTAGTAGAAAAAATCGAACGCCAGGTACATAAATATAAAACACGCCTTGCCAAACGTAAATACAGCAACTTTGCTGAACCGGTGCCTGCTCCTGAAGTAGAAGCGGCTCCTGATGATGAATTCAAGATTATCAAGAACAAAAAATTCTCGATGAATCCGATGACGGCAGAAGAAGCAATTTTGCAAATGAATTTGCTTGACCATGATTTCTTTGTATACTATGACCCCGATTACGGCGGAGTAAATGTAGTATATCGCCGCAAAGACGGCAATTATGGTTTGCTGCAGCCTGAGTTAAAATAATCTTTACATTGATTTCACAAAAAAGCCCGGGAGAAAGCTCCCGGGCTTTTGACTTTTTGGTCTGTTTTTGGTAAAATTTTATGTTAGTATAGTGTTTATAAAACACGGAAATTTAAGGAGTGAGAGTGTTGCTCGAAGGCTTATTGAAAAAGATTTTTGGTGACCCAAACGCCAAAGAGTTAAAAGAAATACAAGTCCTTGTTGATAAAATCAATGCGCTGGAACCGGAAATGCAGGCGTTAAGCTCTGCCAACCTTGCTGCCAAAACCGGCGAATTTAAACTGCGTCTTGCCAAAGGCGAAACTTTGGATGATATTTTGCCGGAAGCTTTTGCCGTTGTGCGCGAAACATCCAAACGTATTACCGGCATGCGCCATTTTGACGTACAGCTTATCGGCGGCTGCGTACTGCACCGCGGCAAAATTGCCGAGATGCGTACCGGCGAAGGCAAAACGCTTGTTGCAACCCTGCCTGCATATTTAAACGCATTAACCGGCAAAGGCGTGCATGTTGTTACCGTCAACGATTATCTGGCACGCCGCGACAGCCAGGATATGGGCCGCATTTATAAAGCCCTTGGCCTCAGCGTCGGCCTTATTGTGCATGATATGGATTATCCCGACCGCAAAGCGGCTTATGCTGCCGATATTACCTACGGCACCAACAACGAGTTCGGTTTTGACTATCTGCGTGACAACATGGTTGTTGATGAAAGCCAGATGGTTCAGCGCGAACTTAATTACTGCATCGTCGATGAGGTTGACAGTATCTTAATCGACGAAGCGCGTACCCCGCTTATCATTTCCGGCCCGGGCGAAAAATCTACCGATTTGTACCGCGTACTGGCGCATGTTGTTGCCAATATGACGGAAGGCGAAGATTATACCGTTGATGAAAAACTTAAAACGGTTGCTCCTACGGAAACCGGTATTGCCAAAGCTGAAAAAATGCTGGGCATCGGCAATCTGTATGATGCTGAACACGGCGTTGACTTCTCGCATCATTTGATGTGCGCTTTAAAAGCCAAAGCCATTATGCACCGCGATAAAGATTACGTTGTAAAAGACGGTCAGGTAATTATCGTAGACGAATTTACCGGACGCCTCATGTTCGGCCGCCGCTTCTCCGAAGGCCTGCATCAGGCTATTGAAGCCAAAGAAGGCGTTAAGGTTGAACGAGAAAGCCAGACTTTGGCAACCATCACTTTCCAGAACTACTTCCGTATGTACAACAAACTCAGCGGTATGACCGGTACTGCTAAAACGGAAGAACAGGAATTCCAGAAAATTTATGGTTTGGATGTTGTTGTAATTCCGACCAACAAACCGATGATTCGTATTGATTATCCGGACGTTATTTATAAAACCAAACGCGCTAAATATAAAGCAGCCGTTGCGGAAATTGAAGAATGCCATAAATCCGGCCGCCCGGTACTGGTTGGCACAACCTCTATCGCTCAGTCCGAAGAACTTTCGGCTATGCTGAAACGCCGCGGCATTCCTCATAACGTCCTCAATGCAAAATATCACGAAAAAGAAGCGGAAATCATCTCCCATGCAGGCCAGTACGGCGCTGTAACTATTGCTACCAACATGGCAGGCCGCGGTACCGATATTGTGCTTGGCGAAGGCGTGCCTGAACTTGGCGGTCTGCATATTATCGGTACGGAACGCCACGAAAGCCGCCGTATTGATAACCAGCTCCGCGGACGCTGCGCCCGTCAGGGCGACCCTGGTTCTTCCAAATTCTTCCTTTCTCTGGAAGATGACCTGATGCGTTTATTCGGCTCGGATAATATTTCCGGCATTATGGATAAACTGGGCATGGAAGAAGATGAACCCATTGAGCATAAACTGGTAACCAAATCCATCGAATCTGCACAGAAGAAGGTAGAAGCACGCAACTTCACCATCCGTAAACAGGTTCTGGAATACGATAACGTAATGAACCAGCAGCGCGAAGTTATTTACAGCCAGCGCCGCAAAATTTTGCAGCAGGCTAACCTGCGCGATACCATTATGGAAATGGTGCATAAGGTTGTGGACCGCACAATGGCCATGTATGCGCCGCCCGAAGTTTATTCCGAAGACTGGGATTTGCAGGCGCTCATTAATTATGCCGAAGAATTCTACGCTCCGCACGGACTTTTGACTGTTGAATATTTGCAGAACCTCAGCCGTGAGGAACTGGAAGAATACCTGCATAAAGTTGCAGACGAGCATTACGCAGAACGCGAAGCCGCAATTACTCCGGAACTGATGCGTGAACTGGAAAATCTTGTAATGCTTAAAGTAGTTGATAACCACTGGATGGAACACCTTGATGCCATGGATATGCTGCGTGAAGGTGTTGGCCTGCGCGCATACGGCCAGAAAGACCCGCTGGTTGAATATAAATTTGAAGCCTATGATATGTTCCAGGCTATGATTGATGCCATTCAGGATGACGTTGTGCGCTACATTTACCGTGTAAACGTAGTTACCCAGCCCAAGGTTGAAGACCGTCTTGAAAACGCTTCTACCAACGCGCAGGACGAAGGAACCAAACAGCCGGTTGTAAAAAAGGATGAACCCGGCCGTAATGACCCGTGTCCCTGCGGCAGCGGCAAAAAGTATAAAAACTGCTGCGGCAAAGATAAATAAGAAAACCATAAATTAAAATATATTACCTATGAAGGGATGTGAATTTGGTGCTGATAGAGGAATATAAACCGGAAATATCCGCATTAAAGCAAAAATTAGAGGAAATGAGGGGGTCTCTTTGACGTCGCTGCTAAAGAAGACCGCATTGCTGAATTAGAACATAAAATGGGTGCGCCCGATTTTTGGGATGACCCCGATGCAGCACAGAAAACTGCGCAGGCAGTAACCCAGCTTAAAGCTGAAGTTGATACCGTCCGCACCCTTGAACAAAGACTGGACGATTTGGAAGTAATGGTGGAACTGGCTTTGGAAGAACCGGATTCCGGCATGGATGAAGAACTTGCCGCCGGTTTGGAAACAGCCAAATCTGAAATTGAGCATTTGGAACTCGGCATGCTGCTTAACGGCGAATATGATGCCAATAATGCAATTTTAACTCTGCATGCCGGTGCCGGCGGCACGGAAGCGCAGGACTGGACAAGCATGCTGCTGCGTATGTTCACCCGCTATGCAGAACGTGAAGGCTTCCAGATTGAAATGCTTGATTACCTTCCCGGCGATGAAGCAGGCGTAAAAAGCGCAACGCTGCAAATTAACGGCCATAACGCTTACGGTTATTTGCGCAGCGAAAAAGGCGTACACCGTCTTGTGCGCATTTCTCCGTTTGATGCCAACGCACGCCGCCATACTTCTTTTGCGGCGGTAGACGTTATGCCGGAACTGGATGACAGCGTTGATATTAAAATTGACCCTTCTGATTTAAAAGTTGATACTTACCGCGCTAGCGGCGCAGGCGGACAGCACGTTAACAAAACAAGTTCCGCCGTGCGCATGACGCACCTGCCAACAGGCATTATTGTACAGTGCCAGAACGAACGCTCGCAGATTCAGAACCGTGAACGCTGCATGCAGCTTTTGCGCGCCAAATTGTATGAATTTGAACGTGCAAAACAGGAAGCGCTGAAAAACGATATTGCCGGCGATTACCAGGATATTGAATGGGGCAGCCAGATTCGCTCCTATGTATTCCAGCCTTATAAAATGGTAAAAGACCACCGTACCGGAGCAGAAACCGGCAATGTCCAGGCAGTAATGGACGGCGGGCTTGATATGTTTATTGAGGCTTATTTAAGGTCGCAGCAAAAGAAAATTTAAGTACGGTAGTGGGTGGAGATAGCGATGAAAAGCCGTTATAATCCGTTCCTGCTTGCAGTTATGCTCATCGGGCTTATCGGTGCGTTGTGGCTTAATTACAGCAGATACGAAATTGAAAAACAAAACGATACCGTGGAAATGGCAATGGAGTACGAAGGCTTGCAGCAGCTTGCGGCCTGGGAAGGCCTGCCGTTTGATGATGTGCTGAAAAAATTTAAGGACGCCGGCGTAACTTCGCTGATAGTTTTTGATACTACTTTGCAGAAACTTAACGATAAAGGGCTTGTTTACGCAGTAACCGGGCGCGAACTTTTGCAGGACGGCGTAAACGGCACCGGCGGCAGGTTTGCTGCTGCCATGCAGGATGAAATAATTGCCGATGCTGTTTACATTACCGGCGGCAGCTCACCCGTAACTTTTAAGGAAGTTGAGGAAGATTTGCACCTGCGCTATGCAGACAGCCGCATTGCCGTTGTAAGTGAATCTCCGCGCATTATCCGCGTATTGGGCGACCCGCGCATCCTTGAAAAAGATAACTACGATACCAAGCAGCCGCTCATGCAGGCTCCGCTCGGTCTTTCTACCGAAGAAATGCAGCAGGTTGCCGGTGCGGGCTTTAACGTTATTGTACGTCCGCAAAACTATCTGCCTGTAACGGAAGCGCAGATTGACAGCGTTTTTGACCGCATTGACAAATCCGGAGCCAACGTTGTTTCTTATATAGGCTGCGGCAAGGAAGTTGTAGGCTTCCCCGGTAAGCTGGATTATATGGCAGAAAAACTGAAAAGCCATAATATGGTTTTCGGCATGGTGGAGCATTACACCCAGCTTCAGTTTGCGCCAATGGAAGGCCTGATTCCGCTGGCGGAAAAAATGGATTACCAGGTAGCACGTTCTTATATTATCGGGCAGGATGAACAGCGCAAGCTGAAAATGCCGGAGGCTTTGCGCCGCTGGGCATTGACCGATGAAGAACGCAATATCCGCATTAATTATATTAAACCTTTTATGCTGCCGCAAAACGGGCAGGATATTTTGGAACTTAACCTTGATTATGTAAGCAGCATTGCTGCCGATGTGGAAGGACGCGACTTTAAACTTGGCACCAGCGATACTTTTACAAATCCGGATGGCAGCGGCAGCGGCTACTTCCCCGATAAAAAACTGCTGGTTCTGCCGGCGCTTGCCGTTGTGGCAGCCTGCATTATGTATTTAAGCCTTACCTTTGGCTTTTTGCCGTTTAAATGGCAGAACATTATTATGGTTTCTGCCGGTGTCTGCGTAGGCGCGCTGATGTTTAAAATGCAGTCGCCGCTGCTTAGGCAGGCTTTGGCATTTGCTTCGGCATGTGTGTTTCCGGTACTTTCGATGATTGTTATTGTAGAGTGGTGGGACAGCGTAAAAGTGCGCTGCAAATGCATGGTGCAGTTCATTATGCGCACCACGGTGCAGCTTGGCGCCGCCGTATTAATGTCGTTATGCGGAGCAGCAATGATTTCCGCTCTGCTCGGCGATGTTCGCTTCTTTTTGGAAATTGATATCTACCGCGGCGTAAAACTTACATTTATTATGCCGGTGCTGTTGATGATGCTGTGGTATGTTAAACGCTTTAACGTTTTTGGCGGCAAAACCGGCGGCGGTATTATTGATGATATCCGCTATCTTTTGTCTACGCATATCCGCCTTGAACACCTTTTCATTTTGGGTGTGCTGGCTTTTGTGGTTTATATTTTTGTCGGCCGCAGCGGCCATACTTCCGGCGTGCCTGTTTTGGGCATTGAACTTAAAATGCGCGCCATGCTGGAACAGCTTATGTATGCCCGCCCGCGTACCAAAGAGTTTATGATAGGGCATCCCGCCTTTTTCGTAGCGGCTTATGCCGCTTATTACAAAGCGCCGCGCCTGTGGCAGATGATTTTAGTGGCCGGTGCTGTAATAGGGCAGGGCAGTCTTGTGCAGACTTTTGCGCATATGCGCACCCCCGTTATTATGAGTTATATCCGCGCACTTGACGGTTACTGGCTGGGTGCCTTAATTGGCATAGCCGCCGTTATTGTGCTTCATTTGTTAATGCCTTATTTACAAAAGTGGCAAAGGAGATATTTGGGTAATGAATAAAATTGTCATTTCCGGATATTACGGATTTGCCAATGCCGGCGACGAAGCCATGCTTACATCTATTGTAAGGGCTTTGCGCGGGGTACAGCCGGAAATTGACCTGACGGTAATTTCCGGCAATCCTGCCGAAACCGCCGCCAAACATAATGTAAAAAGCATTTACCGTTTTAACTTTTTTAAAATATATAGTGCCGTAAAAAATGCCGATATGCTTTTAAGCGGCGGCGGCAGCCTTTTGCAGGATGTAACCAGCCTGCGCAGCCTGTTTTATTATTTGTTCATCATCTCTATGGGAAAATGGGCAGGCAAAAAGGTAATGCTGTATTCGCACGGCATTGGCCCCATACGTAATACGCTGGCAAGAAAACTTACCAGAATTGTCTGCGGCAGCGGATTTAATTACGGTCAGGGATGCCGATTCCGAAGCTGAACTGCTTAAAATGGGCGTAAACGCCAAAAATATTTTGGTAACGGCAGATTCCGTACTGGCGTTGCCTGTGGCAGATAAGGCAATAGGGCAGAAGCTGCTTGCTGAAAACGGCATTGATGTTAAAAAGCCGGTGCTTGGCATTTCCATACGTCCGTGGGCAGGCGATGTAAATTGCTTTAAGGTTATTGCCGCAGCCTTAAAACAGTTTAAGCAAAAACACGATGCGCAAATTGTGCTTTTGCCTTTGCAGTATCCGGCAGATTTAAAAAGCTGTGCCCTGCTTGCAGACTTTTTAAAAGATGAAAACGGTATTTTCTTTTTGGACAAACCGTTTAACACGGAAGAATTTTTATCGCTGATAGGCAATTTTAAACTGCTTTTAGGCATGCGCCTGCATGCTTTGGTGTTTGCTGCCGTTATGAAAGTTCCCGTTCTGGCAATATCCTATGACCCTAAAGTGGATGCCTTTGTAAACACGGCAGGCGGAATATTGGCAGGCAGTGTGGAAAACATCAGCGAAAGCAGGCTTTTAAATGTGCTTGAGGCAGCCTGGGATAAGCCGCCGCTTGTGCAGAACGAACGCATGGAGCAGCTTCGCCGGAAAGCGCAGTTAAACCTTGACGAAACCTTTGCGCTGCTTGACAGCGGAAAATGAGAGGAGTGGCCGTATGCTGGAAATGATAAATGTTAGCAAAATTTATCCGGGCGGTTCAGTAGCTTTGCAGGATGTGAATGTACGCATTGAGCAGGGCGAGTTTGTTTTTGTTGTCGGGCCGAGCGGCGCTGGCAAATCTACCTTTTTTAAAATGCTGTTCCGTGAGGTGCTGCCTTCCAGCGGCAAGGTAATTGTCAATGGGCATGACCTTGTAAAAATGACGGATAAGGAAATTCCATATTTCCGCAGGCAGCTTGGCATAGTCTTTCAGGATTACCGCCTGCTGCCGGACCGTACCGTATATGATAATGTTGCTTTTGCAATGCAGGTTATTGAAACTCCGTACCGCAAAATTAAACGCCGTGTTAATGACGTGTTGGATTTGGTCGGTCTGCGCAAACGTGCGCATGCTTACCCGACAGAACTCAGCGGCGGTGAGCAGCAGCGTATTGCCATTGCGCGCGCCATTGTTAATGACCCTATCCTTTTAATTGCGGATGAACCAACCGGCAACCTTGACCCGGAAACAAGCTGGGAAATTATGGATATTTTCCGCGAGGTAAACAAAAGCGGCACAACCATTGTTATGGCAACGCATGACCGTGAAATTGTAGACGAGATGGAAAAAAGGGTTATCGCCATCGAGCACGGGCGTATTGTGCGCGATGATGCCAAAGGAGTATACGGCTATGAGTCTTAGTACCAAAGAATATTTTGTAAGAGAAACATATAAATCCATCCGGCGCAACGGGCTGATGAGTGTGGCTTCTGTGTCCACTGTTGCCCTTTCGCTGTTGGTTTTGGGTATGTTTCTTTTGTTATTTTTAAATACCAATAACCTGGCGCAGTATCTGGAAAGCCAGGTGCAGATAACCGTTTATATGCAGGACGGCATTGAAGACAGCGTGCTGGAAAACACACGCACCAAACTTGAAGGCATGCCGGGCGTGGAAAAGGTTACGGCCGTAACCAAAGATGAAGCACTGGAACGTTTTAAAGAACGTCTTGGCGAACAGCAGAATCTTCTTAATGCACTCGGCACCGATAACCCGTTTCCGTATTCTTTTGAAGTTGAAGTAGATACGCCGGAGCGCATTGCCGAGCTTACGCCGCAGATAGGCGATATGGAAGGCGTTGAAACTGCCAAATTCGGGCAGGAAGTTGTAGAGCAGCTGTTTCAGATTACCAAAATCCTGCGTGTCGGCGGCGTTGTTTTGGTAGTTCTTTTGGCGTTTGCCACTTTGTTTATTATTGCCAACACTATCCGCCTGACGGTATTTGCCCGCAGGCGCGAAGTAAACATTATGAAATATGTCGGCGCAACGGACTGGTTTATTCGCTGGCCGTTCATGCTGGAAGGCATGACGCTCGGATTTTTCGGTTCGCTGATTTCCATTGCCGTTATCAATATTTCTTATTCGGCGCTGCTTGGGCGCATTTATTCCACACTGGCATTTCTGCCGATGCTGCCGCCTTTCCCGATGCTGATTTATGTTGATTTGTTCATTATTATCAGCGGTACCGCTATTGGCGCGGCGGGCAGTTATGTATCTCTGCGCAAGTTCCTGCGTGTATAACGGGAGGGGCTGCGTATGTTAAAAAGTAAGGTTCTTGCAGCGGCACTTGCCGTATGTATAGCCGGGCTGCCTGTACTGCACGGTTATGCTGATGAACTTTCTGAGAAACAGGCGGAATATGAACGCGTGCAGCAGCAGATGCGCGATATGGAAGCGCAGCGCGATGAAGCGCGTGCTGCGGCCGATGCGGCAAGCAGCCGTATGGAAGAAGTTGTAAGCGAACTGCGTGAATTGCAGATACGCCTTGATGAAATAAATTCGCGCCAGGAAGAATTGAATTCTGCCATTGCCGATAACGAAGCGCGTCTTGCCGAAGAAAAGGAAAACCTTGAACGCAGGATGAACATTTTTAAAAAGCGCCTGCGCGATATTTATATCAACGGACAGATTAACTATCTGGATGTGCTTTTGGGCGCGAAAGATTTTTCGGATTTTTCTTCCCGTATGTTTTTGCTGCAAAAAATAATCAGCCACGATATAGCAATGCTTGATGCCATTAATAAAGCCATGGATGAAATTGAGCAGCGCCAGGCTGAACTTGATGCACAGGTTAAAGAGTTGGACGGCTTAAAAGCCGAACTGGAAGTAAAACGCCAGGAAGCTGAAGACCGCAGGGAAGAAAGGGCGCAGCTTTTGTATGCTGCCGAAGAAGAACGCAGTGCAGTTGAAGGCGAATATGACCGTCTCATGGCAATCAGCGAAAACATCGCCAGCATGCTCCGCAGTCTGCAAAACTCCGGCGGTATGCCGGGTGCGGGAGGCACCGGCAAATTTATCTGGCCGGTACAGGGCGAAATTACTTCGTACTACGGTTGGCGCACGCACCCGATTTTTGGTACTACGCGTTACCATTCCGGTTATGATATTGCCTGCGATACCGGTACGCCGATTGCCGCTGCCGATAACGGCACGGTTGTGTATTCCGGCTGGCTGGGCGGCTATGGCTACTGCGTAATGATTGACCACGGCGGCGGGCTTGTAAGCCTGTACGGACATAACAGCGAGCTGTGGGTATCTGAAGGCCAGTACGTGCAGCAGGGTCAAACCATTGCACTGGCAGGCAGCACCGGCTGGTCTACCGGTCCGCACTGCCACTTTGAAGCGCGCCTTAACGGCGAACTGACAGACCCGATGAATTATCTGCCTTGATATGCGATTAAGTTGGAGGGGCATTAATGTTTAAACCAAGATTCAGTCTTTTAACGCTTATGCTGGCATGTGCCTGCGCCGTTATCATTACCTTTGCCGGCATTATGGCATTGGTGCAGCAGGCGGCAGGCAACTCTGTCAGCGGCATGGTGTTTTTAAAAACGCTTGTTACGGTACGCGATAATTACGTAGAACCCGTAGACAGCGAAAAACTTTTTGACGGTGCCACCGCCGGTATGGTTAAAGCACTGGGCGACCCGTATTCTGCTTACCTCGACAAAAAAAGTTTCAGCGAAATTACCGATTTGACAGACGGTGTTTTTGGCGGCATTGGTATTGTGCTTGGCAAAAAAGATAATGATTTTGTCGTAGTAGCGCCCATGAAAGGCACACCGGGTGATGAAGCAGGCATCAAAGCCGGCGATAAAATACTCGCTGTTGACGGTGCAAGCGTTGACGGTTTGCAGCTTGAAGACGTTGTTGCCAAAATACGCGGCAAACAGGGCACGGAAGTTGAAATAAAACTTGCCGGCATTGACGGTGCGGAACGCACGGTACGCGTTATCCGCGGCGATATCAAAGTAGAATCCGTCGGCGGTGAAATGCTGCCGGACAGCAAAATCGGCTATATCCGCATAAGCGTGTTTAACGAACAGACCGGCAACGATTTTGCCAAAAAATACATGGAACTTGAAAAACAGGGCATGCAGGCGCTTGTGCTTGATTTGCGCCATAACCCCGGCGGCATACTGGGCGAATGTGTAAAAGTGGCGCAGTACATTGTGCCCAAAGGCATTGTTGTTTCAATAAAAGACCGCAACGGTAACACCTTTGTGGAAGAATCTGACCTTGAAAAAGTTAAATACCCGCTTGCCGTTCTGGTAGACCACGGCAGCGCCAGTGCGGCAGAAATTGTGGCAGGGGCTGTGCAGGATACCGGCGCGGGCAAACTGTTTGGCGTGCAAACCTTTGGCAAAGGTTCGGTGCAGTCTGTTTATAAATTAAGCGACAGCACCGGTTTAAAACTTACCACTGCCAAATATTATACGCCGAGCGGGCGTTCTATTCACGGCACAGGCATTAAACCTGATGTTGAAGTGGAACTTGACCTTAACGGCACAACCGATAACCAGCTTTTGGCAGCAGAAAATTATTTAAAAGAACAGCTTGCAAAGTAAGAAAGGAGAAGCAATGTTAAAAGGAGTTTTGGCTTTGGCAGCGCTGTGCTGCGTAACTTTTGTTAATTCTGCATCGGCAGAAGATTTAACGCGCTATTATTCTACGGAACGCGTCAGCGGTTATAAAAGCGGCGAGTTTATGATTCTGACGGAAGATGATGTTAATTTCCGTTCCAATCCGGAACTGAGCAATAACGTTATCAGCTGCCTGCCGCGCCATTCGCTGCTGCGTGTTACCAAAGACGAACAGCCCTGGACGGAAGCAATCTGGAACGGGCAGAAAGGCTATATTGCTACCGAATATTTAACGCCTGCGGAAGCCGAACCGCTCTTAAACGATGAGGACATAAACTTTGGCGAATGGAAGCTGGATGATGTATTTGCTCCGGAAAACGCCAAACTTGGCAAAATCTTAAAAGAAGGCAAGGAACATGGCGATTACGTTTATGAATACAGTGATGTAAAAATAAGCGTTAACCGTAAAAAACATACCATTACGGCAATGGAAGGCAAAACGCCGCTGTTTGCCACCATGCGCGGCGTAAGCACCGGCGATGAAGCTGCGCGCGTAATCGGTCAGTACGGTATGCCTAACCGCGTTGTTTATTTTACTCCCGATAAAGATGACCGTAACCAGAAACAAACCATGATGCTTGGTTACGACTTTGCCGAAGACGGCGCTTATGAAGATGCTGCCCTTGATTTTTACATTGATGCTGATGACATTGTAACTAAAATTGTACTGCGCAAAGATAGGTAAAACCTGAATAAGTGCTGTTATTTGTGTAAAATGCTTTACATAAATAACGGCGCTTTTATTTTTTTAGCATTTTTTGTAAATTTTTGTTGACTTAATACCGTGTTGTGTTTAAACTATACACAAGTTAATAATTACCACTAAACCTGAGAGACGGAGATCAAGCCGGAAGGTGCGCTCACAGAGAGTCCCGGTAGCTGTGAAGGGATAGAAATGCAGTCCGGTAAATGGACCGTTGAGGGTGCAGTCAAACCGCTACGGCGGGAGTATTCTGCAACGCAGCGCCAGCGTTACGGGCGAGGGGTGTGTTGGCACTCTGCTAAAGCGCGCGGCAAGTCCGCGAATCAAGGTGGTACCGCAGGTTTATATTCTATGCCTGTCCTTGTAATTTTACAGGGACGGGCTTTTTTATTTAGCGGCAGCCATTTCCAACAAAAATATTTTTAGGAGGAAATAACATGATTAACACAGCTATTGCCAAACTTGCAGCAGGGCAAAATTTACAGGCTGCCGAAACACGTGACGCTTTTGGGCAGATTATGAGCGGCAGCGCCACCAGCGCGCAGATTGCGGCTTTTATTACCGCCATGCGCATGAAGGGCGAAACCATTGACGAAATTACGGCGTGCGCCGAAGTTTTGCGCGAAAAATGCACGCGCATACATACCAATGGTGACGTGCTTGATATAGTAGGCACCGGCGGCGACTGCGCCAATACCTTTAATATTTCAACCACCAGTGCTTTTGTAATCAGCGCGGCAGGGCAGCCGGTAGCAAAGCACGGCAACCGCAGCGTATCCAGTAAAAGCGGAGCCGCTGATGTTTTGGAAGCGCTTGGCGTTAACATAAACCTGCCGGCAGAAAAAAACGAAGAAATTCTGCAAAAAATAAATCTCTGCTTTTTGTTCGCACAGGCCTGCCATTCTTCCATGCGTTATGCCGGGCCTGTCCGTAAGGAAATAGGCATCAGAACGGTATTCAACATCATCGGGCCGCTGGCCAACCCCGCTTTTGCAAGTTTGCAGCTTTTGGGAGTATACCAGAAAGACCTGGTTGCCCCGCTGGCGCGCGTGCTTTCCAACCTCGGCGTTAAACGCGGCATAGTCGTGTACGGCAACGACGGCATGGACGAAGTAACGGTATCTGCAACCAACACCATTGCAGAAATTAACAACGGCAAAGTAACGGAATATGTTTTTGACCCGTGCAGCTTAGGCTTTAAACGCTGCCAGAAGGCAGAACTTACCGGCGGCGATGCCATAGAAAACGCACAGATTACCAAAGATATTCTAACCGGCAAAGAACGCGGTGCCAAACGCGACGCCGTAGTATTAAACAGTGCTTTCAGCCTGTATCTGGGCGGCAAAGGCACTTTGCAGCAATGTGTGGAACTTGCCGGAACAACTATCGACAGCGGCAAAGCATATACAAAATTGCAGCAGTTAATCACGTTAAGCAACAGGTGATAACATGATTTTAGATACTTTGGCGGCGGGTTCACACAGGCGCGCCGTACAGCTTATAAAAAAATACGGTTTAAACACTTTGCGCAGCGATGCGGAAGCCCTTCCAAAAAGCAGCCGTAATTTTGCCGGAGCGTTAAAAAAACAGGGCATGGCTTTTATCTGCGAAGTAAAAAAAGCATCGCCATCTAAAGGGCTTATTGCCGCAGATTTTAACCCGGTGCAGCAGGCAAAGCTGTATGAACAGGCAGGAGCCGCAGCCATAAGCTGTTTAACGGAGCCGGATTACTTTTTGGGCAGCAATGCATATTTAACGCAAATTGCCCAAAACGTAAAACTGCCAATATTGCGCAAGGATTTTACGGTAAACCCGGCGCAGATTTATGAAGCAAAACTTATCGGTGCAGATGCGGTTTTATTAATAGCTGCACTGCTTGATGAAGGCGAATTAAAAGAATATCTTGCTATAGCGCAGAGCATAGGGCTGGCAGCACTTACGGAAGTGCATACTGAAAAAGAACTTATGGCGGCGCTGAACTGCAATGTGGAAATTATCGGTGTAAATAACCGCAACCTGTACGATTTTACGGTAGATTTAACAACCTGCCTGCGGCTGAAAAAATTAACGCCGCCCGGCAAAACCTTTGTTGCGGAAAGCGGCATAAAAACACGGCAGGATATTGCAATGCTGGCAAACGCCGGTGCAGATGCCGTGCTGATTGGCGAAACCCTGATGAGAAGCGCGGACGTAAAAGAAACGCTTAAAACACTGGCAGGTGGTGCAAATGGTTAAAGTAAAAATCTGCGGCATAAAAACATTGCAGGATGTTGCAGCCATAAACCGGAAAAAGCCGGATTATGCAGGCTTTGTATTTTATCCGCTCAGCAAAAGATACGTCAGCCTGATTAAGGCACGGCAGTTAAAAGCGCAGCTAAACAGGCACATAAAAACCGTTGGCGTATTTGTAAATGCACCCATTGAAGAAATTGCCGCCGCTGCTGAACTTGGCATCATCAACATGGTGCAGCTGCACGGCGACGAG
>ENA-OROS01000735-OROS01000735.1-human-gut-metagenome-genome-assembly--contig:-NODE-735-length-18293-cov-6.498520_pt1 | contig 18293 bp, 22 predicted proteins | sample MGYA00242134_ERZ509059 | MGnify/ENA primary metagenome ERZ509059 (study PRJEB26280, sample SAMEA2338753) | human gut metagenome | biome: human gut; feature: human-associated habitat; material: faeces... | reverse complement strand
GACGGAGCTGCCGGTCAGAGGGGCGACGGCGGTCATACCGAACAGGGCCAGCATGAACATTTCGGGCGGGCCGAAGCTGAGCGCGTAATGACCGAGGACCGGCGCGAAGATCAGACCCATCAGACCGCCGAGGACCGTACCCATCAGCGACGAGCCGAACGAACAGCCGAGCGCCTGACCGGCAAGGCCGCGTTTGGTCAGCTGATAGCCCTCAAGCGTGGAAGCCGCGGTGGAGGGCGTGCCGGGGATATTGATGAGAATCGCGGGAATGGAGCCCGCCGTCTGGCAGGCAATGAATACCGCCGTCATCAGAATGACCGCAGGAAACGGGTCCAGAAAGACGACAAAGGACAAAAAGAGGGTGAGAATGTTGGTGTCGTTCAGGCCGGGAATGGCGCCCGCCAGCAATCCGACGACACCGCCGATCAAAATAAAGAGAAGCACCTGAGGGTCGGCAAGCTCCTGAAGGCCAAGCAGTAAGTTTTCCATTTCACGTGCCTCCTCAGAGTGATTTCAGCAGCTTGAACAGCTTGCCCTTCGGCAGGCGAAGCCCAAGCGACAGGTCAAAGATCAGATAGAATGCCAATGTGATGCAGACGGCGGTGATCAGTGCCGTTTTCCACTTTCCCTTGCTCAGGTAATAGACAAGGAAGAAGCTCAGCAGGAAGTTGCACAGGTGCAGGCCAAGCGTTTTGAGCAGCAGCGCGTAGCACAGCAGGGAAGCGATGATGACAAAGATGGGGGAATTCGCCTTGAACCAGTCGCCGAGGGTTTTCTTTTCCGCGGCCGTCTGGTCCGCCTTCGCTTCCGCGGAGGCGTTCCGGACCAGTTCGACCGCAATAAAAAGAACACACAGAAGTGCACCTGCCATCAGAATATATGGCCAAAGAACGGCCTTGAGGCCATAGCCTTTCACAGAGAAGAAGTAGTAGGCAATGCAGAGCACGATGACGGTTAAAAAGCTGACCTCACCCCATGGCAGTTTCTTTTTCATGGGATTCTCCTTTCACAAGGTAAGCGATTGCTCAGCCGTTTGCCGGATCGAGCAGATAGGCGTAGTCCTCGAGCGTCTTCATAAAGCCGGTGGCGTTGGCGGCCGTTTCATCGGGGCCGAAGTAATCGATGAAGCGATCCTGGTTGGCGTTCTTCAGGTTCGTCGCAGCGTCGTCGGACTGGATCGCCTGCGCATAGGTATCGACCAGCATCTGGTAGACCTCGGGGTTTCTCTCGGCCATAGCCTTCGTGGTCCAGATGGAGCAGTGGCAGGTCAGGTCGGGCATTTCGAAGTCGGTGGCAAAATCGGAAACGACCTGCGCGTCGGGCCAGATGTCCGTGACGGGGTTGTTTTCGCCGAAGATGCCGATGATCTTCACCTGATCGGCCAGGCCGACCGCAGTGGAGATGCCGCCGACGGAGACGTCGACGTGACCACCGATGAGGTCGTTGCGGGCGCCGGAGCCGCCGCTGTAGGTGACGACATTGGCATTGATGCCGGAGGCCTCAACGAAGATCTGCGCGGTGATGTTGGCGGGCGTAAGAGCCTGCGGCGTGGAGATGGCGATGGGGCTGGACGCGGTGCGCGCATAGTCGATCAGATCCTGCGCGGAGTTGAAGCGGTCATCGTCGATGCGGACCATCAGGCAGTTCGCGTCGGTGTAGACGTTGCCGATCCAGGCGATGTCATCCACGGTGTAGGGAGAATCCTGGAACGCAAACATACCGAGCATCGCCTCGGGCAGGCCGCAGATCACGCCGAACTCGTCTTCATCAAGACCGCCGAGATCGTTGAGCGCCATGAGGTAGGTGTTGCCGGTATCCTCGTAGATATACTCGAAGGTGGTGCCGAGCGCATCCTCCCACTGATTGGTGAAGGCACGGGAGACAATATCGAGACCACCGCCGGCAGACGCGGCAACATAGTAGTTGAGCAGGTCGGCCGGGTAGACAATAGCTTCGCCGGCCGCATCCCCGTCAGAGGGCTGGGGGGCGGGAGTGGTATCCTTGCCGCCGCAGCCGGCAAGGGCAAGCAGCATGACGGCGCTGAGAAGCAGAGCAAGGAATCGAGACGTGCGTTTCATAACAATTCTTCCTTTCGATTTGTTTGATTACATCAAGCGGTGGACTTAATGTAATGCTATTTTACGATGAAAAATAGGCCTTGTAAAATACAAACACTTTAGATATTATATAACCAAAAGTTATTGTTGCCATTCCGGATTTGATGCATTCCGCCAAACTTGATGCTATTTTTTTGTGTATTTGATATAATAATAGAAGCGGTTTTGATAAAATTTTCACAATTATACTGTTTTTTTGAAAGACGGAGGAGAATTTATGCAGAAATTAGGGGACTATGAGTTTCTCATCACGCTCTATCACAGCAAAAACCTCACGCAGGCCGCACAGGCTCTTTTTGTGTCGCAGCCTGCATTGACCAAGCGGCTTCAGCAGATCGAGCACGAACTGGACACTGTGATCGTTTACCGGAATGTAAAGGGGGTTCAGTTCACGCCGGAGGGGGAGTATATTGTCCAGTATGCCATGCGCAGCCTGGAGGAATACAAGGAGCTGCGGCGGGCGCTGCTCGGCCTTCATGAGCGGAAGGAAACGACGATCACCATTGCCTCGGCCGGTTCGCTGTCGCACGAGATCCTGCCCGCGCTTTTTCAGAGGTTCGGAGAGCTGCATCCCGATATTCATCTGATCCTGCACGCGATCGGCAGCGGGGAAGCCGCGCAGCGCGTGCATAACGGGCAGGCTGATCTTGCGTTTGTCTGCGGCGACCAGCCGTGGGTTTTTGAGCAGGATTTTATCCGGCAGGAGTATATGACCATGATCTATTCCAAGCCGGTGGAGCTGGCGGATCTTCCGTTTCTTCCGCGCATTGACTCCCGCATGAGCGCAAACACGAAAAATATGATCACAAACTGGTGGCAGAATAATTTTGATATTCCACCCCGCATCGGCATGAATGTGCCGAGCATTCAGACCTGCGTGGAGATGGTCACGCATGGCCTGGGCTATAGCATTCTGATGGATCACCGGGTTTATCAGAATGAGTCCGGTCTTTACCGCTGCATTCTGAAGGATAACCGCGGTGAGCCGATCGCGCGAAACGATTATCTGATCTATCTGGCGGAGACGGCGCAGCGGCCGCCGGTGAGAACCTTTATTGAATTCTGCCGGACGTATTTTGGGCCGAAGTTCGATAAGGAAAGAAAAAACCATCATTAGCAGATGTTTGATATGCTCTCTCTGTGGAGAGCCTGTCGATAAGGACACATACCGTGGTGAAGTGCAGATAGGTATACGCCGTGATCTCGTTTGCGTCCGATCCGAGCAATAAGATTTTATCCGCTTTTGTGTTTTATTGGTATTAGCGCCAGGCGGAATTAACCATTCCGAGCTATGATGTGAGCATCGGTGAGGACACGAACATTCTGAGCTTCGATGACGCGCTGACCGTCAGAGGATACGCCATCCCCGCGATGCAGTGGGCCTGCGGCTCCGGCCTCGTGACCAGCATCGCGCAGAACAGCGGAATGCTCTTGGCCCCCAAGGACACGACCACCCGTGTGCAGGCGGCGACGCTGATGATGCGCGCGCTGCTTCGGGAGATGCTGCAAATTGCAAGCGGGTAGTTACCAACTCTGTTTTCAAAAACTGCACGGCATCTCTAAATGGCATTATCCAGATTGACAGCAACAGCTAATCGAACTCAGACCACCCGTAAAACGCCCTTGCTCCACAATGGCCGATCGCTTTTTCGTTGATAAGATTTCTGAATTTACAATAAATTTTTCAATGAATGGGTTGATTAATCCGCTCTGTTTATGTATAGTATTCATTGAAATGTAACATGATAATATCAGGTAAATCTTCAACGGAAGGGGTAGAGCTATGAGAATCAAACGAGATCGCTATTTGAAGAAAATCATTTCCTTTATGTGGGATGGTCAGGTAAAGGTGATCACCGGTATTCGCAGATGCGGCAAGTCCTATCTGCTTCGCAAGCTGTTCAAGAGCTACCTTCTTGGCGAGGGCGTTGCAGAAGACCACATTCTGTCCTTTGAGTTGGACTTGACCCATGATATTCGCTATCGCAATCCGTTGGAGCTTGCCTCTCATGTCCGTGAGATCGTAGAACACAGCGCAGACCAGTATTATCTCTTTGTAGACGAGATCCAGATGTCGGATGAAGTTCCGAATCCCTACAATCCGGATGGAAAGAAGATCACCTTCTACGACGCGCTTAACGATTTGAATGCCTTGTCCAACTTGGACATTTATGTGACCGGCAGCAACTCCAAAATGCTGTCCTCGGATATATTGACCGAGTTTAGAGGGCGCAGCGATGAGATCCGTGTGCATCCGCTTTCCTTTGCCGAATACTACTCGGCTGTCGGTGGTGATAAGCAGGACGCTTTTGACGAGTTTGCTTTCTACGGCGGTATGCCGCTGATCCTATCCCGTCCCACAGACGCCGCGAAGATGGCTTATCTGAAATCGCTGTTTTCTGAGGTCTATCTGAAGGACATTGTAGAGCGGAAGAAGATCAAGCGGGAGGATGTACTGTCCGCTATTCTTGATCTGCTGTGTTCGTCTATCGGGTCTCTGACCAATCCGACGAAGGTTGCAACCACCATCAACACCGTGCAGAAGCGCAGCGGTGAGAATGTCGTTGCCCTGAACACCGTGAAAGCCTATATGGATCACTTATCGGATTCCTTCCTCTTCACCGAATGCAAACGCTGGGATGTCAAGGGCAAGAGCTATTTTGACTATCCCAACAAATACTACTGTGAGGATATCGGATTGAGAAATGCCCGCATCGGCTTCCGCCAGCAGGAGATGACGCACATCATGGAGAACATCATTTTCAATGAACTGATGATCCGTGAATGCTCCGTTGACATCGGCATCGTCTATGGCAATGAGAAAAATGCCAAAGGAAGGATCACGCCGGTCGCGCGGGAGATCGACTTCATTGCGACCTCCGGTGGTAAGAAGACCTACATTCAATCCGCCTACGCATTGGGGACCGAGGAAAAGGCAATCACCGAAAACAAGCCCTTCGCGCTGACCGGCGATTCTTTTCCGAAGATCATCGTGCGTCATGACATTCGCAAGCGTTGGTATGATGACAGCGGTATTCTCAATATCGGCGTCATCGACTTCTTGCTGGATGACATGCTTGTCTGAGCCCGCACATAGCAAAACTGCCTACCGTGATTGACTCATGGCAGGCAGTTTTCTGAAAGAATAAAATAGATTGCATCGACAGGAGATAACTGCAATGATGTATCCATTCCTAGTAATATCGGATTCGTTCAGCTCCACATCTTCAATAAAAAGGGAAGCGCGTGAGCTTCCTGATTATTTGAGATGCAGAATTGAACAAAATCAAATTTTTGTTCAAAAGGGGGGAGCGTACAGACGAGTTCGGACAGCAATGTCTGCAATGACCGTATTCAGTATGGCTGCAGTGATTCTATGAGCGGCCCATTCCATGACCTGCTGCACGATAGAACAACAACCGCGCCGTATCATCTTGCTGATCGCAGCAACGTGATACGGCGCGGTTGTTGTTATTTTTTCAGTCTGCGAGGCCGTCCGTAATGTGGATTAGCGTACGCTTAGCAGTGCAGTCAAGATGATAGCGCATCGCTTCCTCGGCCCTCTTTTCATCGCCTGCACAGATTGCGGTCAAAATACCGCGATGCTCCAAAATGACACGCTCCGCCTGCTCGGGACTGTCGAACGCGGACTGCGTCTCGATCCGCAGAAAGTGATCGCGCAGCTTCTCGATCTCCTCCTGCATCCAGGTGTTGCCTGAGGCAAGAAAGATCTCACGATGGAACTTGCGGTCAAGCTGGTATGAGGCCCGCACCGCGCGGTCGTGGCAGCGGCTCTCCTGCTCAAGTAGCAGCTGCTCCAGCGCCTCTATCTGCGCTGCCGTGCGTCGTTGCGCCGCAAGTCGTGCGCCGCTCAGCTCCAAATAATAGCGCGCCTCGACAATGTCCTGTGCGCGCTTCCGCGTCACCGGGATCACCTGAATCCCCTTGCCGCGCATAAATGCAATGTACCCCTCCTGCTGCAACTCCAGCAGCGCCTCACGCACCGGCGTGCGGCTGATATTCAGTTCGCTGCACAACGCATCCTGAGAATAGGTAATGCCAATCTGCAGCCGACGGTATAGAATTGCGTCCTTGATCAGCTCATACGCCTGCTGCTTCATGGTGACGGGCGCGATTGCGCTGCCATTTAAAAGTCCGATTGGTTCGATGCTGGCCACAAAGCGTTTCCCCTTTATCTTCATCATTCGACGGCCACGCTACGCTTGCACAGTAGATTTCTTCCGCCGTTTATGCCGTATATATTCCTTTAATATAATACTATATAACAAATAGTCCTTCTTTGCAAGAAGTTTTTTCTCCTGACAGAGCCCGTTCCATTTTTGCTAAAGTCTCCAATTCGACGCCACAATTCTTGTCGAAAAAGCCAAAATACAATCTTAACGGGAGAAAAACTTTACAAATCGGCTGTGATATGCTATATATAACATATCTCCTGCGGCTCCTGCCGCTTTTTCCAAAATGAATATTATGTATATATATTAAGGAGGCAGATGCTTATTATGAGAGTCAGCGCAATCCAGATGGATATGAAATTTGCCGACCCGGCTTACAACTTCAAGCATGCGGAAGAACTCATCCGTGAAGCCGCGGCTTCCAAGCCCGACGTGATCGTCCTTCCCGAAACCTGGAACACCGGATTCTTCCCTAAGGAGAATCTCAAGGAGCTGAGCGACAAGGACGGTGCTGCTGTCAAGGACATGTGCTCCGCCCTGGCCCGTGAGCTGAACGTCAACATCGTGGCCGGTTCCGTTTCCAACGTTAAGAACGACAAGGTTTACAACACCGCCTACGTCTTTGACCGTCAGGGCGCGTGCATCGCCGAATACGACAAAACCCATCTCTTCACCCCGATGGGCGAGCATGACTATTACGAGGCCGGCACCCATGTGACCACCTTCGAGCTTGACGGCAAAAAGTGCGGCATCATCATCTGCTACGACGTCCGCTTCCTCGAGCTGGTGCGCACTCTTGCGCTGACCGGTCTGGACGTGCTCTTCGTTCCCGCCCAGTGGCCCGCGCTGCGCAAGTATCATTGGGATACCCTCACGGCGGCCCGTTCGATCGAAAACCAGATGTTCGTCGTCGCCTGCAACTCCTGCGGTAAGGCGGGTGAGACCGTGTACGGCGGCTCCTCTCACATTCTCGATCCCTGGGGCAATCCGATCGTTGCCGCCGGCGGCAGCGAGGTCATTCTCACCGGCGACCTTGATTTCTCCGTCATTGAGGGCATCCGCGCTTCGATCAACGTTTATCGCGACCGCCGCCCCGAGCTTTACCACGTCTGATTTTCGCATTGCCTTTCATCAGAAAAGTGCTATAGCAAAAAATATTAAGGAGGATATTATCTTGGACAGCAAAATCACATTTACCCTGCACGCTGACGGCAAGTCCACCGAGAAGACGATTGTTTACAACCAGCTTCTCGCCATCGGCTACGCCGGACGCAACATCGCCAAGACCATGGAGCACATTAAGGAACTGGAGGAGCAACTCGGCGTTCCCGCACCCAAGAAAATCCCGACGATCTTCCAGATGTCCAATATGCTGCTCACGCAGGATCCCGACATCGACTTTGTCGGCAACAACACTTGCGGCGAGGTGGAGTACATCATCATCACGCAGGGCGATGAGATCTACATCGGCCTCGGCAGCGACCACACCGACCGCAAGCTCGAGAGCGCCAGCGTTCCCAAGGCCAAGCAGGTCTGCCCCAAGCCCATCGGCCACGACATTTGGAAGTACAGCGATCTCAAGGATCACTGGGATTCCATCAAGCTCAATTCCTATCAGACGGTGGACGGCAAGGAGATCCCCTATCAGCAGGGTACTCTCGCCGACATTCTCCCCGTTGAGCACTTACTCAAAGAACTGCGGGAGCGCATCGGAGATGTTTCGCATTGTGTCATCTACTCCGGTACTGTCCCCGTTTTGAACGGCTTCCAGTACGGCGAGAATTTCCGCTGCGAAATGATCGACGAAACACTCAACCGCAGTCTGAGCATGAACTACAACATCCACGTAATTACTGAGGAGGAAAGATGAAAATGAAAAAGCTGATTACCCTTTTGCTTGCCCTTGCCATGGTCCTCTCCCTCGCCGCCTGCGGGAGCAAGGACACCCCTGCACCGGACGGCCAGAATACCCCTGCCGCAACCTATAAGATCAAGCTCGGCACCACCGGCAACGAAGAGCACCAGTCTACCATCGCCGCAAACTTCTTCAAGGAGAAGGTCGAGGAGCTGACCAACGGCGCTGTGACCGTGGAGATCTATCCCAACTCTCAGCTTGGCAGCGAGCGTGAGATGGCCGAAGGCGTCAAGCTCGGCACGCTGGAAATGACCATTGTTACAACGGACGGCACCCTGCCCGCATGGGTTCCCGAAACGCAGGTTCTCTCCATCCCCTATCTGCTGACCTCCAAGGAAGTTGCCTACGAAGTCTTGGACAACACGCTCCAGCCCTACTTCGCCCCGCTGTTTGAGGCGCAGGGCTTTAAGCACCTCGCTTTCTGCGAGCTTGGCTTCCGTCACTTCACCACCAATAAAAGAGAGATCACCTGCGCGGCCGATATGAAGGGTCAGAGCATCCGCGTGCAGGAAGCCCCCATCTGGTTCGCTCTGACTGACTGCCTTGGCGCTACCGCGACTCCCGTTGCCTTCAATGAGCTCTACACCGCGCTTTCTCAGGGCATGGTCGACGGTCAGGAAAACCCCATTCCCTCCATCGCCAGCTCCAAGTTCTATGAGGTCCAGAAGTATATGTGTCTCGACGGCCACACTTACGGCGCCGAGAGCATCCTGATCAACCTCGATTATTACAATAACCTCCCTGCCGAGATTCAGACCGCCATTGATGAGGCCGCCGCTTACGCCGGCGAGCAGCAGCGCGCCGCCGTCTCTGCCAATGAGGCCGCTCAGCTCCAGCAGATCAAGGATGCCGGGGTCATCGTCTGTGAGGATCCCGATATCACCTCCTTCCAGGAAGCCACCGCTGAGCTCTATCTGCGTCCCGAGGTTCAGGCCATTGTCTCCCCCGAACTGACTGAGATGGTCCGTTCCGCCGCTGAGGCTGCCGCCAAGTAAGTACCGCTTATTTTCAGGATGGGGGACCACTTCCCCCATCCTGAAAAAGACTTATGCAGATTCAGGAAAGGAAACTGAATGAAAACAATTGATAAATACCTCACCATGCTCGTGCGCGGCGTGATCGGCGTGGCATTGATCGTGCTGTTTGTCGTCGCGTTCAGCGTGATCATCGGGCGCATTTTCTTTGACGCTTCGATGGGCTGGTCGCAGGATGTGATCCGCCTGTGCTTTACCTATATCATTTATCTGGGCGCCGCATACTGCGTACGCGAAAAAGGGCACCTGAATGTTGACTTTGTCCTGGGTATGATGAAGCCGCAGGTGCGCAAGGCGGTTGAGTTTGTGATCAACATCGTACTTCTTGCGTTCTTCGCATTCATCGTTTATTACGGCTTCCAGTTTGCCGCGACCGGCGCTTCCCAGAAGTCCCCCTACCTTATGATCCCCATGACCTATTATTACTACGGCGTTCCCATCTCTGGTATCCTGATGTTTTACTATATGCTTGAGCAGCTCATCGATGAAGCCAAGGAGCTCTTCGGCAAGAAGGGAGACAACAAATGACCATTATTCTCTGCCTGTTTATTGCCTTCTTTGTCGGCGTTCCGATCTGCTTTGCTCTGGGCATTGTCTCCATCGGCAGCCTCATCGCCAGCGGTATGCCGCTGATCGTTACGGTCCAGCGTATGTTTACCGGCGGCGACAGCATCGCACTCATTGCTATTCCCCTCTTTATGCTCTCCGGTGAGTTAATGTTCCGCGGCGGTATGTCCAAGCGTCTGGTTGATTTTGCGGACACCCTGCTTGGCCATTTCCCGAGCGGCCTCGCGATGGTCAGTATCCTCGCATGTATGTTCTTCGCTGCCATCACGGGTTCGGCGATCGCGGCCACCGCGGCCATCGGCGGCATCATGATCCCGCTGATGAAGGAGCGCGGCTATGAATACACCTTCTCCGCGCCGCTGCTTGCCTGCGGCGGCTCAATCGGCCCGATCATCCCGCCGTCGATCCCCCTGCTGGTCTACGGCGTTCTGGCGAGCGTCAGCGTTGCCGACCTGTACGTCGGCGGCGTTATTCCCGGCATCCTGATGGGCATCGGCCTGATGATCTACAGCTACTTTGTCGGCAAGAAGCGCGGCTACATGGGCCGTGAGACCCGCGCGAGCTTCCGTGAGGTGGTCAAGTCCGCGGTCAACGCGTTGCTGGCGCTGTTCATGCCGGTCATCATTCTCGGCGGTATTATGAGCGGCAAGTTCAGCCCCACCGAGGCGGCGGCTGTCGCCACGGCGTATGCGCTGGTCATCGGCCTGTTCGTCTACCACGAGCTGGACCTCAAGGGCATCTGGGAAGCCTTTGTCAACGCTGCCAAGAGCACCGGTCAGATCCTGATCATCGTTGCGCTCGCGTCGCTCTTCTCCTGGGTCATCACCGTCGCTCAGATCCCGCAGACCGTCAGCGCCATGCTCCAGGATAATATCCACAGCAAGGTCGCCATGCTGATGGTCATCAATATTATTCTGCTCATTGCAGGTACCTTTATTGATACCACCAGTGCAATCGTTATCTTTGCGCCGCTGTTTATCCCCATCTGCAAGGCGATGAATGTGGATCTTGTTCACTTCGGCATGATTATGACGGTCAATCTGACCATTGGTATGTGTACGCCTCCTCTGGGCGTCTGCCTGTTCGTGTCCAGCTCGATCGCCAAGATCTCGCTCAAGGATCAGATGCGGGATCTACTGCCCATGCTGGCAGTGCTCATCGGCGTCCTGCTTTTGGTCACCTATATTCCCGGCCTTACCCTCTGGCTTCCGAGTCTCTTTAAATAAGTAGGTTTTCCAAACTATCTTCTTTTCAAATAGAACGCTCCGGACTGTTTTTACAGCAGTCCGGAGCGTTCTATTTAGTGGCTCATATGCGGCGCGAGTATTTCAGCCTGGAGCAGTTCAATGATGACCTATGGATGGCGCTCATCGACACACAGCGCTGTCTATTTTACGACAACGAAGCTCGGCGTCTACATTGACAACGATAACGATATGCTTCGCTACTTCGATGCGTTTGCGCTGATGCTGAGAAATTAGCGAAGTCCCAACAAATTATCTTACACAAAAGATCAGAGCACCTCTGTTGAACGATGTGTCGACAGAAGTGCTCTACCCTTTTGCCACGGCACACAGCCCTTGTAATTTCCCAACAGCTTAAAAGCTTTTTCCTGTTAAACCTTAAAAACTTATTGAAAATAGCGGTTATTTCGGTTATACTAACAACTGTGAGGGAGGCGATACGATGATCAACAGGCCGGATTATATTGAGGCACTTGAGCCTTTTATCGACAAGCCGCTTGTCAAGATACTGGCAGGTGTCCGCCGCTGCGGGAAGTCCACCATTTTTGAGATGCTGAAAGAAGAACTCCTGCGCCGCGGCGTTTCTGCGGATCATGTCATTTGCAAGCGATACACGGAGATGGATATTCCCGAAAATATCACCGCCAAGCAGATGTATGACGAGCTGACCGCAGCTATGTTAGGCAAAGGACATTGCTATCTTTTGCTCGATGAAATTCAGGAAATCGACGGTTGGGAAAAAGCGGTCAACAGCCTGCTCGAAAGCACAGATGCCGACATCTATGTGACCGGCTCCAATTCCAAGCTGATGTCCGGCGAAATCTCGACCTATCTGACCGGCCGTTATGTTTCCATCCCCGTCTATACGCTGTCGTTCAAAGAGTACCTTGCATTTAAGCAGGATAGTCCGTTATCCCGCAGGGAGCTGCTGGAAGATTATATCCGCTTCGGCGGCTTCCCCCTCGTGGGGCTCAGTGAGTACGACGAGCAAAGCGCCTATCAGATCGTCAACGGCATCTATCACACCGTGGTTTCCCGCGATATTGTGAAGCGCCACCGTATCAATAAGCAGGACCTGTTTGACCGTGTGGTGAAGTATATCATCGAGAATATGGGCAAGACCTTCTCGGCAAACTCGATCTCCACATTCTTAAAGAGCGAGCATCGCAAGGTTTCGGTGGAGAGCATCTATAACTATCTGCGATGGCTGGAGCAGGCGTTTATTATCTATCCTTGCGAACGCTATGACCTGCAAGGCAAGAGCATCCTGAAAACCCAGGAGAAATACTATCTCTCCGATGTGTCATTGAAGTATGCTCTGCTGGGCTATAACCGCAAAATGCTGGACGGTGCAATGGAGAACATCGTGTTTCTTGAACTGAAGCGCCGAGGTTACGATGTTTTCATTGGAAAGAATGATACAAAGGAAATCGACTTTGTGGCCACACGCCGCGCTGAGCGAATCTATGTGCAGGTCTGTGTCCGGATTCCGGAGACTTCTGACCGCGAGGTCGGAAACCTGATGGAGATCCGTGACCATTACCCCAAATATGTCGTTACGCTCAACGAAATGGATACCGGTATCGAGAATGGCATTAAGATCGTTCATCTTGCAGACTTTTTGCTTGCGGAAGCATGGTGAATACGGATCGCAGAATCATGTGCTGCACATCCTTGCGGCTTTGACCGTGAGGATGTGCAGCCTTTTTCTTGCATGTGGGACCGGATAGTCGGAAACGTTCCGAAAAGCGGCTTCTTAAGGATGTTAAAATGATATGGAAGGAAAAGGAAATTTCAATATTAGGAAGTGTACTTCATGGAAGCGCACTTCGGCACTGAGTAAGATTTCCGTAGAATTCCTCAAAGAAACGGAGATCTTATCATATGGGATATTACAAGCGGCTGATCCGGAATTTCTTTTCCCGGTCAGCCCGTGACCTGCGGCGCAAGCTTCGGCTTTCACAGGAAGAAATGGCAGAACGCCTTCACATCACGAGCCGTGCATACAGCGACTTGGAGCGAGGGAAGTACTGCCTGTCTGCGACAAGCCTGGTTTTTCTTCTGCTGCTTTTGGACGAACTGAACGACCAAGCGGTGAGAGATACGCTTTGTGCGCTTCGGCGCGTGCTCTGTGAGAATGAAGAAGATGGCCTGATGGAGGCAGAAGAAGCACCGCCTGCCGCACTGTGTACGTAAATACTATTTGATTCAAAAATAGGATAGGAAGATATGTATGAAGCATTGTCATGACATTCTGCTGGCAGATGCCAACGAAGCTTTTTGCGGTCTCTTGCAGGAATCCATCGCGCTGCGCGAAAACTATCGGGTCGTGCGGACAAAAAAGGGATGGGATATTCTGCGCTCTGTTCGGGAAAGACAGCCGGCGCTTTTGATCATGGATCCGGATCTTCCGGATGTGAATGGTGCAGAGGTCATGCGTGAGCTGGGCCGTCAGAAGCTTGCTCTGCGCACGATCATCATTTCCTCAAGAGTGTCAAACCGCCTGCGCGAAGAGTTTTTTGCATTGGGCGCGGCATGCTATCTGCCAAAGCCGTTCAGTCATAAATTTTTATTACGCAGAATGGATCACATTTTGGGGAGATCGTGATCTCTGAATTCAATTTATTTTTTTGCAGACAGGCCATTCGCTTTTTATAGAGCAACGCCTCGGATCGAGGCAGCGTTTAGCAGACCTTCTGCAGGAAGAGATCTCTCCCAGGCAAGCAAAACAGCGAGGCATTGCCTCGCTGTTTTGCTATGGACGCTTTCGAGGAACTGCCCGTGATCCAACCGATAGATGCATTGTGCATGGCCCGGCAGTTACAGATGAAGCAGAACCTTGCCGGAATGAAAATCGACGGTGCGACCATCGCAGTATGCCAGCTTGCCGCCGACGAAGACATATGAGATCCCCACTGGACGAACCTTTGAATCCAGATACGTTGAACGACTTGCGATTCGCTCTCTATCAAATATCGTTATGTCCGCAGCCATCCCCTTTTTCAACTGCCCGCGGTCGTACAGGCCAAGAATCTGTGCAGGAAGTGCGGTTGCCTTATAGACGGCGTCTTGTATGGACATAAGCTGTTTTTCACGGACGGTCTGGAAGAACTGCGGAAAGGTAGCAAAGCTGCGGGGGTGAGGATTGGTCTTTGTGTATTGCTTATCGTAGGAAAAGGAATATCCGTCGCTCCCTACGCAGATAAACGGCTCGGTCATACAGCTTCAATGGCTCCTCCCCTTCCCGATGCTGCTTCTTTAATCAAGAACCGGTTGGGACGCCTGGGCTAAGGACCATGTACTGCAAGCAGGGGTGGCCGGAAACCATCCTGGCAGTCTGGTTAATCAGGAAAAGTGACGGCAGTGATAAAATCTCGCTGCCGGATGCCTGCGACTTTGGTCGAGGGTAGTTCACATCTTTTTACATCATGCCGGAATCACGGCGTTGCGAGACTTCAGGTAGATATCAATGTCACGGTTGATATATTGATACCCTGTCGTATGAAGGACATCGTAAAACTCGTTCAGATAGTCAAACACACCGTAGCGGCGAAACAATTCTGCCGTTTGTTTGCCCGTCAGGGACTTATAAACCTTATAGCTTTCAAGGCAAAACACAGCAAAAGCAGTCTCCTTGCTCATATTTGCGCCTCCTCACACATCGGGAAATTCGATTTCCCCTGTTCTTTCTTCCTGCTCAAGGAGGGAATACAGCATATCCGTGCTGTATTGCCAGACTTTTGTATCCTCCTGCTCAAGAGCGGCGTACAGCTTTGTGATCGCATCAGGCTCGGATATGTTTTTCTTTTTGACAATCATCCCAACAAGATCGGCGCTGATGTAGGGCATGATTGCGGCAAATTGTTCCTGTCCCATATCATCATTCCTCCGCTCTGATTTCTTTCGAATTGATAAAGTGAATGAATGGCCTTTTGTTCACGCTTCAGTGCGGAGAGCATTTCCGTATAGTGCTTTCGGAGAGCGAGTTTTTCGCGGATCGCATCGACCTTCTCTGCGTCCTTGCCGATATACCTGTCATACAGTTTGCCGTCTTCGCGGTGTCTGAGATAGTAATATCCATTTTTGCGGCAGATAATCGACCCTTTGGAAAGCTCCCCAATCATGGGTTCTTATTGAAGTATCATCTGTTCGTTGCGAACAGCCTCCCGTTGAACCACGGAATCGATCAGCATCGCTCTCAGCCGAGTAGACAGTCTCGACACTCCTTCACAATATTACCTGCACCATACCGGCGCGCCCTTTACTTCATTATACCACACAAAATGCAGAACATCAACGGCTGCATGCGGTATAAAAAGATAGCCCTACCAATATAGACAATGTCAGTAAGTTAAGCTGACAAATCCTCCTACCCTCAGAAATGAGAGGGTAATGTAATTATATCATACTGTCACGCAGAATTCTACGCAGATTGACACAACCGCCTCAGAGTTGTCGCACGAAATTATATTGCCATTCGAAACACACAACGCCGATGTCATCGCGTCCGGCGTACCGCATCAGCTTGCTGAGATTGCACGAGCAAAACTCCACGGCACGCACGCCGTTCGTCACAGCATCGCAGTCCTTGCCATACGCAGCTGCAATCTCCTCATCGGAGAACACCGCGTGCAGGATGTCATCCTGAGTGTGTGCAGCGATGTATCTGAGGCTCCGTACGCCATCTGGCGTCGCAGGGATATATCTGTATTCGATATCCGACTGATGCTTGTTACACACTTCCCAAGCCAGCGTGTGGGCCTCTGTACGATGCGAGAGGATGCGCAGGCAGTCGTCATCGGATGGGCAGAGGATGATGCATTGATACTTTCGGTCGCCGGTGTATGCGATGCCGCTGAACCGATGCTTTGCCTCCACCGTGCAATGTATAGTATCACTAAACTCCCCTCTGTGATTCAGCTTGAGGTTGCGGCCCATCGTGGATATCACCGTCGCAGCAATCCCCGACGCGAACAGGTATCCGCTCGCTCGGCTGCCATCCATTCTCCGCTGCCGCTGACCGGGCTCCATAAGCTCCTTTTTCAGAACAAACTCGCTTGGTTCTACGGATTTGAATTCGAAAGAGGTTTTGTAGCTTGGTTCTACGGAGTCATTCTTGAATTCGAATTCGTTTTTGTAGAACCCAGCGGGTATCCCTGCCGCATACATAACCGCAAGGCAATCGGATGCTCTGGTAGCGGCGTCGACATGCGATTTGTCATTGCCTGGGCGGTTCCCGCAGGAGAGCGCCATGTAAAGCTGCCGCTCATCTTCATCGAGTAGAGATATTCCCCGAGGTGTGAGTCGCAGCACTTTCCCTGGCGCTCTCCTAATGACGCCGTCGGAGTATAATTGCGACACCGTCTTCTCGATATACTTCGGGCTCGGATGCAGCACATTGATACTGCTACGCTTCACCATCACTCCGGCGGCGATGAGCCCGACGATTTCGTTCTTTAATCTGTTTTCCATAATGATATACTCCTTCCATAGTCAGACACGGCTCTCTGCATATTGTCTCTCGCAGACCCGTAAAACCCTTGAAAAATCAATAAAATCATAGGTAGGATTTCGTCAGCCGAAAAAATCGCGAAATCCTACCTGTTTTTCTCACATTATTCGCGTTTTTCTCCCGCCCTGATGATGTTTTCCGTCTCGATGTAGGAGCGACCGAGACGCTGCTCGAACACCTCAGAGACCCAGTTTTTGTTGCACGCGGGGCAGCGTCTTGTGCGACGCTTTGTGCCGTCTTTACGGAATTTTGTGTCGATTGTCAGCAGTTCTTTGCCGCAATCCGGGCAGACAATTTTCATTTTTATGACCCTCCTTTGCATTATTTCGTGCGTGTATCTCTCCAGTTGAGGCGGCGTTTTGAGGAGCGGTAACGCTCGTATGTCGGATAATATTCCTCGATGATCGGTTGGATTTTCTGACGGAAATTGCTACGTGTCATGATTTTGTTGTGCCCTGTCTCAGCCCACGATACGTACTCCATATAGAGTTCATCGGCAGAGAAATTATCGCCGTTGATGGACGGAGTGCGGTCCTTAACAAACACAACCAGAGGGTTAGGAATCTCCTTATACTGCTCCTTAATCTCATCGGATTCTTCAGCTTTGGTAAAGTATCCGGTCGCGGTGATGATTTTGTAACCCTCTAAAATCCAATTAAAAATATATGTCAGCGCCTCTTGTGTCTGCAACTTTTTGGCGAGGTCTTTATCTCCGGGACGCTCATTCGGACGCTTCGGATCCTCGCCGATAACGAACTTGAGCGGGAACCGGATGAATGCACAACGACGCAGGAAACCATCAGATGTGTCGGTTGTTTTTGGGAAGTTGTTGCAGTTGATGAAGAACTTTGTGCGGCTTTGGAAAGAGAAAAAATCCATGCCTGCACGATATCGCCGCCCACGACAGACTTAAAAATCTTGGTGGAAGACGAGTCGATTTTATCTGAAACCTCACCGCAGATGTTGAGGACTGACGACGTCATTTGAACCAGATGGAAGGACTGATTGAGCTGTTCGATGGGGACAGCGGAGGACCTATTCTGCATTTTCTGATTGCTTACCGCCTATCCGGTTTTCGCGCATAGGCTGCCTCATCTAAAACAAAAAGCGACCAACCCTTTACGGTTGATCGCCCTTGGTGTGGCGGGTACTTTCGAAAAACCACTTAATCTGTAATTCCCATAACAATAGTTTTTTTGAGAGTGATATGCCATCGAGACATACCTATTTACGCTACCATTATATCTCCTTCTACCTATATTGCAATAACAGTTTGATTTCATGCCTCTCTACTTTTATTCTTAGCGAGATTGAGTTTTTGCTGATTGTAACGGGAGATACGGCTCACTATTTTTTGCTTTCGTTCCGCAAATCGTAAAATAGTTTATAGAAATTATCCCTCTTTTTGGAGTAGTACCCTGTAAGTGCAGTCGCAAAATCCCAAAAATCTGTTAAACTGAAAGAACAGAGACGGAGGGAATCGCAATGAAGCATTACAGCAAAGAATTCAAGGAAGAAGCACTGAAGCTGTCAGACGAGATTGGCGTGAAGAAAGCCGCGCAGCAGCTCAGCATTGCGTACTACACGCTGGTGGACTGGCGTAGCATACGCCGAAACGCGCCGTCCGCGAAGACGCTGAGTGCGGAGGAGCAATCCATCCGCATCCGTGAGCTTGAGCGAGAAAATGCCGAGCTGCGGACCGCGAACAATA
>ENA-OROS01000716-OROS01000716.1-human-gut-metagenome-genome-assembly--contig:-NODE-716-length-18634-cov-4.166909_pt1 | contig 18634 bp, 14 predicted proteins | sample MGYA00242134_ERZ509059 | MGnify/ENA primary metagenome ERZ509059 (study PRJEB26280, sample SAMEA2338753) | human gut metagenome | biome: human gut; feature: human-associated habitat; material: faeces... | reverse complement strand
CTGCCGCACCTCGCTCGCCGTATCGGCACTTAGAATTATGCGGTATTGCCCTAAAAATATACGGTAAAACGCGCATGTCTATCTGCGGGCGGTGCGCCATAACAATCAGGCGGCGGGAAACAGAATCCCGACCGGGAAAGGAAAAACAATGAAACGTATTCTGGTCGTAGAAGACGAAGCCAGCATCCGCGAACTTGTGGCACTGAACCTGAAAATGACAGGCTGGGAAGTATTGGAAGCCCCCAGCGCGGAACGTGCGCTGGAGTTGATCCAGAAAAATCCCCCCTGCGATGTAGCGCTGCTGGATATCATGCTGCCGGGCATGGATGGGTTTTCGCTGTGCGAAACCATCCGCCACGGCGACCCGTACATCGGTATTATTATGGCGTCCGCCAAAGGGCAGGAGAGCGATAAGATCCGCGGCCTTTCCATCGGCGCGGATGATTACATCACCAAGCCGTTCTCGGTGTCGGAGCTGATGGCCCGCGTGGAAGCGCTGGCCCGCCGAGTGCGCCGCAGCGCCACTGCGGACGATGAACAGGCAGGCTCCGAGCCGGATCAGCTGGTCAGCGGCCCCTTTGTGCTGGATGAAAAAAGCCGCGTGCTGTACAAATCCGGCAAGCCCATTGACCTGACCCAGGTGGAATTTCAGATCATGGAGCTGTTTTTCCGCAACCCCGGCACTGCCCTGGTGCGCGAAAAGATCCTGGAAGGCGTTTGGGGCAAGGGGTATTTCGGCGATGTCAAGATCGTGGATGTCAACATCCGCCGCCTGCGCATGAAAGTGGAAGATGAACCCAGCAGCCCCCAGCACATTTTGACCGTCTGGGGCTATGGCTACCGCTGGAACGCATAATTACCGCATTTTTATGGAAAGGGGGCTGCCGCCTGTGCAGAGCATTACCCGCCGCTGGCTGCGCGGCAGCCTGCTGATTACCATTTGCATCCTGGCCGCGGCGCTGGGGCTGTTTTTGTATTACAGCCACCAGAATTTGTACGGCGGGGTGCAGCGTGCCATGCAGGCGCGGTTTTCCACCGTGGAGGGACGTTTGCAGGCAACCGGCACCGCCGGCAGCAGCCAGGCAACGTCTGAAAGCCGCAGCCAGTCCCTGCGCCGCACGGTGGAACAGTTTGATGAAAAAGATAAGTTCGAGTTCATGCTGTTGGATTCCTCCGGCGTGGTGCTGGCAACCTCCAGCGGCACCATGAACAAGAATCTGCTGAGCGAGGGCAGGGATTTTTATCAGGCTGTCACCGGCTCCACCGGCAGCGGCATGGTCACTTTCCGCACAGCGGACGGCGAACACGTGATGGCTGTTACCAGCCTGGTGCCTTATGCGGCGGGCAATGTGACGGCCATGCGCCTTGTTACCAGCCTGACGCTGGTGGACCGCCAGTGGTACAGCACGCTGATGGTTTCGTTCGGCGTGGCGGCGGTGGTGCTGGGGTTTGCGGTGTTCAGCGGCCTGTTTTTTATCCGCACCATTGTGCGGCCGCTGGGCCAGGTGGAAGCCACCGCCAATCGCATTGCCCACGGCGATTTGACCACCCGCCTGCCGGATGCCCCGTATGACGATGAGATCGGCCGCCTGTGCAAAGCCATCAACCAGATGGCCGAGGACCTGACAAAAACGGAACGGATGAAAAACGAGTTCATCTCCTCTGTCAGCCACGAACTGCGCACCCCGCTGACCAGCATCAAAGGCTGGGTGGAAACCATCGCCAACATCCGTGACCCCGATGACGAAAACTACCGCAAGGGTATTACCATTATCCGCAGTGAGACCGACCGCCTGTATGATATGGTGGAGGAACTGCTGGATTTTTCCCGCCTGCAAAACGGCATCAAGCTGAACTGCGAGGTGCTGGATTTTGTGGCCGAAGCCACCGACGCTGCCCTGTTTGTGGAAGCCCGCATCCGGCAGGAGGGGCTGCACCTTGTGTATGACGAACCGCCGGAGCCGTATCCCGTTTGGGCTGACCCCGCCCGCCTGCGCCAGGTGTTTGTCAACGTATTTGATAACGCCATCAAATATTCGCCGCCGGAAGGAACCATTTTCTTTACTCTGACCCGCACCGCCACCACCGTAACGGCCAGCATCCGGGACCAGGGCCGCGGCATTGCGCCGGATGACCTGCAAAACGTAAAGATGAAATTCTTCAAAGCCAAAAACGCCGTGCGTGGTTCCGGCATCGGCCTGGCGGTGGTGGATGAGATCACCAAAGCACTGGGCGGTACGGCGGATATCACCTCAACGTTGGGGCAGGGTACCACCGTTACCATCACCCTGCCCATCTACCACGCTGGGCAGGAACATCTGCACGCGCCGATTTGACCGCAAAAATAAAGGAGAACCCATGCCGCAAGAACAACGTCCAACTGAAAAATTCCGTACCTCTGTGGGCGGCCAGGCCCTGATGGAGGGCATTATGATGCGCGGCCCTGAAAAAATCTGCTGCGCGGTACGCCGCCCGGACGGCACGATTGATCTGAGCTATTCCGATGTGACCACCCACTGGTACAATAAAGTTCCCCTGGTGCGCGGAGTGTGCAATATGGTGGAAAACCTGATGAACGGGTACAAATACCTGATGCACTCCGCCGATATTACCATGACGGAAGAGGAAAAAGAGGAAGAAAAGCAGAACGAGAGCAAGCTGGACCGCTGGCTGGACGAACACGCCGGCCCCAAGGTACAAAGTGCGCTGATGACCCTTTCCGCCTGCGCAGGTGTAGTGCTGGCAATTTTTCTGTTTACCTTTCTGCCTACGTTCCTGACTGGGCTGGTGGCAAAAGTGATCCCCATGGGGCGCTGGCCGCGGGTCATCTTGGAAGCAGTGCTCAAGCTGGCAATCTTTTTGGGTTACATGTTCCTCTGCACCCGCATGAAAGAAATCCACCGCATGTTCCAGTACCACGGGGCTGAGCACAAAACGATTGCCTGCTATGAGGCAGGTGAGGAATTGACGGTTGCTAACATCCGCAGACATACGCGGTTCCACCCCCGCTGCGGCACCAGTTTTTTGATTCTGGTCATTCTGGTCAGCATTGTGCTGTATGCGGTGCTGCCGTGGAGCGGTACCATGCTGCGCGTGCTGTACAAGCTGGCGATGCTGCCGCTGCTGGTGGGCATCTGTTATGAGATTTTGAAGTGGGCAGGGCGTTCCAACTCGCTGCTGGCACGGGCTGTTTCGGTGCCGGGGCTTTGGCTGCAGCACCTGACGACCTTTGAGCCGGAAGATGACATGATTGAAGTGGCCATCGCCGCCGTTACCCCCGTACTGCCCAAAAAGCCGGAGGACGGCCAATGGTAACGCCGCTTGCCCCACAGCAGCTGGCGGGCATTCTGCCGCGCCAGGCTGTGCGCATGGTACAGGATGCCCTGCAGGCCGCAGGCTGCCCCGATGCTGATTACGACGCCCGCGAACTGCTGCGCATTGCCGCTGGAAAAGATCCGCGCTTGCTGTTTGACCCGCTTACCCGGCCGCAGGCTGAGTGCCTGGCGGAACTGGCGGCTCAGCGCATGCAGCGGGTGCCGCTGCAATACCTGGCAGGGGAGTGGGACTTTCTGGGGTTGACCTTCAAAGTCGGCCCCGGTGTGCTCTGCCCCCGCGCAGACAGCGAGGTGGTGTGCGAAACTGCCATTGAGCTGTTGCAGCAGATGGGAAAACCTGAGCCCCGGGTGCTGGACCTGTGCGCCGGAACTGGCTGCCTGGGCATTGGCATCCGCCATTTTGTGCCAAGTGCCAGCGTGACCTGCGTGGAAAAAAGCCCGCAGGCGCTGCAATACCTGCAAGCCAACGTACATGGCACCGGTGTGCAGGCAAAGGCAGCGGATGTGCTGCAATATTGGCGAGAGCTTATGCCCCAAAGCGTGCAGCTGATCATCTCCAACCCGCCGTACCTGACCGGGGCAGAGATGCAGGCCCTGATGCCGGAGACCGCCCACGAGCCAGCTATGGCGCTGGACGGCGGAACGGATGGGTTGGATTTTTACCGCGCCATTGCCGCCCACTACCGTGATATTGTCTGCCCCGGTGGGTGGCTGGTGTTTGAGATTGGCTGTGCCCAGCGGGCGGATGTGATGGAGATATGCCGCCAAAACGGCTGGCAGCAAGTGCAGGCAAGGAAGGATTACGGCGGCAACGACCGTGTGGTGTACGCCCAACGGGTGGAATAAATCTGATTTTCAACGTTTTGCAGCTGAAATGTGGAAAATGCGAAGAAAATTTTGAAAAGATGACAACAAATGGTTGTAATTCGTGCCGCGATTGGTTATAATAATACCTGATAAACGCAGGACGACCATTTGGATAGCGGCGCACCTGCCGTACAAAATAAAAACAGCACCGCAGTTGCCTGTGGTGCGTATGGGATACAACGCACGATCGCTCAGATAAGGAGATATAAACTTATGGCAGCAAAAAAGGAAAGTTCATCCAAGCAGCTCCCCACCGGCCCGGCAGGGGATAAAAAGGCAGCGCTGGAGACGGCACTGGCCCAGATCGAAAAGCAGTTTGGCAAAGGCGCCGTGATGAAGCTTGGGACCAACGTTGCCATGCAGGTGGATGCCATTTCCACCGGCAGCCTGGGGCTGGACCTGGCGCTGGGCATCGGCGGCCTGCCACGCGGACGCATCATTGAGGTATATGGGCCGGAATCTTCCGGTAAAACCACCCTGGCCCTGCATGTTCTGGCTGAAGCCCAGAAGCTGGGCGGCGAGGTTGCCTTTATTGACGTTGAGCACGCCCTGGATCCCACCTATGCCCGCGCCCTTGGCGTTGACATTGACAGCCTGCTGGTCAGCCAGCCGGATACCGGCGAGCAGGCCATGGAAATCTGCGAAGCTCTGGTACGCTCCGGCGCGATTGACGCTATTGTTGTGGACTCTGTTGCTGCCATGGTGCCCAAAGCCGAAATTGAAGGCGAAATGGGCGATTCCCACGTTGGCCTGCAGGCCCGCCTGATGAGCCAGGCTCTGCGTAAGCTGACCGGCATCATCGGCAAAACAAACACCGTCTGCATCTTTATTAACCAGCTGCGCGAAAAAGTCGGTGTGATGTACGGCAACCCTGAAGTGACCACCGGCGGCCGCGCCCTGAAATATTATTCCTCTGTACGTATTGATGTGCGCCGCATTGAGGGCCTGAAGGACGCCAGCGGTTCCTTTATCGGCAACCGTACCCGCGCCAAGATCGTCAAGAACAAAGTGGCACCCCCGTTCCGTGAGGCCGAGTTTGACATCATGTTCGGCGAGGGAATCTCCAAACTGGGCGAAATGATCGATCTGGGTGCTAAGCTGGGCATTGTGCAAAAGAGCGGCGCATGGTTCAACTATGGCGATATCCGCCTGGGCCAGGGCCGCGATAACGCCAAGCTCTACCTGAAAGAACACCCTGATGTGGCTGCTGAGATTGAAAAGCAGGTGCGCGAAAATGCGGACCGTCTGCTGGCGGCCGGCAAAAAGGGAACCGTGAAGCCGCTGGAGAAGCCGGCTGTTACCCCCGTTGCTGCTGAAGATGCCCCTGCCGCTCCCATGGCGGATGCACCCAAGACCACCGGCAGCGAGATGGACCTCGACATCATGGTTGACGAATAAGCGATGCCGAAGCTGACACAGGTAAAAGAAACCAAAAGAGGCCGCTATGCGCTGTTCTTTGACGGCGAGTTTGCCTTTTCGCTGGACGAGGACACCTTTGCCATGGCGGGGCTGCATACCGGGGATGAGCTGGAAGAATGGCAGATCCATGACCTGCAGACCAAAAGCGACACCCGCAAGGCTGTGGATAAAGCCATGGACCTGCTGGCCCTGCGGGACCATGCAGCCGGGGAGCTTTATCAAAAGCTCTGCCGCAGCTTTGACCCCCACAGCGCTGCCGCCGCCGTGGCAAAAATGCAGGAGCTGAACCTGCTGGATGACGCCGGTTTTGCCCGCCGCCGTGCGGCGGAGCTGCTGCGCAAGCGCAAGAGCCGCCGTGCAATTCTGGATGATCTGCACGCCAAAGGTATTGACCGCGGCACGGCCGCCGAAGCGGTGGAAGCTCTGTTTGCCCAAAGCGAGGAGGGCGAGGAGGAAAACCCGGAGCTGGCCAATGCCCGCGCACTGGTGGAACGCCACTATGCCGCAAAGCTGGCACAGGGCAAATGGCAGCAGGTAGCTGCCGCTTTGGCACGGCGCGGGTTCTCCCACAGCGTGATCCGCCAGGCATTGGCAGATGCCGAGACAGAAAAAACCGAAGCGTAACACAAAAAAGTATACACCGCAGGGGCAAAAAATGCTCCTGCGGCATTGTGGTATCAATGCACCGAACGGATAGCTTTGCCTGAATTTTGCCCAAGCAAGCGGCAGAGCCCAACATAACATACTGAAAAGAGAGACAGGAACAACCATACATGAATATTGCAATTATTTCCCTTGGATGCCCCAAAAACCAGGTCGATGCTGATGTATTCTGCCACGCGCTGATCAAGGCGGGCCACCAGACGGTTGCGGACCCCGAACAGGCGGACATTATTATTGTCAACACCTGCGGCTTTATCCAGTCCGCTAAAGAGGAAGCCATTGAAAACATTTTGATGGCCTGCCAGTATAAGCAGCAGAACCCCAACCTGAAGGTGATCGTGACCGGCTGCCTGGCTGAGCGCTATAAAACCCAGATTGTGAGCGAAATGCCGGAAGTGGACGCCGTTGTGGGCATTGGCTCCAACGCCGCTCTGCCCGCCATTGTGGAGCGCCTGACCGCCAACGGCGCGGGCCAGGTGGAAAGCTATGGCCCCAAATGCGATATGGAGCTGGGCGGTGCCCGTGTTATCAGCACGCCGCGCCACTATGCTTACCTGAAAATTGCCGAAGGCTGCAACAACCGCTGCCATTACTGCGCCATCCCGCTCATCCGCGGCCCGCTGCGCAGCCGCCCCATTGACGACTGTGTTGCCGAAGCTCGCTGGCTGGCTGGGGAGGGCGTGAAAGAGCTGATCCTGGTGGCGCAGGACCCCACCGCTTACGGCGAGGACTGGGGCAAACCCGGCGCAGTTTGCGAACTGTTGGATAAGCTGAACACCATTGAGGGCATCCGCTGGATCCGTGTGCTGTACGCCTACCCGGAGCGTATCTCCGATGAATTCATCGCAGCCCTTGTGCGCAACAATAAGGTTGTGCCGTATCTCGATCTGCCCATCCAGCACTGCGATGACGAGGTGCTGAAAAACATGAACCGCCGCGGCGGCCGCAAAGAAATTGAGGATGCCATCCGCCGCCTGCGCGCGGCCATCCCCAACATCACGCTGCGCACCACCCTGATTGCAGGTTTCCCTGGTGAGACCGAGGAACAGTACAGCGAACTGTGCGACTTTGTCAAAACCGTCAAGTTTGACCGCCTGGGCTGCTTTGCCTATTCCGCCGAGGAAAACACCGTGGCCGCCAAGATGGACAACCAGATTGACGAGGAAGTCAAGCAGCGCCGCGCAGACCACATTATGGAGCTGCAGGCCGAGATCAGCGCGGAAAAGGAAGCAAAAAAGGTCGGCAAGACCTATGAGTGCATCTGCGATGGCGTGGACGATGAAACCGGCATGTACCTGCTGCGCTCCGCAGCAGACTGCCCGGAAATTGATGGCAGCATCATGACCCCGGCAGATACCCCGCTGGAAGCCGGCGCGTTCTATAACGTTACCATCACCGATGCCGATACTTATGATCTTTATGGTTATGCGGAAAGCAAAGTGGAGGAATAAACCATGAATCTGCCTAACAAATTAACGATGATGCGTGTCATCATGGTGCCGTTCTTTATGGTATTTGCTGCCATGAGCCACATGGGCACGCTCCGGTTCAATGCAACGTATGCCTTGATAGCGGGTATTCTGTTTGCTGTGGCCAGCTTTACGGATTTCCTGGATGGCTACCTGGCCCGCAAGAACCACCTGGTAACGGACTTTGGCAAGTTTATGGACCCGCTGGCTGATAAAATGCTCACCACCGCCGCCATTATTTATATGGTGGTGGACGGTGTCTGCTCCCCCGTGGTGCTGGCCATCATCATGTTCCGCGAGTTTGCTGTGGCCGGTGTGCGCATGATTGCGGCAGAGTCCGGTACCGTCATTGCCGCAAACATGTGGGGCAAGGTCAAAACCGTGCTGCAGATGGTCACCATCATCTTCTATTACTTTGCCATGGCGCTCGCCCCGGCGGACGGCGTTGGGGTTATCAGCTTTACCACCCAGGTGCTGTGCTGGGCCGTTGCTGCCGTTACCGCACTTTCCGGCTGCATCTACCTGTGGCAGAATCGTTCCTGCTTTATGCAGGCAAAATGATGCTGCCCCCTTGCAACCGCTTATCAGGGCGGCTATAATAAATCTGAACGGTTTGCAGGTTTAGCCGCGCCGTACCAGCAAAGTTGGGAAAGGAAGTTCCTGTCCATGCAGATTTTTAATACCATGACCCGCAAAAAGGAAGATTTTATCCCGCAGGAGCCGGGCGTTTATCGCGTTTACGTCTGCGGCCCTACGGTGTATAACTATATCCATATCGGCAATGCGCGCCCCATGATCGTGTTTGACACGCTGCGCCGCTATCTGGAGTACCTTGGCAACAAGGTGCTGTATGTCTCCAATATCACAGATATTGACGATAAACTGATCAAAAAAGGCCAGGAGGACGGCACCACCATGCAGGAGGTTGCCCGCAAGTTCGAGGCCGAGTACATCAAAGATTCCGAGGGCCTGAACGTTAAGGCCCCCACCGTGCGCCCCCGCGCAACCGAGCATATCGGTGAGATCATCAAGATCGTCAAGGACCTGGTCGAATCCGGACATGCTTACGTTGCCCGCAACGGCGATGTCTACTTCCGCGTTAAGTCTGATCCCGGTTACGGCAAGCTGAGCCACCTGAACCTGGACGACCTGGAAAGCGGCAACCGCGAACTGCGCAGCCAGATGGATGACGACCTGAAAGAAGACCCCGCAGATTTTGCTGTCTGGAAAGCCGCCAAGCCGGGCGAGCCTTCCTGGAACAGCCCCTGGGGCCAGGGCCGTCCGGGCTGGCACATTGAGTGCAGCGCCATGGCCCGTAAGCACCTGGGCAAGACCATCGACCTGCATGCAGGCGGCCAGGACCTGATCTTCCCCCATCACGAAAACGAGATTGCACAGTCGGAGTGTGCCAATGGCTGCACCTTCAGCCATTACTGGATGCACAACGGCTTTTTGAACATCAACAACCAGAAGATGTCCAAGAGCGCCAACAACTTCTTTACCGTGCGTGAAATTGCCGATAAGTACGGCTATGAGCCGATCCGTTATTTTATGCTCACCGCTGGTTACCGCATGCCGCTGAACTATACGGTGGACCTGATCGAGAGCTGCAAGAACAGCTTGGAGCGCCTGTACACCTGCCGCGATAACCTGGATTTTGCCATCCGCAATGCCCATGGCACTGACACTGCCCTGACTGAAAAGTGCGAAGAAGCACGCAAAAAGTTCAAGACCGCCATGGATGACGACCTGAACACCCCCGATGCTCTGGCCGCCATTTTTGAGTTCGTCAAGGACATCAACACCATGTCCGATGCTGCCGATAAGGCTACGTTGGAAAAGGCCGCCGCCACGTTTGACGAGCTGACCGGTGTGCTGGGCCTGATGTACAACCGCAAGGCCGAGGAAGCCCCCGACGAAGTGAAGCAGCTGGTGGAAGAGCGCGCCGCAGCCAAAAAGGCCAAGGACTTTGCCCGTGCCGATGCTCTGCGCGCCAAAATCACTGAGCTGGGCTGGAATGTGATGGACACCGCCAAGGGCCCGCAGCTGACCAAACTATAATTATTACTGCACAATCACGGCAAAACAAAGGAATTGGAAACAGGGAAGCATCTGCCTCTGCTTCCAGTTCCTTATTTTATTGCAGCGGCAAATACGCTGCATTATCTGGAGAGTTCAGAATGACAAATACCAGAACCAAACAGAAAGAGCGAACGCTGTATATTATATTGGCCGCAGCGCTTGCCGCGCGCCTGCTGCTGGCCCTTGTTACTGAAGGCTACACCTATGATATGAGCTGCTTTGTGGCCTGGGGGGATAAGCTGGCCAGCGAAGGTCCCGCGGCCTTTTACAGCGCCGATTATTTTGCGGACTACCCGCCCGGCTACATCCTTGTGCTGGGGCTGGTCAGCCTGGTGCGCAAGGCGCTCCAACTGAGCTATGAATCCCGCTGGACCTATTTTTTGCTGGCACTGATCCCCGCAATCTGTGATTGTGCCGCCGTGGTGCTGCTGGACCATATCAGCCGCCGGTATATGGGGCAGGGCAGGGCACAGCGCTGCCTGGTGCTGTTTGCGGCGTTCTGCCCGCTGACCTTGTTTGATACCGGCATCTGGAAGCAGATTGATGGGGCTTTTGCGCTGCCGCTGCTGCTCTGCTTCTGGCTGCTGGAAGAGCGCCGCTACCTGCTCGCTGCGGTGCTGTACGGCGTGGCGCTGGCCATCAAGCCGCAGGCACTGTTGGCTGGGCCAGTGCTGGCCGTCTGCTTTTTGGTGGCTATTGCGGATGCCGTGCGGGATGGCAAAAGCCCGCTGAAATCGGTCGGCCAGATTTTTGGCGGTGCTGCGCTGGCTTTGCTGCCGCCGCTGCTGGCGGGCCTGCCGTTTTACGGGGCAAAAAATCTGGTGCCGTCCTTGATCGATAAGTACATCACCACGGCGTCTGGCTACCAGTATGCCACCATCAATGCGTTCAACTGGTTTGCAGCGCTGGGCGGCAACTGGCAGGCGCTGGATGCTTGCCCGGTGTTTAACCTGAGCTGGAAAGTGCTGGGCATTTTCAACATCGCTGTTATCACGGTGCTGCTTGTGGTGCTGGCGGTCATCAGCTGGCGGACGGGGCGGTTTTCCCCGCTGCTGCTGGCAGCGTTTTACACGGTGGGGATTTTTACCTTTGCCCATTGCATGCACGAGCGTTACCTGGTGCTGGGCATGCTGCTGGTACTGCTTGCTGCGGCGCGCTGGAATGACATCCGTCTGTATGGCGCCGGGTTTGGTCTGTCGATAACGGGCTTCTTGAACCTGGAAACTGTGTATACCCTGGTAGGCAGCGATGACGAGTGGCTCAGCAGCGATACCAGCCGCGAGTTTGCCATGGCAGTCGGCTTTGCCGAAACGGCAGCCTTTGTGCTGCTGGCTTTCACCGTGTGGGCCATCTGCCGCCATGGAGCGATTTCTCCACTGGCAAAAGTGGAAACCATCGAAAAGGATAAAACAAAAACAGTGCAGAAAAAGCTGGAACTGTGCACCCTGCGCATTGATCCGCAGCCTGCCTGGACGGCTAAAGAGAAGAAAGCCTTGGCAACGCTGACGTTGATCGTTGCTGTGGTGAGCTTTGCCTACCTTGGCAGCATGAAAGCACCGCAGAACCCTGTGGATGCTACGGACAACACGGCAACCATCGACTTTACCCCACAGCAGGACGCGATGGAAATCTGGGTGTACCCCGGCATTTCCACCGGCGGCAGCCTGCGCATCACGGATGCAGCGGGCAATGAGCTGTACCGGAAGGAACTGAGCTATGCAACGCCGTTCTGCTGGACCAAAACGGCCATCACGGCTCCGGCAGGGCAGACTCTGACCGCAACGATTGAAAATGCGCAGATGTTTGAACTGGCCCTGCGGGATGCCACCGGTGCGCTGGTGCCGGTAACGGGCGGCGATGCCCTGTTTGATGAGCAGAGCGAAGTGCCAGATACCATCAGCCAGCTGAACAGCATGTATTTCGATGAAATCTATCATGGCCGTACTGGGTACGAAATGCTGCACCGCATGACGGCATACGAAACCACCCACCCGCCGCTGGGCAAAGATTTTATCATGCTGGGCATTGCTATTTTTGGAATGACAGCCTTTGGCTGGCGCTGTGCCGGAACGCTGTTCGGCGTGATGCTGGTGCCGCTGATGTGGTGCTTTGCCCGCCGTCTGACCCACAAACGCTGGGCCGGGGCCATGGCAGGTGCACTGATTGCCGCTGGGTTCATGCGATTTTCCCAAAGCCGCATTGCCACAATCGATATTTACGGTACGTTCTTTATCCTGTTAGGCGCATATTTTATGGTATGGTATTGCCAGAGCGTGCTGCAAAACGGCGTAAACGGCTCGCTGCTGCCCATGGCGCTGGGCGGCGTGGCATTTGGGCTTGGGTGTGCATCCAAGTGGACCGGAATTTATGCCGGGGCAGGGCTTGCGGTATTGTACCTGGGTGTGCTGTATGCCCGCTGGAAGCAAAAACAGCCGGGCTTCTGGAAAGAATTCCGGATGGCTGCTGTGGGCGGTGTGGCGTTTTACATCGTTGTGCCGTTCCTGATCTATCTTGCATCCTACCTGCCTTATTGGTGGAAAGACCCTACCTTTGGTTTGCGGGATTGGTGGGATTGCCAAACCTACATGTACTGGTACCATTCTACCCTGAAAGCAACCCACCCGTTTGAAAGCCGCTGGTACACCTGGCTGCTGGACCTGCGCCCAGTGTGGTATTACAAAAATTCTTACCTGGAAGCTGGGCTTCAGGGCAGCATTGCGGGTTTTTATAACCCGGTCATTTGCTGGGCGGGGCTGTTCTGCATTTTGCTGCTGCTGTGGCGCCAGGTTTCGGCTCGCGGCACGGCAAAGGGAGCGGGCGTTCTGATCTTGTACGCCAGCCAGCTGCTTTCCTGGATGCTGGTATCGCGCTGCACTTTCATGTACCATTACTTCCCCAGCTCGGTCTTTGCGTTGACGGCCATTGTGCTGGTTTTAACGCAGATGAAGCGGCAGGACCGCGCCAAAAAGATTGGCGCGGGGTTGTGCATTGCGGCGCTGGTGTGCTTTGCCTGGTTCTATCCCGTTCTGTCCGGCTTGCCCGTGCCGACCCTGTGGGCGCAGAGCACCAAGATTTTGCCGAGTTACGGGTTCTATTAAGGCAGCTACGGGGAGTCTTTTCGGCCTTTTTGAAAAAAGGCCTGGCGAAAAACTTTAATTATTTTCACGAATTACATTATATAAAATAAGTGTGCGGCTCCGGGCGGTGAATGCAGCGGGACCGCACATTTTTGTGTGCAGGAGAATTGGAAGAAAAAGCAATATTTTTAGAGTGCATGGATATGCAGTAAATCTTATTTGCGGTAGTTGATGCACGGTTTCGGGGAGGTCAAGATCGTTCCCTACAGATCACTTTATAATGGGCGATAGGCTCCCAAATGTTCTGTAGGGCGCGATGCCCTCATCGCGCCGGGGAGAAACGTAGAGCGTTCGCCGCAAACCCGCAAATCATCCGTAGGGGACATCGTCCCGTGGGTGTTTACCCGGTGCGGAACCATTTAAAAACGTGTTGTTTGTTTTAGGTTGGCGGGCGCACAATGTGCGCCCCTTCGGGTGAGTTACTAACAAAGGTGCGTTGTGCAATCTAAAATGTGTGCTGGAACATATGCCATACTAGCGGTAACTTTGCTGTTTGCCATGTATCTTAAAATTATTTGTAGGGAACGGTCTTGACCGTTCCGAAGCTTTGCGATTGATGGCGTTACAAACTTTATCTCTAACCTGGCGCTCCGACTTGGCCGCCCTACTGACACTTTAGAAGATCCCCCAAACAAAAACCGCCGCCCCAATCAGGGCGGCGGCCAATCAATATTCTATATGCGATAAGTACCAATCTTCACGCAAGGTAGAGGCTTACGCGGCAAAAATCAGGTTTCCGGCAGGTAGATATGGTGGGGCAAGCCCTCAACATAGATGGGGGTCAGCTCGGCCTGGATCAGCGGCATAGCATAAGCCAGGAACTCCGGCAGCATGGCAGTGTGGTCGGCGTTGACCCATTCCAGCGGAACTTTCTTTTCCAGGTTGGCAACCTCGCTGATGGGGTGCAGGCTGGTGGTACACTGGTACGGTGCGTTGGAAATGCGGTCCAGTGCGACCATTTCGCCGGTGTGGCCCTCAAAAGCGGCCTTGGCGGCAGCACCGCCCACCTGGTATGCCTCGGTGATATCGGTACGGCTGGTCAGGTGGCCAGCGCAGCGCTGCAGGGTGGAAAGCTCAATGCAGCGGGTCTTGGTGTCCAGACGGCGGGCAACGGTGTTGGCCAAAAAGCGTGCCGTGCCGGTCAGAGCTTTGTGGCCGAACGCGTCAACTGCGTGCACATCGTCGGCCAGCTCGCAGACATAGCGGCCATCAGCCAGTTTAACGCCTTCGGAAACAGCAATCACGATGGAAGGCTTTTCTTTCTGCATCCGCTCCACTTTTTCCACAAAGCGGTCTACATTAAAGGGAACTTCGGGCAGGCAGATCATATCCACGCCCTCGCAGTCCTCACCCTTTGCCAGGGAGGCAGCGGCGGTCAGCCAGCCGGCATTGCGGCCCATAATCTCCACAATGGTAACGTACTTGGTGCCATATACGGTGGCATCGCGGATGATTTCCTTCATCACAACGCCAATGTACTTGGCGGCGCTGCCGTAACCGGGAGTATGGTCGGTCACCATCAGGTCATTGTCAATCGTCTTGGGAACGCCCATAAAGCGGATATCGCTGCCAATATGGGCACCGTAATCAGCCAGCTTGCCGATGGTATCCATGCTGTCATTGCCGCCGATGTAGAAGAAATAGCCGATATCCAGTTCGCCCAGGATCTCGAACAGCTTCTGGTATACGGCTTCGCCCTCGGCGGTGTGCCAGTCGGGCAGCTTGTAGCGGCAGCTGCCCAGATAGCTGGACGGTGTGCGCTTGAGCAGCTCAATGTCCATGGCACTTTTCAACTTGTCATCCAGTACGCAGATGCGGCGCTCCAACAGGCCGGCCACGCCGTGCATCATGCCGTACACTTTACCTGCACCGCGGCGCTTGCAGCTTTCATAAACGCCGGCCAGGCTGGAATTGATGACTGAGGTGGGGCCGCCGGATTGACCGACGATCGCATTTTTTGCCATAAAATAATCTCCTTCTCTTCGGCAGTGCCGTGCGCACTGCTGTTTGTGTGCCGTGCGGCAGGCGGGCCGCCCTATGCACAATTATGTCATAATTAGTGTAACATATTTTTAATATGGGATACCATTGCGGGAGTTGACAAAAATAAGAAAGAATATTTAGCACTATTTTTGTTCCGCTTGCCGGAACCTACAAAGCGTTGCGCTTTCCGTATTGAGGAAAATCATTCCATACAGTGGAATGGCATAGCCTTGTGAAAGAAATAACTGCGAGAAAACGCCTAAAAACATTGCAAAAATTGCATATACGTGTAAAAATAACGAAAAAACGGCAGGCGGAAAGAACACTTTTTGTACCGTAATAAGTGCAAAATTTGTATGTAGGCGGCAATAGACAGGCGCTTTTTATGTAAAGAAAAATTTCCGGAACAGAAAAGTGGAGAGTGAAGAAGAAACAATAAAGACCGGAGGAAAAGGTCCACAGAGATCCGAAGCCAACCATGATTTATATGGATCGGTTTGATTGAAAAGATAGCATGTCCCCAAAGTGAAAGAGGAAGGCTCCCAATAAGAAACAAAATATCCCGGAATGGGAGCCGCCCACAGCAGGCGGCACACCGTTCCGGGATGTTTTAATGTTATTTGATAAGATCCGGAAAAAACGCTCGCTTAGTTCTTTTCAACAATCAGCATACGCATGGCGTTCAGCACGGCAAGAATCATAACGCCAACGTCGGCAAAGACGGCCCACCACATATTGGCAATGCCAAAGGCTCCCAACAGCAGGAAGATGGCTTTGACGGCAAGGGCGAATACAATGTTCTGGTACACAATGTGCATGCACTTGCGGGAAATCTTCATAGCCAGGCTGATCTTGGCCGGGTCGTCATCCATCAGAACAACGTCAGCGGCCTCAATAGCAGCGTCACTTCCCATGGCGCCCATCGCGATGCCGACATCGGCGCGCATCAACACGGGGGCGTCGTTGATGCCATCACCGGCAAAGGTCAGGATATCGTTCTTGCCCTTGGTGGCCAGCAGCTCTTCCACGCGGTTGACTTTATCGGCGGGCAGCAGCTGGGCATGGTATTCATCCAGCCCCAGCTGGCCGCTGATCTCGCTGGCAACGGCTTCACTGTCGCCGGTCAGCATGATGGTACGCACGCCCTGGGCTTTCAGGGCGGCAATGGCCTGCTTGGAGTGTTCCTTCACTTCGTCCGCGATCAGAACAGAGCCAAGGAACTGGCCGTCACGCGCCACATAAACCACAGTACCGGTGCCGGTATTTTTGGTGTAGGTAATCTTGCTGTCGTCCATCATGCGGGCGTTGCCTGCCAGCACCACATGGCCGTCCACCATAGTGCGGACACCGTGGCCAGCAATTTCCTGAGCATCGGTCGCACGGCGGGCATCCAGCTCGCCGCAGGCTTCGCGCAGACTCTTGCTGATGGGATGGCTGGAAAAGCTTTCGGCCAAAGCAGCCTGTTCCAGCAACTCTTTTTCGGTGCAGCCGTTGGCCGGGCTGACCTGGCTGACGGCAAAAACGCCCTTGGTCAGGGTGCCGGTTTTATCAAACACAGCAATGGAGGTGTTGGCAAGTGCTTCCAGATAGTTGCCGCCCTTGATGAGGATGCCGCAGCGGGAAGCGCCGCCGATGCCGCCGAAGAAGCTCAGAGGAATGCTGATGACCAGCGCGCAGGGACAGCTGATAACCAGGAAGGTGAGCGCACGGCTGATCCAGGTCAGCCAGCCGCCGCCCAGCACCAGCGGTGGTAAAATGGCAAGTACCAAAGCGCCGATGCAGACAGCGGGGGTGTAATAATGGGCAAACTTGGTAATAAAGTTTTCAGCGCGTGCCTTTTTCAGGCTGGAATTTTCCACCATGTCCAGGATCTTGGCAACGGTGGATTCACCGTACAGCTTGGTGGTGCGCAGCTTCAGCAGGCCGTCGCCGTTCACGCAGCCGCTGATGATCTCGCTGCCGGGATGCACAAAGCGAGGCTTGCTTTCGCCGGTAAGGGCGGCGGTGTTCAGCGTGCTTTCGCCAGAAATGACCTCGCCGTCAATGGGAACTTTCTCGCCGGGGCGCACGACCAGCACAGAGCCGATGGGCACATCGTCGGGATCAACGGTACTTACCGTGCCGTCGGCAGTTTCCAGGTTGGCGCTGTCGGGGCGGATATCCATCAAATCGCTGATGCTTTTGCGGCTTTTGCCGACGGCGTAACTCTGGAACAGTTCGCCAATCTGGTAGAACAGCATAACGGCAACGCTCTCACTGAACTCACCCAGGCAGAGCGCTCCCACAGTGGCAACGGCCATCAAAAAGTTTTCGTCAAAAACTTCGCCGTGAACAATGCCCAGCACAGCTTTGCGCAGCACATCGTGGCCAATGATGAAGTACGGCACCAGGAAGAGCACCAGCTCCAGATACCAGGGGATAGCCACCAGTTTGGAAGCCAGAATAATGGCCAGATACAGCACCGCTGAAATAATGATACGTTTCAGCGTCTTTTTCTGCTTCTTTGTCATAAGATAAGACCTCTCTTTTGGGTGTTCGTCAGGAAAAAAGGGGCAAAAATAAGGGCGGTTGGAAACCGCCCTGAGCGTGTCACAAAAGCTCCACGCTACAAAGGTGGGGTTCGCCGCAGTGTGGCTGCGCCACGCTCCTGCACCCCTCCTTTGGAACCACCCTGCCGCAAAGAAGCATGTTCTCATGCCTGGACGGCACTCGGACCTGCTTTTTTGCTTGCAAGGTATTCCAAGCGTCGGCACATGTCCGCCGATTGGAATGGATTCCGAAACTTTCAGGCGGTTGGAAACCGTCCGAAAATGCTGATGCAAGGAGCTTACAGCTCGATCTCAAAGTCCGGCTCAACACGCTTGGCGGTCTTAACAACATCCTTCAGCACGGCATCGAACTTATCATCATCGACATCCAGAACCATCTTTTGGGCCATAAAGCTGACGGAAGCGCTGTTCACGCCGGGCAGCTTTTTAACGGCATCTTCAATTTTGGCGGCGCAGTTTGCACAATCAACTTCGATTTTGAATTTCTTCTGCATGATAATATCTCCTTTGGTTTTATGATCAATATTTTTTGAAAAATAAGGGGTAACAAGAGTTGGGGGCGTTTTATTCCTCCACATGCTCCATGCCAAGCGCAATCATGCTGCGCACATGATCATCATCCAGGGAATAGAACACCGTTTTTCCGTCCCGCCGGAACTTGACCAGCTTGCTGGCTTTCAGCAGCCGCAGCTGGTGGCTGACGGCGCTTTGGGAAACATCCAGCAGCTGGGCCAAATCGCCTACGCACAGCTCACTCTCAAACAGCGCGTACAGGATCTTGATGCGGGTGGTATCCCCAAACACACGGAACAGCTCCGAAAGGTCATACAGAACCTCGTCGTCCGGCAGATCGCTGCGCAGCCTGGCAACGATATCCGGCTCACCGTGGCAGTCTGGGTCACATACCGGAACATCAGGCAGGGCGCTGGCTAAGCCATCCGGTGCTGTGGCGGGCTGCGGGAACTTTTTGGTATCAGGCATTGGGAGTATCACCTCGGTATCAAACATTTTATCATATGAATGATTGCTCATATGTTGACATTATAATACTGCCAACAGGGGCGTCTTGTCAATAGGGGAAGGCAAAAAATATCGGGAAATTTTTTATGGAAGGAGAGGGGCCGGGGGTG
>ENA-OROS01000710-OROS01000710.1-human-gut-metagenome-genome-assembly--contig:-NODE-710-length-18771-cov-4.777356_pt1 | contig 18771 bp, 17 predicted proteins | sample MGYA00242134_ERZ509059 | MGnify/ENA primary metagenome ERZ509059 (study PRJEB26280, sample SAMEA2338753) | human gut metagenome | biome: human gut; feature: human-associated habitat; material: faeces... | reverse complement strand
CAAAAAATATACGGCGTGCGCGTATACGGCGAGAGTGAGCTTGCGCGGCTTACGCGCGATTTACAGGATTTACAACACGAAACGGAGGAAAACTGACATGTTCAGACCCATGAGAAGGCCGAAAAACGCCATCCCCGACGAGCAGGCGAAAAAGCTCCTGCGCGAGGAGAAGCGCGGCGTCATCGCCATGAACGGCGACGACGGCTACCCCTTCGCCATCCCAGTGGACTATTTCTACGACGAGACGGCGGGGAAAATCTACTTCCACGGCGCGAAGTCCGGCTATAAGGTCGACGCACTGCGCCGCTGCGACAAGGTGTGCTTCACCGTCTACGGCGGCGAGACGATCCGGGAGGAGGCGTGGGCGCCGTACCTCCGGAGCGTCGTGGTGTTCGGCCGGTGCCGCCTGCTGGAGCAGAGCCCGGAGACCATGGCGCTGCTGAAGCGCTTCGCCATGAAGTATTACCCGGAGGAGCAGTTGGCAGACGAGGAGATCCGGCAGGATGGCGCTGCCGCCCAGCTCTTCGAGATCGAGATCCACCACCTCAGCGGAAAAGAAGGGCAGGAGAAGTAAGCATATCCTCCCCGGTATGCAGCTGCCGGAACCGCAAAAGAAAAACAGCACCCGCAGGCCCAATGGGTCTGCGGGTGCTGTTGGTACGGATGTTCATAACCAACCTGAAAACTCTATCAGAACGATCAAGAGTATCAAAGCGCCGCTATCGCTGCCTATAATGATGTATCTCCCTTCGATGAAATTTGTATAGGCAATCAAAAGGCATATTCATCCGGGGTCCCCGACAAAACAAGCGTTTTGTTGGGGAGAGGAGACACAGCACCGTGATCGACGCCTGCCGCTTACGGCGGGCGGAAAGATACAATGCTTGTGTCGACGATATGCCCTTTGATTGCCCCCTCCGCCCGAGGGCGGAGGGGGTGGAAATAGGGTTTTACTTAATAATCACGGATGTGCCGCTTTGCTGTGCGGTGTGTCCCGTACCGACATAGCCAGCGAGGTCGGCAACGTTCATGTTTGTATAGGTTCCGCCGTTGAGAACTGTGGATGTGGCATAGCTCTGAACGAAAAACCCTGCTGTTCCGTCAAAGGTTCCGCCATTCACCGTCATTGCAGCACCGTTGGAAACTGCCTTGAAAGAAGTGGAAGTAAAGGTTCCACCGTTGATTACGGCTGTTCCAAGATAGTCGTTGGAAAGGGCCCAATATCCGGTGGAGGCCACGTTCACATCATTTACGGTCAGATCGCCATATCTGCAATTCTTAATTCCACTGGAATCGGTATCAAGCTCCAAAGCGTTGATTTCCATCACTGCATGCGTAGTAGAAGCACCGGGATCAAAATAATTCCAGCCATTGGTAATAGCAAAGCCATTTCCGTTCTTTAGGACGACCTTACCACCATTGAAGGTCATCTTGCCAAAGTTTTCAACCACATGCCATGTATTTCCATTGGCCCCGTCACGAGAAATGGTTCCGCCCTCGACTACACAGACTGCGTTATCTCCGTTGCGAAGTGCTGCAGTGTTGCCCTTGAGGGAGATGATCTGACCGCTTTTATCTGCGCTTGAATCTTTCAGAGTAAGATGGCCTTTATTCAGAATGGTGTGCGATTCAGCATTCGTTACAGTGCGGCCATTCAAATCCAGGGTTACATCCTTATCCTCAGGGATGACGAAGTTGTTGGTCGTAATGCTGTTCGCCAGCACGATATTGACAGGAGCTGTTGCATTGTTCACGATGGTCTGCAGTTCGTCGCCCGTTGTAACTGCAACAGGATATTCAGCATCTTTGTCGTAGGTCTTGCCGAAGCTGTCGCTCTCCACGGTGTCCTGCGTGGCCACCACGGTGATGGCGATGCCGTCGATGGACTCGTTCATGTACTCGTTGCCGGCAGACTCCTTCATGTGGCCCTTGATGGTGAAGGCATTGCTCTCACCGGCCGCCAGATGCTGCTCAGCGCCCATCGCCACATCGCCGATGGTCCACTCGATGGCCTCGTTCAGTTTGGCGCTGCCGTTGATGCCGGTGATGGTCACCTTGTACTTCAGCGCCAGATTGCCGTTGTTGACGACACGCAGCTCCGGCAGGGTATAGGTGCAGCCCGGCTCCCACAGAACCTGCTCGCCCGCAGCAGCCTTGACGAAGTCCAGCGTCTTGCCCTCGGCGCTGACCCACTTGCCGCTGGCATCCTTCATTTCCAGCGCCACATCCAGGTTACCGGCCTGAATTTTGTTGACACCCGTGCTTGCGGTGTCGGTGAACCATGCGAAGGTAGCGCCTACCAGCATAGCCAGGCACAGAACCATGGCCATGATGCTGCCCAGCAAGGCCCGTTTGGTACTCTTGCGGTTTGTCATAGTATCTTCCTCCTAATTTTTTTGCGTGTGGGGCAATGGGGCGCTGCAAGGAGAATGCGGACTCTCACGTCGGGGCTGCGCCCCTTCTCAGAATGACACGCCCTTTGAACACCCCTTATCGTTTCTTAGAAACGATAAAAAGCTCATGAGCTTTTGGCCGCACACTTGATAACCGTATCATAGCACCGCTCTCTGAAAAGTGCAAGGGGTATTCATCATATTTTGTCATTTTTTACAGGCCTTTTGCCCGTTGTCTGCGGAGGATAGACAGGAAAGAGTTTCTATTTTTCGGAGGGGGACGGGGAGAAATCGCCCCGGAGGGCTTTGTGGAGCCCTCCGGGGCGATAATATCTTGTATTATCGTTACGAGAAATTACAATTCGTATATCTCCGTGAACTTCTTTTCCAGATACGCCACGTACTCCTCCGGACGGAAGGGTCCGCAGACGGACTCGAAGAGGGCCACGGGGTCCTTCATGCAGCCGTACTTCCAGATCTTCTCCTCCAGCCAGCGGTTGATGGCGGTGAGCTTGCCGGAGCGGACGGCGGCCTCCACATCCAGATCCTTCTGCATCTCCAGCAGATACTGTGCGCCGTAGGCGGAGCCGATGGCGTAGGAGGGGAAATAGCCGATGTTGCCGTTGGCCCAGTGGGAATCCTGCAGGACGCCCTCCCGGTCGGAGGGGACATCCACGCCCAAGTACTCCTTATACAGGCGATTCCATGCGGCGGGCAGGTCGTGGGCGGTGATGGTGCCGGCGAACATCTGCTTTTCCAGCTCATAGCGAACCATGATGTGCAGGCAGTAGGTGAGCTCGTCGGCCTCGGTGCGGATCAGAGAGGGCCGGGAGCGGTTCACCATACGGTAGAACTGCTCCTCCGTCACGTCCGCCAGCTGGGCGGGGAAGTGCTCCTTCAGCCACGGCAGCAGGACGGAGCAGAAGGCCCGGCTGCGGCCGATGATGTTCTCGTAGAACCGGGACTGGCTCTCATGGATGCCCATGGAGACGCCGTTTCCAAGGCAGGTGCGGGCCAACTCCCGGCCGGTGTGGAGCTCATAGAGGGCGTGGCCGCCCTCATGGACCACGGAGTACAGGGAAGAGGCCACCTGATCGGCGAAGTAGTGGGTGGTGATGCGGACGTCGTCACGGGAGAAGTTGATGGTGAAGGGGTGCTCCGTCTCGCCGATGATGCAGTGGTCCCGATCGATGTCCATGACATCCATGATGAAGTCGGAGAACCGGCGCTGGATGGCCACGGGATAATCCCGGCGCAGGGGGGCGTCGTCCACCCGGTCGGCGTGGGCGGTGACCTTCTGGATCAGGGGTACCAGCTTCTCCCGCAGGGAGGCGAAGAAGGCGTCGCACTGGGCCACCGTCAGGCCACGCTCAAAGGTGGAGAGCATGGTCTCGTAGGGGTCCTTCTCCGGCTCCCAGTAGCCGGCCATGCGGCGGCTTGCATCGAACATCTGCTGGAGATAGGGCTCGAAGAGGGCGAAGTCGTTCTTCTCCTTGGCCTCATGCCATACGGCGTCGGACTTGGCGGACAGCTCCTGATAGGCCACATATTCCGCCACCGGGACACGGTGGGTGCGGTCGTAGTCACGCCACAGCTCCTCCGCCTTCCGGCGGGTGACGGGGTCCAGCTCCTCACGGTTTTCCATAAGGGTGCGGAGCATCTCCACCGTCTCCGGAGCGGTGGTGAGCTCATAGCCCATGCGGGAGAGTTCACCCAGGGTGCTGCCCCGCAGCTCCGCCGTCCCCTTGGGGGCGGTGGTGGCGCCGTCGTAGTACATGAGCCCGGCGGCGTGGTTCAGGGCAAAGGTGGCTTTCTCATAGCCTTGCAGCTTTTCCAGTGCTTCCTGGATGGTCATTGCGGTTCCTCCTTTTTCGTTGTGGATTCATCGGCGGGCATACGGGCCTCCGCCCAGTCGGACAGCTGCTCCAGAATGGGCAGCAGGCGGCGGCAGTCCTCGGTGGGGGCATACTCCACCCGCACCGGCACCTCCAGATACTCCCGGCGCAGGATCAGTCCGTCCCGCTCCAGCTCCCGCAGGGACGAGGCCAGCACGGTGTTGCTGATACCAGCCAGCTTGCCCCGCAGGGCATTGTACCGGATGGTCCCGGCGTTGGTGACGGAGCACAGGATCTGCACCTTCCACTTGCCGCCGATGAGGGACATGGCGTAGTGCAGGGGGCATTTCTCCATACAGGGGCAGTCATAATGGGACACGGTCAGTTCCTCCTTACCTGCTCAGCTTTATCTGCGCTCTTGCGCTTCGGGGAGAATGTGTTATCATTATAGCAGGTAGCAAAATCGGAGTAAATAACTAAAAAGGAGAAAATCACCACTATGAACATCTATTTGCAGGGACTGACCATGGGACTGGCATATGTGGCCCCCATTGGCTTGCAGAATCTGTTTGTCATCAACAGCGCCCTGACCCAGAGGCGCAGCCGGGTCTATCTGACGGCGCTGATCGTGATCCTGTGGGACGTCTCGCTGGGTGTCTCCTGCTTTTTAGGGGCAGGCGCCTTAATGCAGGCTGTGCCGTGGTTGCAGAAGGTCATTCTGGGGCTGGGCAGTCTCATCGTCATCTGGATCGGTATCGGGCTGCTGCGGTCCAGGGCATCGCTGGAGGGCGGCAAGGATGTGAACGTGCCGGTGTGGAAGCTCTTCACCACCGCCTTCGTGGTGACGTGGTTCAATCCGCAGGCCATCATCGACGGCACCATGATGCTGGGGGCCTTCCGGGCCAGCCTGCCCGCCGGGGGCGATCTGCCCTTTATCTGCGGCTTCGGCAGTGCGTCGGTGATCTGGTTTCTGACGCTCTCCACCATTGTGTCGCTGCTGGGCAGCAAATTCAACGAGAAGCTGCTGAACATCATCAATAAGGTGTGCGGCGGTGTGATCATTTTCTATGGCTGCAAGCTCATCTGGAACTTCGTGCAGCTGATGGGCTGGGTGAAGTAAAATCGAAACAGCAAAAGAGGCTGGGTGAATACCCAGCCTCTTTTGCATTGAGGAGTATGGAAAAGATAGGAAGATATCAGAACAGAAGGCCCCAGGCCAGGAAGCCCAGGCAGGCTACCAGACCCACGAACAGCAGGACCACCACCAGATAGCCCATGATGTCACGGGCAGACAGCTTGGCGATACCCAGAGCGGGCAGCGCCCAGAAGGGCTGGATCATGTTGGTCCACTGGTCGCCCCAAGCGATGGCCATAGCGGTACGGCCGGCGCCGATGTCCAGCTCTGCACCGGCGGGCATCATGATGGGACCCTGCACGGCCCACTGGCCGCCGCCGGAGGGAACGAAGAAGTTCACGATACCGGCTGCCAGGAAGGACAGCATGGGGAAGGTGACGTTGTTGGAGATGTTCACGAAGAACTGGGAGATGACGCCTGCCAGAGACACACCGGCCTCATTCTGCACCACCATCATACCCATGATACCGGCATAGAAGGGGAACTGCAGCAGCACACCGGAGGCGCTGCCGGCGGCTTCCGCCACAGCGTCCACATAGCGGCGCAGGTCGCCGTGGAGCAGGATACCGAGGAACATGAAGATCATGTTCACGATGTTCAGGCCCAGCGTAAAGCCGTTGGTGATGAAGTAGTAGATGATATACACCAGAAAGGCCAGGCACAGGATGCCCCACAGGATCTTGGAATGCTCCAGCTTCTCAGCGGGGGTGTTGATCTCGTAGGTCTTATCCTCGTCCTCCACCAGCAGGGTGGGATCGATGGTGACGGCACGCTCCCGGTCAGGGTGCATGGCGTAGTTGATGAAGGGCATGGCCAGCAGCACCACGGCGCACATGATGATGTTCATGGGGTGGAAGACGGTCTCGGTGATGGCGGCCTGATAGGTGACCTCACCGAACTTGGCGCCGGTGACCAGCGTCAGGGGAATGGAGCCGGAGAGACCGGCGTGCCAGATGACGAAGCCGGAATAGGCGGAGGCGATCAGCAAGGGATAGTCCACGGTGGGGACCCGCTTGGCCACCTCCTTGGCCAGCAGCGCACCGGCCACCAGGCCGAAGCCCCAGTTGAGCCAGCAGCACACGGTGGAGACCATGGTGGTGATGACGATGGCCTGCATATTATTGTGGCACAGACCAGCGGCCTTCCGCAGCACCTTCTTACAGGGCTTGGCGGAAGCCATGGCGGAACCCAGCACCAGCACCAGAGCCATCTGCATGGAAAAGGCCAGCAGACCCCAGAAGCCGTCGGAATTGCCCCATGCAGCCAGCACCTTGATGGGACCCATGCCGGTGGCGAACATGGCTGCCACATAGACCACGAAGGTCAGGATGACGGCAAACAGGAATGCATCCGGCAGCCAGCGGTTCACAACACGCACGCAAGCGTTGGTGAATCTCTTGAACATACTTTTTCTCCTTACATCTTGAATGCCGCCCGTGGCGGAACAACACACACATCGGATGTTGATATTATTCTATCTCTGTAATAAAAAAATTGCAACCGTAAAGTTGACTAAAGTTTAACAATCAAAAAACTTATCTCGTCGTATATATTAACTATTATTTAACAAAGTTCGTCCGTTTATGCTGCTTGTAGTCCTGTATTGTAGAATGATTCTGCAGACTTTTTCGTGGAACCTGCGCAGAGCAGCGGAGTGTCTTTCAAGTCACGTGGGCAAATGGTACAATTTGGCAGTTTTTTCGGGTGTGATACAAAATCCTCACGGAGCGGAGGTACTTCGGCAGGCAGGGTGCGAAAATTTTCTCACGATGGTTTTTTCCAGCCCTTCGGGGATAAAAAGGGCACCGGGTGATCTGAACTGCACCCCATTTGTTGGACAGTATACAATTACATTTTATATAATTATTCTAACCATCACACATCCGGCGAACACAGCATAGAGACAAAGGCTTTGCGCAGCTTCGATTGCAGTCACATAACTTGGGCGGGCAGCTTTACCGATGTATACGGTGTGACGCTGGACTATCTCATGTGCAGGACGGATTCTTAAGCATCCGGATATGCAAAACAGGCGGCCCCCATCAGCATAAGGGGCCGCCTGTTTTTTGCGGTGAGCGCTATATCGTATTTTTCATCCGATACCGGGGTGTGTCTGCGGACCAGAACGAGTCCACGGTTCGGCAAAATATAGACGCACAGACACTTGTGGACGCTGTTACTAACACGTTACTAACAAATAAGAAATGAGCAAAAAAAAGAAAAGTCCCGGAACCGTAGTGATTCCGGGACTTTGACGTGTGGTGCACGGTACAGGACTCGAATTGACCCGGCGCCATGTCACCCTGGGTCGTCCGGTATCGAAAAGTGCCGCAAGCAAAACCTCAATCGAGGTGGTTCGTGTTAGGCAGCGTTAAATCGGATTACCCAAGTTTATTGCCATAAGGCTAAAAATAAGGCTAAATTTTAAGGCCGCGCGGAATGTACCGATTTGAGACATACTTGTTTCCCGCGATCAGGTAATAAGTCAATCGACCGCCCCGTTCTCCCAACACGCCCACGCTTGCCAAAACCGTGGAATTCGCTTATAATAGGAATAATCCTTGACGAAAAGGGGGCGTGAGCCATGTACAACCCGCAGCTTGAGACTTTTCTGCACGTGGCGGACGCAGGGAGCTTCAATAAGGCGGCGGAGGAGAGCTTCATCACGCCCACGGCGGTCATCAAGCAGATCAATTCGCTGGAGGAATCCCTTGGCGTCAGGCTTTTTGACCGCAGCCACCGGGGGCTGACATTGACAAAAGCTGGGCGCTCCATGTATCAGGACGCCAGATACATCATCCAATATTGCCGCGACTCTGTGACGCGGGCGAAGAACGCCATGCAGGAGGACGAAAACATCATCCGCATCGGCTCGTCCCCCATGACGCCCGCACAGCTTTTGATGGATCTCTGGTCGAGAGTGCAAGCATTGCACCCCGATATTAAATTCCAGATCGTGCCCTTTGAGAACACGCCGGAAAATGCGCGGGAAATTCTTGCCAATCTCGGCAAAAACATTGATATTGTAGGCGGTATTTTTGATGAGACCATGCTGCACCTGCGGGGCTGTGCCGGGTTGGAGCTGACGCGGGGGCGCTTCTGCTGTGCAGTCTCCATCCACCACCGGCTGGCGGGCAAAGACAAGCTGCAAGTTTCTGACCTCTATGGGGAGAATCTGCTGCTGATGCACCGTGGCTGGAGCCACTATGTCGATCAGCTTCGGGACGATCTGTGGCAGCACCACCCGCAAATTCACATTGTGGATTTTGATTTTTACAGCATGGACGTGTTCAACCGCTGCGAGAACACCAACGATGTGCTGCTGGCGATTCCCGGCTGGGCGAATGTCCATCCGCTACTAAAGGTCATTCCTGTCGAATGGGAACACAACATCCCCTACGGCATCCTCCATTCCCCGGAGCCGACGCCTACGGTACGGCGGTTTCTGGATGCGGCGAAGGCCGTCAGAAAAGAACTGTACGGCTGATTATAACCCAAAGGTATATACTGATGAACAAAGCGAGACTTCCTCGGAAGTCTCGCTTTTCTTATAATAGGGGCAGAAAAAGCGAAAGGAGCTCCTGATATGAACAACTTCATTTTTGAGGACAAGACGAAGGTGTATTTCGGCAAGGGCGGCGTCAAGGAGTATCTTGGCTGTCTGCTGGGGAACTACGGCGAAACCGTCATGCTGGCCTACGGCGGCGGCTCGATCAAGCGCAACGGTGTGTACGATGAGATCATGGGCATCCTGAATGCCGCAGGCAAGCGTATCGTAGAGTTCGACCGCATCATGTCGAACCCCACCTATGCCAAGGCGCAGGAGGGCGCGAAGCTGGCGCGGGAAAATCACGTCGATCTGATTCTCGCCGTGGGCGGCGGCAGCGTTTCCGACTGCTGCAAGGTCATCTCCGCACAGGCGAAGCTGGACGAGGACATCTGGGAGATGCAGTACACGAAGCACACGCTGCCGACCAAGTTTATTCCCCTCGGCACGATTGTCACGGTGTTCGGTACCGGCAGCGAGATGAACAACGGGGCCGTCATCACCCACGAGGGAAAGAAGATCAAGGGCGCTCTTTGGGGCGCGCAGGCGGAGTTTGCGTTCCTTGACCCCGGCTACACGCTGTCCGTTCCCATGAAGCAGGTTATTTCCGGTGCCTTTGATACCCTGAGCCACGCCATGGAAACCTACTTCGGCAAGCCGGATGAAAACAACCTGTCCGACGATATTAACGAAGCCGTCATGCGCAGCGTCATCCGCAACATCCGCATGCTGCTGACCGACCCGGAGAATTACGATGCCCGCAGTGAGCTGGCGTGGGCGTCCGCGATGGCAGAGAACGGCGTTCTGAAGATCGGAAAAGTCACGGACTTCCAGTGCCACATGATCGAGCATCAGTTGGGTGCCTACACCAACTGCAACCACGGTGCGGGGCTGGCGGTCATTCACCCGGTTTTGTACCGCCATATCTGCAAGCCCGGCGCGGCGCGGTTTGCACGGTTTGCGCAGAATGTCTGGGGTGTCGCACCCAAGGGCGGCATTGAGGAGACGGCTGCTGCCGGTATCGACGCGCTGGCTGCGTTCATCAAGGAAATTGGTCTGCCGACCAGCTTTGCAGAGCTGGGTATCCCCGATGACACCGATTTTCGCGCCATCGCGGATTCCACCGTTCTCACCCCCGGCTGCTGCAAGAAGCTGAGCCATGACGAGATTTACGAAATTTTGAAGGAGTGCAGGTGACCATGAAGAAAATCACAGCAGGCAGAGATATGCTTGGTGAATTTGCGCCGAAGTTCGCACAGCTCAATGATGATGTTCTTTTCGGTGAGGTTTGGAGCCGGGAAAGCGAGCTTTCCGCACGCGACCGTTCCCTCATCACCGTGACAGCGCTGATGGCGCAGGGGCTGACGGATACTTCCTTCGGACATCATCTGGCAATGGCCAAGGAAAACGGAATTACCCGCAGCGAAATTGCGGAGATCCTGACACACGCCGCATTTTATGCGGGTTGGCCGAAGGCATGGGCAGCATTCCGCATGGCAAAGGACATCTGGGCAGACGAGGAAAGCGCCGACGAAAAGCAGCGTCATCAAAACAGTATGATATTTCCCATTGGAGCGCCCAATGACGGTTTCGCACAGTATTTCAGCGGGCAGAGCTATCTTGCGCCGGTTTCCACGGAGCAGGTCAAAATCTTCAATGTGACCTTTGAACCCGGCTGCCGCAACAACTGGCACATCCACGAGGCGGACAAAGGCGGCGGACAGATCCTTATCTGCGTGGCCGGGCGCGGTTACTATCAGGAATGGGGCAAAGAGCCGCAGGAGCTGCACCCCGGCGATGTGATCAACATTATGCCCGGTGTCAAGCACTGGCACGGCGCTGCGCCGGACAGCTGGTTTTCCCATCTGGCGGTGGAAGTACCCGGAGAAAACTGCCGCAGCCGGTGGTGTGAACCGGTGAGCGAAGAAGAATATCGAAAGCTGAAATGAGGAGCATTGTTATGAGCATTTTATTTATCAACGGCAGCCCCAACAAAAATGGAAACACCGCCAAGCTGGCGGCGGAGCTGCTGAAAGGCCACGAGTATAAGACCCTGAACCTTACGGACTACACCATCGGTGCATACGGCCAGAACCTCCCCGGCGATGGGCTGGATGCTGTCATTGGTGCCATGAAGCAGGCGGACATCGTCGTCATCGGCTCACCTCTGTACTGGCACAACATCTGCGGCAGCGTGCGCAACGTGCTGGATCGTTTCTACGGCAAGGTGGAGGACGGCGAACTGTCCGGACGCAAACTGTATTTTGTGTTTCAGGGCGCTGCCCCGGAACAGTGGATGCTGGAGGCGGGAGAGTACACCATGAAGCGTTTTGCCGCTCTCTACGGTATGACCTACGGCGGCATGGCAGCCAGCAAGGCCGATGCCGCCAAGCTGAACAAGAGCCTGTGAGATAGAAAATACAAAAACAACAGAAAGGATGACACGACCATGAAAAAACTGACTGCTTTACTTTTGAGCCTTGCGATGGTTTTCAGCCTCGCTGCCTGCGGCAATACGGCCAACACCCCGGCGGACACATCTAAAGATGACGCCCAGACGCCCGCTGTTTCCCCTGTTGAAAAGCCCGACGACACCAATACTCCTGATGATGCCGAGACCCCCGATGACGCGAATACCCCGGCGGATACCACGGGGGAGCAGCCTCAGACCGGCAAGACGCTGGTGGTCTATTTCTCCGCCAGCGGCAACACCGCGCGGGTGGCCAAGGACATCGCTGCCGCCACGGGCGCAGACCTCTTTGAGATCGTCCCCACGCAGGTATATACCAGCGACGACCTGAACTGGACGAATGCCAACAGCCGCGTCAGTCGTGAGCACGACGATGAATCCCTGCGGAACGTGCCCCTGACCTCCACCACCGTGGCGGACTGGAGCGGCTACGACACCGTGTTCATCGGCTACCCCATCTGGTGGGGCATCGCCGCATGGCCTGTCAACAGCTTCGTGACCGACAACGACTTCACTGGCAAGACCGTGATCCCCTTCGCCACCTCGTCTTCCTCCGGCATGGGTCAGAGCGGCACCCTGCTGGCCAATATGGCGGGCACCGGCGACTGGCAGGAGGGCCACCGCTTCTCCTCCGGCGCTTCTACCTCTGACGTGGAGAGCTGGGTCAACGGTCTGGGCCTGTAACAGAAAGGAGCATCTATCATGGAATACACAACTCTCAATAACGGCGTGAAAATGCCTATGGCCGGTATCGGTACGTTTCTTCTGACCCCGGACGAGGCGGAGGCATCCTGTGTCAGCGCTTTGCAGAACGGCTATCGCCTGATCGACACCGCCAACGCCTATGTGAATGAAAAGGCCGTTGGCCGCGCCATGAAGAAGTCCGGCTTGCAGCGGGAGGAGATTTTCCTCGAAACCAAGCTGTGGCCCAGCTTCTATGAACAGCCCGACGCAGTGGACAGGACCCTTGCCCGTCTGGACACCCCCTGCATTGACCTGCTGCTGATCCACCAGCCCGCAGGGAACTACATCGCGGGCTACCGCCAGATGGAAAAGGCGTACAAGGAGGGCAAGGCGCGCGCCATCGGCCTGTCCAACTTCAAGAAGGAGCAGATCGAGGAGATCCTCTCCCTCTGTGAAGTAAAGCCTACCGTCTTGCAGACCGAGCTGCATCCCTATCATCAGGAGTCGGAGCTAAAGGCGTTTCTGAAAGAGAATGGCATCGTGCCGCAGGCGTGGTATCCGCTGGGTCACGGCGACAAGGCGCTGCTGGAGGAGCCGCTGTTCGCTCAGCTTGGCAAGAAGTACGGCAAGTCCGCACCGCAGGTCATTCTTCGCTGGCACATTCAGAGCGGCAACATTGTTATCCCCGGCTCCAAGAACCCGGAGCATATCAAGGCCAACTTTGATCTGTTTGATTTTGCCCTGACAGGTGAGGAAATGGCGCAGATTACCGCCCTCAACAAGAATGTGCGCTACTACACCAGCACCCCGGAAATGCTCAAAAAGTACGCAGAAATGGTTCCGCCGGTGGACGAGCAGAAATGAGACGGTTTCTTGCGTTCTGGCTAGCGGTGTCGCTGCTGGTTCTCGCGGGGTGCGGAACCAGAGAAGCGGAACCGTCCCAGCCGGAGCCGCCTGCCGTTACGGCACCGGACATAGACACGCCGACCACATCACCGAACGAGCCTGCTGAGAACACGCCGCCCGCCGAAACGTCGACGCCGGTGCAGACTGGCCTGTTTGCAGAGCAAATCTTCTCCGGCGCGGACGGTGACATCCATTACAGCTATTATCTGCCAGACAGTTACGATGGCAGCCGCAAGTTTCCGATGATGGTCGTTATGCCGGGCTATAACATGATGTGGTTCGGTGAAGATTCTTCCGGCAGCAATCTGAATTGGAGTGGCTTTACCGCATGGACGAAGCTGGACACGGAGATAATCGTGGTCTCCGCTCAACTGACGGACTGGGGCGAAAAATCCGCCCGGCAGGCCATTGAGTTGACGGAATACTTTATCAGCCATTTTGCTGTGGATACCAGCCGTGTCTACGCCGCCGGATACTCCGCGGGCGGCGAAACCATGTCCCGTGCGGTGTCCATGCATCCTGACCTGTATGCGGCCTATCTCCACGGTGCTTCTCAGTGGGATGGCAGCTATGCACCCATTGCGGAGAATAGTGTGGCAATCTATATCTACATGGCCGACGGCGACGAGTATTACGGCAGCGCCAAGGCCCGCTCGGCCTATGAAAACCTCCATACGGCCTACGAGGCCGCCGGTTGGAGAGACGCGGACATTGACCGTGTGCTGCGGATCGAGACACCCGATAATGCCTTCTTCAACGCCAAGGGTATCTACAACTACCACGGCGGCGCTAATGTGGTCTTTGACGATCCGGATAACCTGAACTGGGTGATCTCCCACAGCAAAGGATGACAGTATGAAACCAGTCATGAAAGTGAAAATCAGCATCGACGCGGCCATGACGCTGGCGCTGCTGCTTCTGATGGCCTACGGCCTTGTGGGCGAAGCGGCCCACGAGTGGCTGGGGATGGGGATGTTTGCCCTTTTCCTCCTGCATCATCTCCTGAACCGGCGGTGGATCAGAGCGGTGCCGCAGGGGCGCTATGCGCCCCCGCGGATGGTGCAGACGGCACTCATCGGGCTGATCTTTCTGTGTATGGTCGGTTCTATGGTCAGCGGTATCGTGCTGTCCCGCCATGTGTTTGCGTTTCTCCCCAGGCACGGCGGTTATGAATTGGCCGGAAAGCTGCATATTCTCTGCGCCTTTTGGGGCTTCGTGCTGATGAGCCTGCACCTCGGAATGCACTGGAACATGGTGCTGACCATGATGCGGAAGCATTTGACACCCTTCAAGCCCCGCACATGGTGCCTGCGGCTGCCGGCTTATCTCTGGGCGGCCTACGGTGCGGTAGCCTTCGTCTGGCGGGACGTGTGGCGCTATCTGCTGCTGAAAAGCCACTTTGTGTTCTTCGACTACACCGAGCCGCTGGTACGCTTTCTGCTGGACTATCTGGCGGTAATGAGCCTGTTCGTACTGGCGGGCTACTGGCTGGCAAGAGCACTCAGGCCAAAAGGCCAATGAACCATCTTTCCCGATGAAATCCGGTTTTCCTCTCCCTCTTTCTATAAGCAAAGTTCCGGTATGCAGCGTAGGCCGCATACCGGGACTTTGCTTTGTCAAATCTAATAATATTGTGTATTTAGGAATTGACAACTACAATATATTGTGGTATATAAGAACTATTCAGTTATTTGTGCACCATTTGCAGGTCTATTATCTGCATCGCACACGTTGTTAAGTTTGTACTTGAGGAGCACCATGCTCCCGTTTGAGATCAGGGTCACTGCGCCCATTTGATTCAATGACTATGCTGCGAGAAGTTTTCTTGCGGCATTTTCCACCTGTACATTTCTCTGCCGCCGTACTACACTGAACGTGTACTTAAGGCATCAAGCATTTAGGTCGGAGCAGAGCAGGCACGGGTGGAAAGCATTATCAACAGCTTTTCGCTCTGACTAAGAACTCGAAGTATGTCAAAATGACCCCTCCGGAAAAACCGGGCGGTCATCAGAATTGAACAATACTGCAAACGCAGGAAGGATCGTATGAAGCCGAAACGGCAGGAAGATTCTTCCTGCGTTTTTGCTTACTATTTTTGTCGCGGCACTTGCCACCGCCGCGATACCGCAGGAAAAGAAAGCGCGCCGAAGTCGCTTCGGCGCAGATCAGGAAAAAGGAGCTTTGTAAAAGCCGTCAGGACGATACGGCAGGAAAATCGTCAAGGGAGAGGCAAGCTCCCGTCCTGTATGCCGCAGTCAGAGTGCGGCGCCGGTCATACGGGGTATCGCGCATTCCTCGATCCGTCACCGGGCGGATCACAGGATACCGGCGGAGCCTTCCGCAGCCGAGTTCAGCGGCCTGGTGTCCGCCACCGCTCCACCGGAGCAGGGCATCTTTGCCCCATGTGGCAGCGTACTGACCTGGCACAAGTAAAGAGAGACAGACATACGGGCAGACCTCGAAAAGCACGCAGCACCAAGGCTTTCCGCCTGCGGAAGTCTATCAGTTTTGCGGAGATACGCCGGAAACGGCTCTCTCTGCCAACGGGTGAAGTGCGCCCATCTGAACATAACTACGATTACAAGGAGATTTCTTTATATGACCACAAAAGGCATTTACCACACCCTCGTTACCCAGTTGGACAAGCTGGCTCGCCACAACCGACAGGGCAGCTTTCGCACGAAGGATCGCTACTATGAGGCGGTCAAGCGCTTCTGCGCCTACCTCGCCGCCCACTACCACCTGCAAAAGCTGGAGAACGTCAGCGGCAAGCATCTGGTGAGCTATGTCCTCTATTTGCAGGCGCAGGGCAAGTCCGCCAGCACCGTCAAAACCGACCTCTCCGCCATTCGCTTTTTCCATGACAAGATGTCTCAGCCCCGCTACACGCTGCCGGGTAATGAAGAACTGGGCGTCGCCTTGGAACGCCGCCACTTCGGGCAGCAGGATCGCACATGGACGAACCCGGAGTTCGGCAAGCTGATTGGCCGCGCCATGGCGGAGGAGCGGGAGGACTACATCCTCGCCCTGTATTTGGCTCGCTATGCCGGTCTGCGCATCCACGAGTGTTTCCGTATGGACACCGCTGCGGCGGAGCGTGCGCTGCGTGAAAACGCCCTCACCGTGAAAGGCAAGGGCGGCAAGGTGCGTATCGTCCCCATCGAGGACGACCGCATTACGATGATGCTGCAACGGCTGCTGGAGAAAGCGGAACGCGGCCACAAGCTGCTGGTGCCGGACGGCGTACCCACCGACCGGGCTATCAGCGGCATGCAGCAGTTCATCCTCCGCTACCGTGACACTATCTGTGACTCCACCGCACCGAACAGACGCATTACCTTTCATGGACTGCGCCATACCTACGCCGCTGAAAAGTACACTTCCCTCGTCGATGGCGGCATGACGCCGTTGGACGCCCATTTCACCGTTTCGCGCCTGCTGGGGCACGAGCGGCCCGATGTGACGAACATCTATCTGGCGTCCGTGAAAGGAGGTTCTGCCCGTGGAGAATAAGTACCGTGATCTGCACGACCTCCCCATGACACTGCGGGTGGAGGACTTGATGCCCCTCCTCGGCATTGGCCGCAACACCGCCTACGAGCTGATCCGCAGCGGCCAGATACGAAGCGTCCGTATCGGTAGGCAGATTCGTATTCCAAGAGAGGCACTGTTGGAGTTTCTACGGAAGTAAATCTCTTCGTCACAGAAATAAAACTTGCACAACAGCCGCGCGGGATATATCATGGAGGTGGTACATTCCGCGCGGCGGAAAGGAGCGTATATGCCGCGTACAAAAACAGGGAAAGGAGCCGGCGGCGCCGGTTCTATCCGGAAAATCACAACAACAAGGAACGGAAAGACCTACACCTACTGGCAGGGCCGCTATACAGAGGGTTTCGACCCTGGCACAGGCAAGCAGATCCAGCGCAGCATCACCGGAAAGACGCAGAAGGAAGTGGCACAGAAGCTGCGCCAGATCACGGCGTCGCTGGATGATGGCACCTGCAAAGCACCCTGCAAGCTGACGGTTGGAGAATGGCTGGACATCTGGACACAGGACTATCTCGGCGGTGTGAAAACGTCTACGGCGTATCTTTATAAGAAGAATGTGGAGTTATATATTGTGCCGCATCTGGGGAGCATCAAGCTGGAAGCCCTAAACACCCACACAGTACAACACTTTTACAATCAGCTTGTTTCTCCGACCGACCCGGCAGTCAATCCTCTTTCGGCAAAGACGGTGAAGAACATTCACGGTGTTTTTCATAAGGCCATGCAGCAAGCGGTGCTGATCGGTTATCTGTGCGTCAATCCGACGGATGCCTGTACACTTCCCCGTGTTATCAAAAAAGAAATGCACCCGCTGGAGGAGGATCAGGTTTCTGCATTTCTGAAAGAAGTACAGGGAAATCCCCACGAATACCTTTATAAAATCGCGCTGTTTACTGGGCTGTGCGAGGGTGAAATACTTGGGTTAGGCTGGGAGCATATTGACCTTGAAAACGGAATTCTGACAGTGAAACGCCAACTCCGCAAAGAGCAGAAAAAGGGCGGACAATATTACTTCTCTCCGCCGAAGAATACCCGTACCCGCTGCCTCTCTCTGGCTCCCTCGGTGGTGTTTCTGTTTCGCTTGCAGAAGCTGAAACAAAACGGTATGAGGCTGGAAGCGGGCGATGCCTGGCAGGAGAATGGTCTTGTCTTCTCCAATCAAACCGGCGGCTATTTATCCTATCGCACGGTGTATGACTGCTTCAAGCGCATTGTGAAAAAAATAGACTCTCAAGCTACCCGCTTTCACGACCTGCGCCACACATACGCAGTTGCCTGTATCAAAAGTGGTGACGACATTAAAACCGTGCAGGAAAATCTCGGCCATGCCACCGCTGCTTTCACATTGGACGTGTATGGCCATGTGACGAAGCAAATGAAGCAGGACAGTGCCCTACGGATGGAGCAGTTTATCCAGTCCGTTTCTATCGGGTGACTTCATAAGGCTAAAAATAAGGCTAAATCCACTTTTGGGCAAAGAAAAAACCCTTGAAACCAAGTGGTTTCAAGGGTTTCGCATGGTGCACGGTACAGGACTCGAACCTGTGACCCCATGCACGTCAAGCATGTGCTCTACCAGCTGAGCTAACCGTGCGAACAAAGGTATTTTACCGGAAAGTCCCCCGTTTGTCAACACTTTTCTTGCCAATCTGAAAAGTTTTTGTTATACTGCTGTCAAAGAACATCGCAGGCACACAAGGAGGAACACTTCATGGAGAAAATCGCACTGGTCACGGGCTCCTCCCGTGGCATCGGCCGGGCCGTGGCCACGGAACTGGCCCGGCAGGGCTGGGCCGTATGTATCAACTATCGGGAGAGGGAGGACTGCGCCCGGTCACTGGTGGAACAGCTCACCGGGGAGGGCTGCCGGGTGATGGCGGTGCAGGCGGATGTGGCCTGCCGGGAACAGGTGAATACTATGGTCCGGCAGGTGGAGGATGCCTTCGGCCCGGTAGCGCTGCTGGTGAACAACGCCGGTGTGGCGGGACAGGCCCTATTTCAGGACATCACCGATGAGCTGTGGCACCGCTACTTCTCCGTCAACGTAGACGGCGCCTACCATGCCATTCAGGCAGTGCTGCCTGCCATGCTGCACCACCACAAGGGGTGCATCATCAACACCTCCTCCATCTGGGGACTGCGGGGCGCCAGCTGCGAGGTCACCTACTCCTGCACCAAGGCGGCCCTCATCGGCCTGACCCGGTCTCTGGCGGCAGAGCTGGCCCCCACCCACATCCGGGTGAACTGCG
>ENA-OROS01000700-OROS01000700.1-human-gut-metagenome-genome-assembly--contig:-NODE-700-length-18956-cov-22.451299_pt1 | contig 18956 bp, 25 predicted proteins | sample MGYA00242134_ERZ509059 | MGnify/ENA primary metagenome ERZ509059 (study PRJEB26280, sample SAMEA2338753) | human gut metagenome | biome: human gut; feature: human-associated habitat; material: faeces... | reverse complement strand
AGAGCGTCGCAACTCTCCGCTCCGTTATATTCCAGCGCACTGCTGCCTCTCTTACTGAGATCATTTCAGCCATAGGGGATACCTCCACGCATAAAATCACAAGTACATTATACCCAAGCAAAAGAATAATGTCAACAGAGCTCAGAACAATGCCATTGCAAAGCAGCATTATTCTTTTTCTGCATACAAAACAGGTGGAGGCCATCGCCATGCGCCTGCCCCTAAATGTCCACAAGATGATCGTACAACGTCCCAGTATTCAGCAGGTTATCATACAATACCCGGTGGTGCTCCTTCAGAAAGGTTCGCCGCCGCTGGCCGTAAACGCCGAAGGGGCGTCTCCTGTTTTTTCCTTATAGAGAAGCAATCTCTCCCTGCTGTTTCACCTTCTGTTTTTCCTGTTCCTGCGGCTGACGCGCGGCCATCTGCACCGCTTCATCCTCGACCTGCTCCAGCTCTTTCCGATTACTCGCCGTTTCCATCGCATCCTCAACCGAAACCCGTCCATCCAAAACGTGCGGCAATGCATCGGGAATAACCTTGCGCGTCCAATATCGGATGCGCTTCAGCTCCGTCAATTCGCTTTTGACTTCTTCGAGTTTAGAAAGAAGGACTTCGCACTCCGATTCAAGCTGTGCACGTTCGGCTTTCAGCGCCATGCGCTGCTCCTTGTCGATAGGAGAAGCAAGCCCAAGCGACTTGATGAGCTTTTCGCACAGCCAAACAGCTTTTTGCAGACGGCTCAATGCTTCGCCGTGTTCAGCCTTAAATTTTTCACGCTTGCCGTGCCAATGGATGCTTTCGTATTCCTGCTGGAGCGGCTTTAATTCCTTGATTGTCTGGATTGCCGTAAATAGCGCGTCGATGTCGCGGATCCTGCGTGCCTTCACCGCTGCTTCTGCTTTGATTTTAGAAAATGTTTGCCGCGTTGCTTGGATGCGTTGCCCCAACTGACCAACCGTATAAATCTCATGACTGGTGAGAAAAGAAACCGCTTGGAATCCGTCCTTAATGTCATGGACAGCGCCTTTTTCCTGCGCGTAGCGGCCCCACCCTTCGCGCTCGTTTTTTCGCATATCCAAATAAGCGATAAGCACATCGCTCAACGGATAATCATCAGGATTTTCTATGATTTGCTGACGGCTGATTGCATTGCGCAAGTTATCCAGCCATGCGCCGATAGCATGAACGGTTTTTTGCAACGAGGCCAGCAGTGCATTCAGGCTAATGATCTTTCGGTTCTCATCGCCGTGTTTACTAGAAATGCCTTTACGTTCCAACGCAGAAGCGGTTGGGCCAAGATGCTTTTGTGGCAGACGATCTTCAATTCCCTGCCGTTCAAGGGAGCGCATATCGACACGTTCCATCCGTCCGGCTGCTTCGAGCGCTGCGTTTTGTGCTGCTGCCCAATCTTGCCGCCAGATTTCGCCGTACTTTTGTTCGTTCCAGTCAACGGTATTGACCTTGATACGTTTCCAACCTCCATTTGGGGTACGGATGCGGTTCCCGCTTTCATCGAGCGCGTAAATATTCTTTGATTTGGGCAGCCACTTTCCGTTCCCATCCATTGCGCGAAGCGTCAGCATGATGTGAACGTGCGGATTGCCATCGCCCTTATCGTGATAAAAGAAATTGCAGACCATGCCCTTGTCTACAAACTCCCTTTGGCAGTAATTGCGGACAAGGGCGAGGTTCTGCTCATAGGTCAGTTCACGCGGCAAGGCAAAGAGCATCGAGCGCGCTGTCTGTGCATTAACGCTTGTCTCTGCTGCGTCCACTGCGTTCCAGAGTGTCTGCGGGTCGGCATATGCTTTCGGCACGTTGGTCGGCAGCATGACTTCGACGAACTTCACACGCGCCGGACTGCTGTGCGGATATTTCCAGCAGCACTCATATTCGGAATATTTCTTTTCGCCAGAGTAATACGCACATGAAGCCATACAGGATTGGCCTTTCCCGCGACTGATAATCTTGAAACTCCCTGTCGGGCAGGGCATGAATTCACCTCCGTTTCATGGTACAAAGCGCCACTATGGGGTAGCCGATGCCATCGGCGCAGGGGCTTGTCCCTGTTGATGCCAAGGGCATCGAGCTCCCCGCAGGGGCCTTCGGAGAACGCACGGCGCATCGAAGATGCGTATAAGTGCGCCCTCACGGGGGGGCGTTGCTTGCGCTGCTCTCCGCGTTCTCCTCGTCTGCGCTAGGGCGACTCGCGCTTTGTAGGGACGGTTTCGGCATCCGTTGGACAGCCGCTTCGATCAGCTCTTTGGGGCTTTGCGAGATTTCTCCGCGGCGGCTGGCGGTCATCTGCTCCACCAGCAAACGTACACGGGGAGATGAAAAAAAGTAATCAATCAGCAGGAATACATCTTCATCCGTCAGCAGTTCGGGTGCTGGCAGGTAATGCTCCAAATGCCCGCCGCGTTCGCACAGACGGTGCGTCCGCTCTTTGCTGCGCTGTATGGAGATTTTGTGTTTTGCTGCTTTGAGCTGCTGTTCCGCTTTCCGTTTTTGCGCTTCGGCCTTTTGCTGTGCCGCAAGCAATTTTTCAATTCGTTCAGATGCCATGAAGCATTCCTCCTCAGAATAGAATCGTGCCGTTTTGCTTTTTCGGTTCACGCTGCATGTTCGGCAGGCGGTTCTTCCTGCATTGCAGAAGCGTTCATCTGCAACGCACCGCTGCGAATCAGTTCCAGCAACTTGTCCTCATAGGTGACAGCAACATCATTGTTGCAGTATGCATGAACGGTGAAATTTGTGTTGCCAATTCGCTGGGTAAAGGTAAACGTGGGCATACGATTTTCAGTCATAGGAGCTCCTTTCCAGTCAATGCAAAAAGCGATGCACCCAGCATCATAGCGGGGCATCGCTTTTACACCTGTTCAGTTTTCTGATTCAGATTTGGGATTCGTTTTTAAGCTGTGCGCTCAGCTTTTCCTGACGCTTTTGCGCACGTTTATTTCTTGCATGGATTCTTCGCTTTTTCAACGCCTCCTGATGTTTTTGCTCTTCTGGCGAAAGCTCGATGGGCTGTACGGGAACGTCAAACTTCCCAATGAAATTCAAATACACTTCAATCTCACGGGAACGTTCGCCGTCCTCGTCCTTTGTTGTCTCATGAACAACAACCTTTTCCACAAATTGACGCAGTATCTCATCGGAATATTCTGTGCAATCACGGTAACGCTCGATAAGCGCCATAAACTGTTCAACCTTAGCTTTTCCAGAGTGCATTTCATCCAGCTGACGCTGTTCCTCTAAAACTGCGTCTTCAAGCTGCATCTGCTCCTTCTCATACTGGGCAGACAGCGTATCAAACCGTGCTTCCGGGATTCTTTCAAGCGCATAGTTTTCATAGAGCTTTTTCAAAAGTCGGTTCAGTTCTGTGATCCTTTTATGCTTTGCCGCCATCCCGTTCTTAAGCTGTTTTGCCCGTTCCGGCTGCTCTACTAGTATTTCGCCTTGCAGCCGTGCCAGAAACTCCTCTTGATTAGTCAGCGCATACCGGCTGACCGTTTGAATTGTTTCTTTCAGCAGGGAGCGAAGCACCTTTGCGCTAAACATGTTCTGAATACATTGCCGCTGCGCTAAATGATCAGACTTTTGATAGGTCGAGCACACAAAATAGTCATAGTAACAAATATTCCCAGTTTTCAAGCGCTGTGCATAGTGGAGATTGTGCATGGGTGCACCGCACCGGGCACAGAATACAAAGTTCTTAAAACAGCTGTCGGCATTTTCGGTTCTTCTCCTTTGAGACTTTGCAAACACTTTCTGAGCTTTTTCCCATGTCTGCATATCCACAAGCGCCGCATGTGTATTTTCAAAAATCACCTGCTTCTCTATTGGATTACTGATCCTTTTGGCTTTATAAGAGGGCAGATACGTTTTGAAATTGACCATCATTCCCAGATACTCGCGCCTGTTCAAAAGGCTGATAACCGTTGCCCGCTGCCAGTCACAGTCTCCCGTTTCTTCCTTTCTGGCATGGCATCGGTTGCCCATGCCTATGCGGCGAAAATATGTAGCTGGCGTAATACGCTGCTCGGCTTGCAGCGTTTTGGCAATGCGATGTGGATTGATGCCTGCTGCCGCCAGTTCAAAAATTCTCTGTACAATGGCTGCTGTTTCAGGCTCAATAATCCAATGGTCTTTATTGTTTGGGTCTCGCGCATAGCCAAATGGCGGTGTCGAGGCCAGCGGTCGTCCTGACATTCCCTTGGCATGAAATCCAATGCTGATCTTTTTGGATAGATCGTGCAGATACATTTCATTCAAAACGTTCAGCATGGGAGCAAACTCGAAGCTGTCTGAACGGCTGTTGTCTACATGGCTGTCAATGGCGATAAACCGCACGTCCTTCTCTTTGAAATAAATTTCTGTGTAAAAGCCCGTTTGCAGGTAATCGCGTCCGATGCGGCTCATATCCTTGACCAGCACAGCTCCGATTTTCCCACTGTCAATATCCGCGATAAGCTGCTGCCAGCCGGGGCGTTCAAAGTTTCGTCCGCTGAATCCATCATCCGTATAATGCTGACAGTTTTCAAAGCTATTTGCAGCGGCATAGGCTTCAAGGTATTCTTTCTGCCGAAGAATCGAAAGGGAGGTATCGGTACTGCTGTCCTCCCGGGATATGCGCTCATACAGCGCTGTCATTTTCATGTCTGGCATCCTCCTGTTCCTGTGCAGCTTTCAGCTTCTTCTTTTCCATGCAGCGGGCAACCTTCTCCCGATTCTTTGCCCGCTGCTGTCTGCGCTTTTCTTCTGCGGCGATTTCCTCTGCCGTTGGGGCGGCCTGCGGCACTTGAAAATTGCCGATGAATTTCAGGTAAATATCCAGCTGCATGTGCCGCTCCCCGTTGATTTTTTCCGGCGCATGGACAATGATCTTTTCAATGTACGCATAGATCATGGGTGTGGTCAGCTCATCAGTATCCCTGTATTTTCTAGCCAGTTTAAGAAAAGAAGCGATATGATCGGAATCGGCTTCATATGCCTGAAGCTCTCCCGTATCCGTTTCCAGAACGGCTTTCAGTTCAGCCTGTTCTTGCTCATAGGCTGCAAGAAAATCATCGAAACGCTTTTCCGTAATTTTGTTGAGCGCATACGATTCATACAGCTTCTGAATCAGCACATCCAATTCTTTGCAGCGCTTCTGTGCCTTGCGGATTCTGGCTTTTGCTTCTTTTACTTCTTGTGCCTGCTGCAAGGCAGAGGCTTCTCGAACCTTGCGCGTAAACTCCATTTCATTGGAGAGCGCATAACGGCTGACCGTCTGAATCGTTTTCAAGATCAAGGCTCTTAACGCCTTTGTCGAGACGTGATGGGATGAGCATTCCATGGTTTCCCTTTTCCTGGAAAGCATATAGGTTGAACAATTATAGGAATCACTTTGAAAAACACCTTGCGCATTTTGCGGCCCGCGGCGGTGATTATACAACCGCTGCCCGCAGTCTGCACAATAGAGCAAGCCCGTCAAGGGGTTCGCTACGCCTAGTGTATCGGTGCGCTTTTTGCTTTTCAGCGCACATTGAGCAAGCTCCCATGTTTCTTTTGTCACAATAGGTTCATGGGTGTTTTCAAAAATCAGCAGCTTTTCCGGCGGGTTAGCGTGTCGTGTATCCTTGTAATATCGTTTACTGGAACGAAAGTTGACTGTATGTCCCATATATTCCTGATGATCTAAGATTCTGGAGACCGTTTCTCCGTTCCAGTCATGGGCATGTGTTTCTTTCATATAGTCTCGGCGCAAGCCGTAGGCGTGCTTCGTAAAGTAATAGCCGGGACTGTCCACCTTTTCTTTGGTGAGGATACGGGCAATCTCATATGGGCCATGTCCTTCGCAGGCCATTTGATAGATTCGGCGTACAATCGCCGCCGCATCCTCGTCAACCAGCCAGTGGTGTTTAACATTCGGGTCTTTTCGATAACCGTATAAGCAGTTATTATTTGTCGGCAGGCCGGATTTTCCGCGCAGCTGATAGGCCGCTGTGATTTTCTTGGACTGATCCTTCAGATACCATTCATTCATGATATTCAAGAATGGCACAAATTCACCTGTTTCAGGTTGATCGTTGTCCACGCCGTTAGCAATGGCAATAAAGCGAACATTGTGCTTGCGGAACACAACCTCCGTGTAGAAGCCTGTTTCAAGGTAATTGCGCCCAATGCGGCTCATATCTTTTGCCAGAATCACCCCGACTTTCCCGGCCTCTACATCTGCAATCAGGTTCTTCCATCCGGGACGGTCAAAGTTTCCGCCGCTCCATCCATCATCCGTATAATGTTTGCAGTTGGTGAAACCATGTTCATCAGCATAGTTTTGCAGATAGCGCTTTTGATTAACAATGGAATTGCTTTCTCCATCGAGATCATCATCCCGGGACAGACGCTCATACAGCGCCGTAATCAAATTACTTTTCAATAAAATTCCTCCTTCTTCAGCTTTTTTAGGTTTCAATGGTGCAAAAGAAGATTTTTACGCACTACTTACTTATACGGGGAGAAATGGAGAATCGGCTAAAAAGTGGCGCTTTTTCAACAATTTCACTTTAGCCTGCTTTGCTGATGCAAATGTGCAACAAATTTGACTTAGGTCATAGTGTCTGCTATGATACGACACAAGAAAACTCAGGAGGACAAACAGATGCAGGAAAAATGGCTCCCCGGAAATACAATGGATAGAATCCGTGACCTGTGCAAGCATCGAAATATCACCCAGGTTGAGCTGGCGCAGGCGATTGGTATGGACAGAAGCACACTGAGTCGTGTCATGTCTGAAAAGACAAGCAAGCTGTCCAGCCAGAATCTTGTTGCTATTGCCAACTACTTTGAGGTCTCTACGGATTTTCTGCTGGGATTAACGGATATTCCTTCCCGCAACAACCATGACATTGAGCAGCTGGGCTTATCTGTGGAAGCGGCTGTCAATCTTTATCAGGGGAAAGTAAATCGTTCCGTGGTCTGTCAGCTTCTGGAAAATCAGAAATTTGCAGAACTGACGCGCCAAATCGCACTCTATCAGGAGGGCGTTCTCGCCTCCGGCGTTGCTGCGCAGAACCAGATGTACAATTCTATGAGCAGTCTGATGCTGGAACACGGGCAGACGAATCCGGAGGATATACCTGCCGTTCGAGAAGCTGTCCAAGAGGTACAGGCGCTCAAGCGTCCTATCTATGCGGATGAAGCCGATCATATCACGCGAAACTTTCGCCAGATACTTGCAGAGATGAAACAGGACGGGCCGGAACGTGTAAAGCAGACCGCAGCGCTGACGAAACAGAAGATGAATGAAATTACGAAGGAATATCCGCGGCAGGGAAACGGGCTGCAACTCAATCCCGAAGGCGTCATGGGGATGCTTTCAGCTTCGCTGGACCAGATCACCGTTCCGGCGAAATATCAGGCGCAATTAAGCGGCGCAGCCGATCAGCTTAAACAGGCTATCTGGAACTACATGAGCGCCACTTACGCGATTCAGATGGAGATGATCGCCCATCACAAATGAAGCGCTGTGCCTGATGATCCAGCAGGGAAAATGTGAGGTGTGTTCCCAGTTGATTGAGCAAAATACAACACTTATTCGCGCTGTAGCGATGCAGTTTGCGAAGCACCATAGCAATACCATCCTGAGCTGTGACGACTATGAGCAGGAAGGGCGAATTGCCCTGCTGGATGCGGCGAAACGTTACTGCCCAGAAAAAGGCAAATTTCAGACGTATGCTACCATTATTCTGCGGACTGCGATGCTTGATGCCCTCCGACAAGTCCACCCGGAAGTCAGCACGATTTCACTGGAAGAAAACCAGCAGACGATTGAAAAAGCATTGTTTGCTTATTGCGTCCCCAGTTGGGCCATGTACCGGAAAACACCAGAACAGCTCTATCTGGACAAAGAACAGATGATGGCTCTTCGCAACGCCATGCAGCTTGTATCGCTGCGCGATGTCGCATGGGTTCGCCATCGCTTTGGCTTCGATGGTGAACCCTGTGCGCTGGCAGCAGCAGCGAGAGATTACGGCTTAAGCATCAGTCGGGCAAAACACATTGAAAAGGAAGCCTTGCGCCATATCCGAGAGAATCTGACTGCGCATGGAGGCAAAAAAGTGGCTGCATAATCACGTTCTCCCTCCATGCGTTTTAAGCGTAAACCAGTTCGTCTAGCAACAGTTCTTCCGCACGGTTCTGAATACTGTTCATCCTGCGCACCCATTCCATCTGGTCACATGCCTTGAGTGCTTCATCAACGCCCTCGTGCTGCATCATTTGTGGCAAGAGTGTTTCAAGATATTCCTGACAGGCCGTATCCACTTCAGCAAGATGTTTAGTCAGCTTGCCGGAAAGCAGCAGGTTGTTATACAGTATGGGTTTATGTTCTTTCAGATAGGCTGCGCGCATCCGGCCATACTTTCCAAGTGAAATGGGTGCATCTGGAACAGCCAGATTAGGAAGCAGGTAGTCCCCACTGCGGTGGTACGTCAATTTCATACAGATCGCTCCTTTCAAATTATAGCGGGCAGTTATGGACACGAAGATTTTTCCTTCCTCCATAACTGCTTTTTGTGTGCAGTTCCCATGGGGCAGCATACCGTGGAAGATGGTTAAAATCTTCCTTTACATCATACATACTGGATGTGCGCATGGTCATCATGCGTCGCCACGAGGAACGCGAAATCCCCGTTCAGCAGCCGGGAAGCCAGCTCATAGCCGATTTTGTTGGCTTTCTCCGGCGTTACTTCTCCCGGCTGGAAGGACTGCCGCACCTGATACGCAATCACTTCATTGTGAATGCGCCGTCCGGTTTTCGCGATATAGGCATTTCGGTTCAGCAGAAACTCTTGGTCAGCGGTTTCGGGCGCACAGGCATAGGCAGAAATCAGCCTGCCCTGCTCGGTCTTGTCCGGGTTTTTCACATAATCCAGCCGTGCTTTGAGGCACTGGGCGATTGTCTTGCCCTTGTTGATGTGCATCGACATGATGCAGGTGGTCGCCATTGTTATCCTCCTGATTGCAGAAAAACGCGCCCCTCCGAAGAGAAGCGCGTTTCATGATTTTTGCGTTTTTCACGTCAGCATCCGCTCGAAAAAGCCAAGCACTCGGCTGACATTCTCCAAAATCAGATGGGCGATACCGGGCAGACCGACGGGACTTACCAGCAGCATCAGCACCGCGAAGGCAATCCCGTTCTGCCAGCTGCCGGTGACAAACGCCATCAGCGACAGGATGCCAAAGAGCGATGCGCTCAGCCCGATAACGGAACCCGCCAGCGAAGTGACGAAGGCAGCGGCACACAAGATAAGCCTTGCCAGCAGGATCACGGGGCACAGGATGATTTTCAGGATTCTCTTGCGCATAGAAATCCCTCCTCAAACCGTGTTCAGCTGGAGCGTAGAAAGCATCTGGTTCATCATGCCCAGCAGCTGATTGACTTTCTCCTGAATTTCGTCAATCTCTGATTCGTAGATGCTGCCGTGTTCGTTGACCCTGCGGGCAATCTGGTTGACGTTGTTCGTTAGATTCCCCAGCAGGCGAATCATTTCGCGAAGCTGCGGCAAATCGAGTTTCAGGACATAGCCGTTCAGCACCATCGCGCGGAGAAACGCCGACATGTTCCGAATTTCCAGCTGCTTCATCTTTTCGTCAATGATGCGTGCTTCCTCTTCCGTTACGGCGAAGTGGAGCATCTTCGACCGCCGCGCTTTCTCCTTCTTCATTCTCTCTCCTGAAACGCCTTTGCGCAAGGCTGTCGAATCGCTTTTTCGTTTTTTGCAGCAGGCGGACGTTCGCGCTTCTGCATTTCCTGCCGTGCCAGATTGATGAAGTCATTCAGAATCACCGGATGCGCGGCGACGGCATACGCACTCCAGCGGTCAGGCTCGCGGGGAATCTCCTTTTCGAGCGCCCAGCGCTTGTTCGCATTGGAGAAGCGTCCATCCCAGACTTTTTCCTGCACCGTCGCCGCCAGCACCAGCGTTACCCGCTCGCTGCCGTATTGGTCAAGCACCTCCTTGACGCACGCTTCGTCCAAGTGCATCCCGTCGAAATGCTTCGCAATCGCTTCCTCGATGGCATTCTTGCAGGCGATATTGCTTCGGCGCGCATTCCGGTACTCCGCCAGTTCGCCGTGCGCGCGGGCATATGCCGCATCGTGCGGGTAGACGGCTGTCATTGCAATCGTGTCCATTTCATCCTCCTTTTCGGATTATCGTTCCTGTTCTGCGCTCTTTTCTCGGCTGACAGCGCGCTGATCCATGTTCAATTCTGCATCCAGTTCCGCCAGTCTTGCGCTTTTGGTTTTCAGCTCTTCCTCCTGCGGAAAGGGCTTGTCCAGCTCCGCTTTCGCCGCTGTCATCTGCTGCTTTGTCGCATCAATGCGCGCTTGAACCTTCGCCATTCGGTCGGGAAGCGTCTGAATCAGGTTCGTTAAGCGGGTGATGTTGCCCCTTGCGTCGCTGCCGACTTCCATGATATGCGAAACTGCACCGCGCAGGGTGAGCCTGAATTTATTGGCAAACGAATCGAACTGGACGCTCATGGTCAGCCCGCGATAAGCGCCAAACTCCACCGGATTCCCCTGCGCGGCTTCCTTGCACGCGGCAAGTATGGCTTTGCCCGCCGCTTCCTTCTCTTCAATGAAACTTCCGCGAACGGTCAGCCCGCCGAACTCCGCTTCGGGTTCGGGATTCGCCGCCAGCGTTGCCCTATCCTGCGCAAAACCTTCCAGCAGCTGTGCATCCTGTTCCAGCTGCCGCGGAAAAACTTTCAGCAGCTGATCTTCCAGCCGATACTGCTGGCTTTGGTGATCGGCCTTCATCAGCCGCAGGCGTGCCACGTCCACATCCAAATCATGAGGTAAGCCAGCATTACTGACTCCCTCCAGAACCGTGCAGGCACCTCTCGGCGCACACGGCTCGCCGTTTACCATCATCTTGCGATTTATTAGACCGGTGAATCATCTCATGGCAGTTCGGACAAACAGCAAGTGTTTTGCGGTGACGTGACCGCATTACCTGTTCCCATTCAGCATTTCCTGTGAGGTCTTTCAACCGCTTAACCTGGTGAATCTCGATATCATCGCAGGTTGTTCCGCATAGTCCGCATGTTTTTGCGCGTAACTTGCAAATCAGGCTGCTGGGCTTTGCATATTTTTTGTAGGTTGCTTGCATGTCAACCTGTCCAAATAGCGGCTCTTTTCGTCTCTCGAATCCTTCGTTGTAGTACACACACTCTTTCGGCCCAGCTTTCGTCATATAAGGGACTGTGAAAATGCCCTTTTTCAGATATCGAGCTTTGATCTTTGAGGTCTTTGTACGATATTTCGCAGCAAAGGTTTTGAGCATGCTATACTTCATCAGGCTTGAGAAATGAGCCATTCTTATGGGATTGCACGCCAGCGAGTAGTAATTAGCCAAGCCTCTTACCTCGCTGTTGTACTTGCTTAGAATCTCAATGTCCGAACGGTTAATGAGTTTCTTCCTGTGGATGGCCTTCCAACGTTCTTTACCATTGGTATCCTTCTTGATACGGATTCCTCCTACTTCCAGCAGCTTAGCCATCGTTTTATCAAATGGCGTATAGAGTTTTACCACCGCTGAGTACACACGGTTTCCTCCATACTATAAGCTCACTGCATAAACTGGTCTAAAATATCTTTGTAAATATTATTCTCTTCCGGGCGGGTCCATGTCACCTCAATTTCTTGACCATGTTGCGCTTTATAAAGCAAAATGCCATACGCTATCCATTGATTATCTTCCCTTGAATCATAATAAGTATCACGGTCTTCTATTTTTGCTGTACCACCAGAAATTGCAGCATACCCCCCGCCGGCGAATAGAATGTCTGCTGGAATTCCCATAGCGCTCCCGATATATCCATAATGTAAATTTCCAAACTGTTCCAAAGTCATTGCTCCATCTTCTGGAAAATTGCTATTTTCATCAGGGAGGCAAACCATCTTTACTTTAAAGCGAGTTGCAGATTTATACTTTTCAAACTCTTCTTGTGAAATCCAATCCGGTGGATTGCGTTTATAATCCCACTCTCCATTATGGTTGACCTTACTGTAAAAGTATGCATATTCATAGATTTTTGCACTACCGATGAAAAAGCCCTGTCTTATAAAACAATAGGTTCTCACAAAACGTACTTTCTTTTCATTTTCGTCAAGCAGTTTCCAGAACTCTTCTGTTTTGTCATCTACTTTTCCTGATGGATCTTTACACATGATTGGATTGCCGCGACAATAATTGTATAAATTAGACAGCAAACCATATACGATAATACTATCTGCATTCAAAAACCGACCCCACCCCGGATTATAGTACCGGCTCCGCAGGTAATACAGCCCCGTCTCCTCATCAAACACATACCCGCGATACCTAAACGGCTGCACCTTGCCCAGCGTCTCCGCCAGCTCACCGGTACACCACAGCGGCGCGCCCCACGCATCGTAGCCGTAGCTGACGACGGTATTGCCATTCTCATCCAGAATCGCAACAATGTCGCCCTGCAAGCTCTTGACATACGCATAGGGAACTCCGTTGTACACCACCACCGCCGGGCGGTTCTGCGCATCGTAGAAGAAGTGCAGCTCATCGCTTGCCCACGTCATATGCACAACATTCTTCCCATGCATGCAACCGCTCGTTGCTCTCGCCACGCCGCATTGTCGTAGACGAATGTCTTTGACCGATGCGAAGCTGGCGGGCTTCGCATCGGTCAAAGTTTATTATATGCTATATTCTAAATAATACAGTACATTGTCCTCTGGAATATAAAGCGCAACGAGATAATGTGGCGTGCTATATTGAAAAGCGCTTATTCGGTCGTCTTTTTTGCCATGCTGTAACGCATCAACATCGAGATAAAGCCAGTAAGACTTCTTACTGCTATTTAATTGATACATTTCTCTTCTGAAATCCGTGTTTGACAAAATTTCCCTCGTCATTTCTTCTGGAAATAGTGAGCAATTCCAACCTTTTTGTGCAAGACTGGCTTCAAGCTCATTTACCGGGTTATTCAATTCGCACTTTATTTCATATCCGATGTCCTGAAAAACCCAAGAGCAGTCCTTTCCAAACTCGATAGATGCCACATCAAAAGTTGCTTGACAACGTTCATTAATAAGCTGATTATAGTGTTGCCTTTCTCGCTCAGGTTCACCTGCTTTATACAATTCTACGGAAGTGACAATATAAATCATCAGAATCATCAATAGCAGAATAGCTACGATAAGTTTGGAAACACCTTTTCTCTTTTCCATACTTTCCTCCTTGTTATTAAGGAACTTCAAACTCAAAAGGCACAGCATATGCATATTCTGTTCCATATCCTTCTTTTTGCAAGCGATACCCAAGGTTATTAGCTTCTACACTTAGCCATGTATACTTTCCATCATGCTCGCGAAGTTTTGTAAAATCGTATGTATCAGACAGCGTCCCTGACACAATCAAAGTTCCATTCTGTTCATGAACATTTGCACTATATTCAGCATGACCTATAGAAGGAATATGTTCAAATGATGAGGATAGTTATGATTTTGGAGCGATGTCGACAATAATTTTAGAAAATGGATAATACTTGATTCTATAAGAATTATGCTCAATGAGAGGCTGCTGTTTTACGGTAACAAGATCAATGACGTGCTCTGCATCGTTAATACAACGGATAATGAAATATTTTGCAAACGTTTGTTCTGAAACCCTGCGAGACACAGAAAAATGCGAATGACAGGACTGTATCTCTTGAACAGTGAAAGTGTGTGTAACTGATATATTTCGCATGAGATCCACTAGTGCCCAAATGCCGCGCTTCATATCACGTGAAAACACGCATTGAAAGATATAGAGCGCATATCCTAATACGATCAAGGCAGCTCCGGGTGCAACAGAAATAGTAACTAAACCAGTCAATGATAAAAGAATCGGGACCAAAAGAAACAGGGTTATTGACACCAGAGAATCAATGATCCATAGTCGACATTCTTTCCACATAAATATCCCTCCTGAATAGGTTAATCGACACACGTTGCCGTAGTGGATACAAAGACGCTCAAAACAACATCTATTCCATATTCCTTAATAAGCTGGTGAAGGGTATTCTGATTGACGCCTGCACGGATTGCTTTATATACCTCATTAATCTGTGCTTGATCAACATTTCCGAGATTTGAGATAATGTGCTTTTTGGCATCACAAGAAAGCTGCCTCCAATATTTATCAACCCAATTAAGAAGCTGATCACCAACAAATTGCCCAACAACTCCTGCGACCGCGCCCTCAGCAAAATTGTCAATAACATCATAAATTGAGTCGATATCGCCACCGATCCAAGCGCCTACTGCATTTCCAACACCGCCCATAATAGCAGAGTTAATATAGGGGTTTCTAAATACCGGGATTACAGAAATCAAACCCGATACACCACCGGCAACTGCGGAGATGATAATATCCTCAACATCGCCACCTTTTGCAGCTTCAATAATGCCGCTAACTAAGGCACCAACAACAAAGCCTATTACGAGGGAAGTGAATAGGCCGCGTCCTTCTGAATCCAAATAGATGACGGGGCAGTTGTCACAATATGCATACTGATTGTAAGTGGTTACGCTAGCGTTGGCATCAAACACTCTATCCGCATTAACAAATCTGCCCAAGTTAGGGTTGTAATATCTACTTCTGAGATAATACAGCCCCGTCTCTTCGTCATAGACGTAGCCGCGATACCGGAACGGATTGAGCGTCCCCAGCGTCTCTGCCAAAGTCCCGCTCTTGTCAATCGGTGTACCCCAAGCGTCGTACACATAGCTGACAACCACCGCGCCCGCTTCATCCAGAATTGCAACAATATCGCCCTGCAAGCTCTTAACATACGCATACGCCGTGCCGTTGTACACCACCACCGCCGGGCGGTTCTGCGCATCGTAGAAGAAGTGCAGTTCATCCGTGCCGGAAGTCATATGCACAATATTCTTGCCGTGCAGACAACCGCTCGTTGCTCTCAACACGCCGCATTGTCATAGACGAATGTCTTTGACCGCGGCGAAGCTGATGGGCTTCGCCGCGTTTTTTCGTAACGTTTGTTTAGACACCAGTGCCTGCATCCTTACTTAAAAGAGATACCACACAATTCGTTGGCAGCGTTGCTGATGCTCTTGTACGGTATTGTCTGAGAGCCTAATCTTATTTTACATCCGCCCTTTTTTCTATTATATATGTAATTACTTTTTCTGCATAAATCATGATGAGTTGAGTAAGACAGATGAGAATAGATGCGAGATCTCTATTTCCACCGAGCGTTTCCGCAAGACGAGCTTTCCCGTTTGACAGTATAAACCAAACAGGAAAAAGTAAAATAAATATTTCCCAACTTGCATCAACAATATACAGAAGCCTATTCTTTCGATTAGCCAAGATTTGAGACAGTAACCTTTTGATTTTCATAATTAATCGTCTCCAATCCAATCTATATCCAACAATTCCTGCATGGTCATCTCGCCAACCTTCTGTTGCGGTGTTACCGCTTATTGCTACATTGTTTGAATCTTCAGAGATGGAGTAGTTGATGTTGTGTAAATCAGTTCATCATGAGGTTAATTTCATTTCCAGTAGTATCGATATAGTATTCATAGTAATCGTCATCAATCCACTTTCCCACTTGCGCCACTCCTTCTACGAAAGGTGTTGCCCAATCGTACTGACACTCAATAACCACATGTCCAAAGCGGTCTACATATCCAAAGCCTGCATCCCTGTCTTCTACCAGAACTAATTCATTGATTCCAATACCCTCGTCAGCAATTGTAACTGAAAACCATTGTGGTTCAACAAGTGTCTTGGTTGAAATGCAAAAGAATCCCATATATTCTTCATCATCAACGCAATCGATGATAATATAGAATCCATCACTCAGACCGCCAATGTAACTGTTAGAATCTTCAAATGGCGTTGACTCATAACATGAATACTGATCCCAGATGCTATCGTATCGGCATGGTACGAGATATTCGCCGTTTTCATCTATAATCCCCCACTGCCCATCGGTAGAGCAAACGGCTGCGGTTCCGCCCCGATACCACCCCGCAACAGCCCACTGCGGCTGTATAACTATAGAACCAGTACGATCATCGGTATATCCCCACATGCCATTTTGTTCATGAGGTGTCAATACCTCAGTATATTCCTGCGACGTAGACTGATCAGCTGACACCTCAATCGGAAGGAATATCATAGGGAAGAGCAATCCAAGAACCGCACACACCGCTATAGTCAACACATGCCAGTTCGCCCCACTCATAGAAACCATGCCCAGTTTCTGGATTGTACAGCCGTTCTTCCAAATTCGCATAATGCATTCGATCTCCTTTTCCTGTGGTTTCAATAATACAATGCTCATATCCATTATGACTCCCGATGTAATATGCCATGTGCCTCTTTCCTTTCTTATCTGGAAGAGTAAATAGCACGGCACCATATGTGATTTCCTCCAAAGCAGTGGGATCAATATCTTCTAAGCGGGAAAGGTTGTTCGCTCGGATTCCACTTGCAGTCGCACGAATATTAGCATCCAAGGTTCTGCTGTTTTTGAAAAACTGTTGTCCCATGAACCTCGCACCGCCAATACAATCAACATATCCAAATCCCATATTGCTGCGATACTTCCAACCTTTTTTACCATCGACGACGTCGTTAACCATATAGTGGAGGCCATTCACGAAATAGAACACACTCATTTGCTCGCCATCAACGGCAGTTCCCCAACGAGGACTCTTCCGCAAAGGTTCAATCCAACCCTCAAGCCACTCTTCTTCTGTACCCATTGGTATGGGGAATTGCCCCCCCTTACACGGTATCTCCAGTTTCTTGACGCAATAGAATTGAGCTAATATTATTATAAGCATACTCATTATAGGCTAAAACAATGCAGTGGGGATTACTTCGAATCTCTGAATAGGTTGTATGGGGACGTGTTTCGGCGTGTGAAGAATCAGATTGTATACAGATGTATTGCTGTTTACGCACATAGGGTATTGAGGCGGCATACATAACTTGAGGTAAGTTGACAACCCGCACATCCACTATGTCAGAAAAGTTGAAAGTACGTAATGCTTTCCCGGTAGGACTATACAATGCAACAATACGCTTGTCAACAATAATGTGTACATACTCGTTACATTTAATTGTTATCAAACAAGCTCTCCATGCTACGATAGATAGAATAACTGAAAAAAGAAATGAAATAAAGACAATACCCTGCACTTGGTTTCCCAAATACAACACAAGGAACATGAGTATAGTTACCAATAGACTCGTTATGGATGTAATGGTACAGAAAAAAACACTCATTTTTCTATATACTGTCGGTAGAACAGGAAAATACACTCTAACACCTCACTCACAAACACAAATTAAGGCAATCCCGCACAAAGAAAGAACAGCCAAAAGGACGAAAAAGGGGTATAATAAAGAGGTGAAGAAGCAATTCAAGGAGCAGAATGAATAAATTTGTAAGAAAAACTATCGGTGCGATCCGGATTAGGCTCGATATATACTCTCGGAACGCGATATAGCAGAACCTCATTCGGAAGACAATTGACATCATGAACGACTTTACCATATTGCATTTTTTTTGCATCAGGTTGTTTACAATACAGATACTCAATAGAAAATCCGTAACTGAGGATGTAAGTATATTGTGAAAAGTCAAAACCAACGAGAGAATTATACTGATTATAAATCAACTTCTCTTCCGACGAGACAAAATCATCAGGGTGAAAGAATGTGCGCCATGTGTACATATCTGCTTCGGCTTTATTATTGTTTTTATCTCTAAAGGAAAAATCGGAAGCGTGTGTGTAACACAATTCGATTGGAAGAGAACACCAAGATCCTATGTCAAACCACCAAACGAATTGACATATGAGCAAAGCGAAGATGAAAAACATTATCAACATATTCTTTTTCACCAGATACATTTCCTTTCATTACCATATCAGTCAATCCACATCCCGTCTTTTGAGAAGGTCACCCAGCAACTTGCATATAGCCAATTCATCAAGTTGCTGAAATTTTTCGACAAACCATTTGACCACTTGAGGCCAGGAGATTGATAAGGTATTCCCGTGCCTTCATAATAGTTAACAGAAGCGTATGCTGAACCCATAGTCGGCGCCCCACCGGCTTTTGAAGAAAGCATACCAATAGCTGTCATATATTCTGAGTTTGGCGTGGCGCCGTTACACGAAAGCAGGTAAATGCCCTTATTGACTCGTATCTCTTTCAATTCATTGATAGAGCTATAACAGTGGTTCCCGTTCGCATCTTCACCTGATTCAGTAGTTTCCTTCAAATAACCACCTGCACAGTCAATAGTGCCAGGGCTGCCGTGCGCATAAATGATAATGTAATCGTATTCGTAAGCTCCGGCATTGTTCCATGCTGCTATGAACTCAGGAATATTGGTAAAACCAGCAGGCATTACGTAATGGCCATTTTCCCGCAAAGCGTTGATTGCCCATTCACCTTGAAGGGTTAGACCCTTATATTCAGGATGTTCATCTGTAGCATTGGGGCGACTATCATAAATGACATAGATACTGTCCTGTCCGTTAGCATCAGCACGGATTGTCGGAGCATTACGGGAATAAGCATAGGCATTTGCAGAAGTATGTGTACCACGGGTTGACAGCATTGAGTCAGCAGAGATACAACGACTGTTGTGTGCATTGTAAAATCTGTTTCTCAGATAATACAGCCCCGTCTCTTCGTCGTAGACATACCCCCTATACCTAAACGGCTGCACCTTGCCCAGCGTCTCCGCCAACTCACCGGTACACCACAGCGGCGCGCCCCACGCATCGTAGCCGTAGCTGACAACGGTATTGCCATTCTCATCCAGAATCGCAACAATATCGCCCTGCAAGCTCTTGACGTAGGCATACGCCGTGCCATTGTACA